>RCMY010001160.1_pt1 | contig 25287 bp, 23 predicted proteins | sample 2041341 | NCBI WGS metagenome assembly RCMY01 (sample SAMN09708234, study PRJNA481090) | Marine sediment metagenome, whole genome shotgun sequencing project.
CGCCGCCCTTTGGGCGCCGACCCGCCGGGTGGGCGCTGCCCTCCCGGACCCTCCCGAGGTATTTTCGAAAGGATGAATGGAGGGTCGCGAGGCTTGCCGTGGTAGGCGGATCGTGGTGTGACGGGGGATCAGTCAGAGGAGGCGATCTCATGCGTACACAACCTAAAGCCAGCCATTTTGTGAATGGTCGATATGTGGAAGACGCCAACGGCGCGGCGATCGACTGTATCTATGCGGCGAGCGGCGAATTGATTGCCCGCCTGCACGAAGCGACTGAGGCAATTATCGAACAGGCATTGGCTGCGGCGAAAGCGGCGCAACCGGCTTGGGCGGCAATGAGCGGTACGGAGCGGGGGCGTGTATTGCGGCGGGCGTCGGATATGATCCGGGCTGAAAACCGAGCCCTGTCCGAAATTGAGACGTTGGATACGGGCAAGCCGTTGCAGGAAACGCTGGTGGCTGATGCGACCAGCGGGGCTGACGCGCTGGAGTATTTTGGGGGTTTGGCGGGGTCTTTGACGGGCGAGCATATTCAGCTTTCGGGGGGCGATTGGGCCTATACGATCCGCGAAGCTTTGGGCGTTTGTGTAGGGATCGGGGCGTGGAATTATCCGACGCAGATCGCGTGTTGGAAGGCGGCTCCGGCGTTGGCCTGTGGCAATTCAATGGTGTTCAAACCTTCGGAAACGACGCCTTTGTCAGCACTTCGGGTTGCGGAAATCCTATCCCGTGCCGGGTTGCCTGACGGTGTATATAATGTCGTGCAGGGGCGCGGAGCGGTTGGCGCGCAATTGATCGGTGACGACCGCGTGGCGAAAGTGTCGTTGACGGGGTCGGTGCCGACGGGGCGCAAGGTGTATGCGGCTGCGGCGGCTGGAATGCGGCATGTGACGATGGAGCTTGGAGGAAAGTCTCCGATTTTGATCTTTGCGGACGCCGATCTTGAAAAGGCAGTATCCGGTGCGATTTTGGGGAATTTCTATTCGTCGGGGCAGGTTTGTTCAAACGGAACAAGAGTATTCGTCGAGCGGACGATCCGAGAAGAGTTTGTGGAGCGGCTTGTTGCGCGTCTGAAGGCTGGTGTGGTTATGGGCGATCCGATGGATGAAGCCGTGAACTTTGGGCCGCTGGTAAGCGAGGCACAGATGGAGATTGTGCTGGGCTATATCGAGAAGGGAGTCGCGGAGGGTGCGACGCTGGCGCATGGCGGCAAACGGGTGGAGCGGGACGGATACTTCGTTGAACCGACAGTGTTTACTAACGTGACGGACGACATGACGATTGCGCGCGAAGAGATTTTTGGTCCGGTCTTGTCGGTTTTGGATTTCGACAGCGAGGATGAAGCGATTGCGCGGGCCAACGATACCGTGTTCGGCTTGGCGGCGGGCGTGTTTACGCGCGATGTGACGCGGGCGCACCGAGTGGTGAAAGCGTTTGAGGCCGGGACTTGCTACATCAACCACTACAATGCAGCGCCTGTGGAGATGCCGTTTGGCGGGTCGAAATTATCGGGCGTGGGGCGCGAAAATTCAAAGGCAGCGATTGCGCATTATTCCGAAGTGAAGTCGGTTTACGTTGGGATGGGGGATGTGGAAGCGCCGTTTTAATTTAAGTCAGTCAGTGGCTTGGGGGAGGTGTCTGGCGCTTAAATTGCGACCGGGTGACGGCCCGGCATTTTCTTCGAAATTGTCTACGCTGCACGCGTCGTTTCCTTGAAACGACGTAAAAAAGTGCGGCGACACCAGGGAGGAAGTAGGTGCCGCCGCTATTTACAGAAAACCCTGGGAGGAGGTAGGGCCGTCTGATCCGGGTTTCGCTTAGCCGTCGTAGGCTGCGCGATATGCTATGGCGCGCATGGAATGGCGCGCAATGTTCAGGTCGTCGAGCTCGCGTTCGGAGAGCGACTGAAGCTCTTCGAGGGTTTGACGATATGTCCGATAGCGTTGAAAACGCTGGGTTAGTCCGCCAATCAAGCCGGCGCGGCGCGCGCTGTGCGATTTGGCGTCGATTACACTGTAAGTACTCATCTCATTGTTCCTAACTTGGGGCGCTAACATTTGCGCTCCGTGTTGCTTGTGACCATTACTTAGGAGAATGCTGCGACTGCACAATGGATTTAAATACAATGCTGCTATGCAGCATAGGCATAGGTAGAAGCTGTGTTTTGTGGCGTTGCGATGAGAAAAGTGGCAAATGGGCCGGGTGGCCTTGCCTCTGGCGTGATCGCGCCACAAGTAGAGTACGAAATATGGAAGTGAGCAGAAATTATGGCGCCAACACGTGAAGAAATACTTGACAGGCTGCGCACAGTGTCGCTGCCAAACGGGCAAAGCTTGGTCGAGGCGGATTACATCCGCGCGCTTCACATCGAGGGCGGGTCGGTGCGATTTGTGATCGAGGCGCCAAACGCAGATGTTGCGCGCGCCATGGAACCGCTGCGCGCAGCCGCCGAAGCTACGGTGAAATCCATGTCGGGTATCGATGCGGTGTCGGTGGTTTTGACCGCGCATGGACCGTCCGCGCCGCCGAAAGGCGAGCCACCGAGCCTGAAAATCGGCGGCCACCCGAAACCGCAACAGGGCGGGCCTGCGAAAGTGTCCGGCGTGGATCGCATCCTTGCAATCGGGTCCGGCAAAGGTGGCGTTGGAAAATCGACGGTGTCGTCAAACCTTGCTGTCGCCTTGGCGCGCGCAGGGCGACGGGTCGGATTGCTTGACGCCGATATATACGGGCCATCCCAGCCGCAGATGATGGGCATCAACAAGCGGCCTGCTTCTCCGGACGGAAAGACGATTATTCCGCTTCAATCCCATGGCGTTACTTTGATGTCTATCGGTTTCATGATGGAAGAAGGCAAGGCCGTGGTCTGGCGTGGGCCGATGCTTATGGGCGCGCTGCAGCAGATGCTGGGGCAGGTGGCTTGGGGCGAGTTGGACGTTTTGATCGTTGATTTGCCGCCGGGGACGGGGGACGTGCAGCTTACTTTGTGCCAACGGACGCAAGTGACGGGCGCGATTGTGGTGTCGACGCCGCAGGACGTGGCGCTATTGGATGCGCGCAAGGCGCTGGACATGTTTACTACGTTGAACACTCCGATCCTTGGGCTGATTGAGAACATGTCGACGTATGTGTGCCCGAAGTGTGGGAACGAAGAACATTTGTTCGGACATGGCGGTGTGCGCGCCGAGGCGGAGCGAATGGGAGTGCCGTTTCTTGGCGAGATACCATTGTCGCTTGATGTGCGGCTTGCGGGTGACGCGGGGCGGCCGGTTGCGCTTGGAGATGGCGCGGTTTCGGACGCTTATGCGGAGCTTGCCAAACGGTTGATCGCGGGCGGAATGGCCTGAAAATCTGTTTGCGGCGTAACGTCGGTCTGACTTCGGGTTAGCGTCGGTTTAGCGTCGGTTTAGCGTCGGTGCGGGCGTTCGCACGTATTTCGCAGGCATAACGTCTCGTTATGTGCGTGCCAGACCGTTTCCCATCCCAAAAACCCCCAATGGTACTTTATGGTGTATTGATGGGATCACGCCTGAGAATCGAAGATTCTGGTATGTTTGCGTCGATATCACGCGAAATCATCGGTTTTCGGTTCGCTGAGGGCAATAAGTGTCAGTTATCGTGAAACCACCATATTTTGTGTCCGAAGTGGAAATTCGCTACATATAGACACGACATGTCGTGGTATGGGTCCGGCAATTCCCTTTGAAATAAGGGCAATACCCGCTGTATCCCAAAGATTTCTATTGCTTCCCATGATTTCCCATGCCAAATTCAATCCATCGAATGAAGCGGGACAGTGATAAGGGGCGCAAAAAGACCCCGAACCCAAATAATAATAGCAGGTTTCATACAGGCACCGCTTTCATTCGACACTGAGATCCGGCGCGCGGGCGAGCAGACATCCCCCCAGGTGGCGCGCGCAGCTGGACTAGCCCGGAAACGGGACGAACGCGGCGGATCGGACACTGGCAGCAGTCCGATCCGCCGTTTTCGCATTATTGGGGGGCGAATTAGAAAGGGGCCGCGGGACAGTGGTTCGAAGGTTCAGAGGCGAAGGCCACCACAAGGTGGATACGAAAGGCAGGGTGTCTATCCCGGCCTCGTTTCGCCGTGTGCTTGAAGCTGGAGATCCCGCCTGGTCCGAGGGCAAAGCGCCCGAACTGGTGATCGTCTACGGAGATCACCGCCGCAAATATCTTGAATGCTATACAATTGACGCCGCGAACGAGGTCGATGCCCGCATTGACCGGATGTCGCGCGGCACAATCGAGCGTCGGATGCTTGAAAAGTTATTCAATGGTCAATCGTTGTTAACGAATGTTGACGACACAGGCCGGATCGTACTTCCCGCAAAGCTGCGCCAGAAAGTCGATATGTCGGGCGAAGCCTATTTCATCGCGTCGGGTGATACGTTCCAAATATGGAAGCCCGAGACATACGAAGAAATTGAAGATGCCAAGACCGAAGCCTGGTTGGACGAACAGCCAGAAGACTTCGATGTGTTGACGCTTCTTGATCGCGGTGGCGAGGGGGGCTGACGATGGCCGCTGCTGCCAAAGCCCGCAATTCTGACCCGCATACTCCTGTTCTGATCGGATCGATTATCGAGGCCTGCGCCCCTGTATCGGGTCATTGGCTGGACGGCACATTCGGGGCTGGAGGCTACGCGAAAGCCCTGCTTGAGGCGGGCGTCGAGCGGGTGACGGGCGTGGATCGTGATCCAAGTGTCTTTGAGTTGGCCGCCGATTGGGTGGGCGAATACGGCGACCGTCTGCGATTGGTTGAAGGCGTTTTTTCTAATTTAGATCAGTATGTTGACGAACTTTTGGATGGGGTAGTTCTAGACCTTGGTGTTTCGTCCATGCAAATTGATCAGGCCGAGCGTGGCTTTTCGTTTATGGGCAACGGGCCGCTTGATATGCGGATGAGCAGTGCCGGCACATCGGCGGCGGAAATTGTTGCAGAGGCGGACGAGGGTCTGCTTGCGGACATTCTGTATCACTACGGTGAAGAGCGCGCGTCACGACGAATTGCGCGCGCGATTGTGGCCGCGCGATCCGAGGCCGCGATTACCACGACGGCTGCCTTGGTGGCGATCGTCGAGCGCTGTTTGCCGCGCCCCAAACCCGGTCAAAGCCATCGCGCGACACGCACATTTCAGGCACTGCGGATTGCGGTTAATGACGAATTTGGTCAATTGGTCGAAGGGTTGGAAGCCGCCGAGCGTGCGCTGAAACCCGGCGGTTGGCTTGCGGTTGTGAGCTTTCATTCACTTGAAGACCGGGTGGTGAAACGGTTCTTTCAGGAGCGGTCGGGCAAGGCGCCCGGTAACAATCGTTACCAGCCCGAATTGCAGGCCGACACGCCGCGATTTCAGGCGCGTAACAAAGCGATCCCCCCGAATGCGGACGAAATTGCGCGAAATTCGCGGTCACGCTCGGCCAGTTTGCGCGTCGGACGTCGCACGGATGCGGAAGCCGGTCCCGTGGATCGCACGAAGTTGGGTTTGCCAAAATTAGTATTGGGAGAGCGGTAGATGCGTTCGCTGTTTTATGTGCTTACGGCCTGCATGGTGATGGTTCTGGCGGTTTGGGCGTATCGTCAAAACTACGAGACCCAGGCCAGTTTGCGCGAAGTTCGCGACCTGCGCGTTGAAATCGCAGCGCTGCGCGAGCGTGCCGGTGTTTTGCGCGCCGAGTGGGCGTATCTTAATCGCCCCGAGCGTCTGGCGGATTTGGCAGATATGAATTTCGATCGCCTTGGTTTGCTACCTCTGCGCCCCGAGCATTTCGGGTATATCGACCAGATCACCTACCCGATTGAGCCGCTACCGCCGATCATGGTGCCGGTCGATGTAATGAGCCGCCTGAGGGAGAGCCAATGACCCGCACGCCGCTTCGCCCATTGGCCCGCATTTTGGCAGCACGCCGTGCCGGAGAAAACCCGGATACGATTGAACGCGAGAACCTTGCTGAACGCCATGAGGCGGAACGCGACACCGCTCGCGCCCGCGCGGAAGGCCGACTTTTGGTGCTTGGAGTCGTGTTTTTGTGCGCGTTTTCAATGGTCGGGTTGAAGATGTCGGTCGTTGCTGGCTCGGATGCGGTAGAACCGCGCGCCGCGGCGTCTGGCGCTCAGATTCTCGCTGCACGGGCCGATATTACGGATCGAAACGGTCGTATTCTGGCGACGAACCTGACGACGCATGCGCTTTATGCACAGCCGCCGTTGATGATTGAACCGGAACGTGCTGCGCGTGAACTTGCCGTGATTTTCCCGGAATTGGACGAAAGTCGGCTGCTGGGGCAGTTCATTGGCGGGCGGAAATTTATCTGGATCAAGCGACGGATCAGTCCGGAACAGCAACAGGCCGTTTTTGATATTGGCGACCCGGGGCTTTTGTTTGGACCGCGCGAGATGCGGCTTTATCCCAACGGTCAATTGGCGGCCCACGTTTTAGGCGGAGCCGGATTTGGGCGAGAAGGCGTGTCATCAGCGGAAGTCATCGGTGTCGCGGGCATTGAGAAGGCGCTGGACAAAGAACTGCGCGACCCCGGGCGCGGGGATGTGCCGCTTGCGTTATCTCTGGATTTGACCATCCAAGCGGCGGTCGAGCGTGTGCTTGAAGGCGGGATGCGATTAATGAACGCGAAGGGCGCGGCCGCGGTGTTAATGGACATTAACACCGGCGAGATCGTGTCTTTGGCAAGCCTGCCGGACTTTGACCCCAACGATCGTCCGCATCCATCGAAAACAGGGGACCCTGCGGATTCTCCGCTATTCAATCGTGCCGTGCAGGGCGTCTATGAATTGGGGTCGACTTATAAGATTTTCGCGGTGGCCCAAGGGATCGAAGAGCGGATTGTGAGCCGGTCGACCATGGTAGATATCGAGGGTCCGCTGCGCTGGGGAAAGTTTAAAATTCGAGATTTCCGCAATTATGGCAAGGCTTTATCTGTTGAAGATGTAATCGTTAAGTCGTCGAATATCGGTACCGCGCGGATCGCGCAGAAGATCGGCGCCGAGCGGCAACAGATATTTCTAGGCAGCTTGGGATTGTTAGAAGCAACGCCGGTTGAATTGATCGAAGCCCATGGAGCGCAGCCGTTGTTGCCCAAGAACTGGTCCGAAATATCGACCATGACGATTTCTTACGGACACGGAATTTCAGCCTCCCCGCTACATTTGGCCAGTGCTTACGCAAGCCTCCTGAACGGAGGTCTTAAGATTGAACCAACGTTACTTAAGACAGATTACCCGCGTCCCGGCCCTCGGGTTGTAAGCGCGGATACGTCGCGACAGGCGCGCGAGATGCTACGCCAAGTCGTGACCCGTGGCACAGCGTCGTTTGGCGAAGTTCCAGGGTATCGCGTGGGCGGAAAAACCGGGACTGCGGATAAGCCCAAACCGACAGGTGGGTATTATGAAGACAAAGTGATCGCGACGTTTGCCAGCGTTTTCCCGGCCGATGACCCGAAGTACGTTCTGGTCGTGACGCTGGATGAGCCGGTCGAAACCAGCGGTAAAGAACCACGCCGCACAGCCGGTTGGACGGCGGTGCCGGTGGCCGCCGAAGTCATTCGACGTGTCGCACCTCTTTTGGGGCTTGCGCCGGGCGTTGAACCCGAGGCACGAGCGGGTGTAACACTGGCACGGAACTAGACCGCGAGGCGTGAGCAGATGCAGACCCGGGCAAAGACGAAATCGCTGTCAGAGCTTGGGCTGACTGTGCGCAATGGCGGCGAAGTGCGCATTACGGGCCTGTCGGTCGACAGCCGATTGGTGAAGGAAGGGCATCTGTTTTGTGCGCTTCCGGGGACGAATGTCCATGGCGCAGAATTCATCCAATACGCGGTTCGGATGCAAGCGGGAGCGGTTTTGACAGACCGCGAAGGAGCGGCCATTGCGGCAGATGTTTTGGCCGAAAGTGACATCCCCTTAGTGATCGTCGAAGACGCGCGCGAGGCATTGGCGTTCTCAGCAGCCCTGTGGTTTGAAGCGCAGCCCGAGGTCGTGGTTGCGGTCACGGGCACAAACGGAAAGACCTCGGTGGCGGCGTTCACGCGACAGCTTTGGACCGAAATGGGTGCCGAAGCGGTGAACATCGGAACGACGGGTGTCGAGGGCGCATTTACGGCACCATTGCAGCACACAACGCCCGAACCGATCACGCTTCATCGCGCACTCGCACGGGTCGCAGATGCCGGGATAACGCATGCTGCAATGGAGGCATCATCCCACGGTCTGGCGCAAAAGCGGCTGGATGGGGTGCGTCTTTCGGCGGCTGCGTTTACCAATCTGAGCCAAGATCATTTGGACTATCACGCGACTTTTGAAGAGTATTTTCAAGCGAAAGCCGGTCTATTCAGCCGTGTGCTGCCTGAGGACGGAACGGCTGTTGTTAATATTGATGACCAATGGGGGCCACGGATCGCCGCGATCGCCGATGATCGCGGCCAAGATTTGTTAACGGTCGGTCACGGCAGTGAGGCAGTGTTGCGGATTTTGGGTCAGCGGTTTGATGCGACGGGGCAAGAATGCCGGTTCGAATGGGCCGGAAAAATCCAGCAAGTGCGCCTTGGATTGATCGGTGGGTTTCAGGCCGAGAATGCGCTCGTTGCGGCAGGGCTTTGTATTGCGACGGGTGCAAATCCGGACGAGACCTTCGACAGTTTGCACGCGCTCGAAACGGTCCGGGGACGGATGCAATTTGCGGCGCGTCGAGAAAATGGTGCGACCGTTTTCGTTGATTATGCGCATACGCCCGAAGCGTTGGCGACCGCGCTTAAAGCGATCCGCCCGCACGTTTTGGGACGGCTGATTGTGGTCTTTGGCGCAGGCGGTGATCGTGACACGACGAAACGGCCATTGATGGGGCGGGCGGCATCGGATTACGCGGACGTCGCCATTGTGACGGACGATAATCCACGCAGCGAAGACCCGGCCGCCATTCGCATCGCCGTTCTGGCAGGGGCGCGATTGGGACCGGCAGACGTCAGCGAAGTTGCGGACCGGGCCGAAGCGATCCTGCGCGGTGTCGACGCGCTTGGAGCGGGGGACACTTTGCTGATTGCGGGCAAAGGACATGAGACCGGACAGATCGTCGGCGACGCCGTTTTGCCGTTTGACGACGTCGAACAAGCCAGCGTCGCGGTGGCTGCTTTGGATGGGACCGGCGTATGAGTGTGCTGTGGACAAAAGACGACGCAGTTGCGGCGACGGGCGGCACGGCTCAAGGCGCGAATTGGTCGGCGACAGGTGTGTCGATTGACACGCGAACGCTTCAGCCGGGCGATCTTTTTGTGGCGCTGACCGACCTGCGTGATGGCCACGATTTCGTCGCGGATGCTTTGGCCAAAGGGGCGGTGGCCGCCTTGGTGTCGCGAGTGCCAGACGGGATGAATGCGGACGCGCCGTTAATCATCGTTAACGACGTGCTGAAAGGTTTGGAACGTCTAGGCGTTGCGGCGCGGGCGCGGACGTCGGCCCGGGTGATTGCAGTGACGGGGTCGGCCGGCAAGACGTCGACGAAGGAAATGCTGCGCCAAGTTTTGGCCGGGCAGGGGCGGACGCATGCCGCCGAGGCGAGTTACAACAACCATTGGGGTGTGCCGCTGACGCTGGCACGCATGCCCGCAGAAACCGAGTTTGCGGTCGTCGAAATTGGAATGAATGCGCCGGGCGAAATCGCGCCTTTGTCGCGCATGACACGGCCAAATGTCGCGGTCATAACGACGGTTGCTGCGGCCCATCTTGAAGCGTTTGAGAACATCCAAGGCATCGCGCATGAAAAGGCCGCGATCTTTGAAGGTTTGGAGCCGGGCGGGGTGGCTTTGTTCAACTCGGATATCGAAATGGCATTGATATTAGACGATAAAGCGAAACTTCACGCCGCTAAGCGGGTTGGGTTTGGGGCGCTCCCCGGGTCAAAACTTCATGCGGATGATGTTCAGTTGGGCGAGAAAACCAGCGTTGTGCGCGGCCATTTTCAGGGCCGCCCGTTCCTATTTAAAGTGGGGGCTCCGGGACGGCATTTTGCGATGAATGCATTGGCCGTTTATGGCGCCGCCGTGCTTGTCGGGGCGGATGCAGACGTCGCAAGCTGCGATATCGGCCAGTGGAGCGCACCTGCAGGGCGCGGGCGACGCGAAACCGTTTCACTTGATCCGGTCGAAGATTGGACCTTTGAATTGTTCGATGACGCCTTCAACGCCAACCCCGCATCTATGGGCGCGGCCCTTTGGGTGTTAACCGCGGTTAACGCCGCGGATGGTGTCGGGCAAGTGCAACGCGGACGCCACATTGCGATCCTGGGCGACATGTTGGAATTGGGCCCGACAGAAGAGGCGCTTCACGCAGGTTTAGCCGATCATCCGGCGATGGAATTGATCGACCGGGTGGACTGTGTGGGGCCGAGGATGCGCGCCTTGTTCGACGCATTACCCTACGAAAAGCGCGGCCATTGTGTTGAGACGGCTGAGGCGCTTGCGGCGCAGGCGCACCACTTGGTGGACGCTGGAGATGTGGTGCTGGTGAAGGGGTCAAAAGGCAGTAAGTTAGGCATTGTGGTCGATGCCCTTAGGCACCTCGGCGAGCGGCGCAAAACGGCCGCAATTAAGGGACAGGCATAGCATGTTGTATTGGCTGACATTGTTTTCCGACGGCGGTGATTTTTTCAATCTTTTCAGATATATAACCTTCAGGGCAGGCGGCGCTTTCTTTACCGCGCTGGTGTTTGGATTCCTGTTTGGCCGCCCATTAATTAACCTGTTGAAACGTCGTCAAAAGAACGGCCAGCCCATTCGAGATGACGGACCTGAAAGCCACATCGAAGGTAAGGCAGGGACGCCCACCATGGGCGGCGTTCTAATCCTTGGCGCAGTCGTTACCTCGTCACTTTTGTGGGCGCGACTGGACATTGGATACGTCTGGATGGTGCTGTTTGTGACGATGGCGTTTGGGGCAATCGGGTTCATTGACGACTATCAGAAAGTGACGCGCAATTCGCATAAAGGCGTATCGGGGAAAACGCGACTTGCTATGGGTTTTGTAGTCGCAGGGATCGCCGGTTTTTGGGCAACAGGGATGCATCCCGATGACCTTCAAAACCGCCTTGCGATCCCCGTGATCAGCGGGCTTCTTAACCTTAGTATACTCTATTTGCCGTTCGCGATGTTGGTCATCGTGGGATCGGCCAATGCGGTAAACCTTACGGATGGGCTTGATGGTCTGGCGATCATGCCAGTCATGATTGCCGCCGGGTCCTTGGGGATTATTGCCTACACGGTTGGGCGCACGGACTTCACTGAATACTTGGGGATCAACTATGTGCCGGGAACGGGCGAAATATTGATCTTTACCGCCGGGTTGATTGGCGGTGGGCTTGGATTTCTTTGGTACAATGCGCCCCCTGCGGCGGTGTTTATGGGCGACACCGGGTCGCTTGCTTTGGGCGGAGCATTAGGGGCCATCGCGGTTGCGACAAAACACGAGATCGTCCTTGCGATCATCGGTGGGCTTTTCGTGGTCGAAGCGATGAGCGTGATCATTCAGGTGCTTTACTTCAAAAGCACCGGAAAACGTGTATTTCTGATGGCGCCTATCCACCACCACTTCGAAAAGAAAGGGTGGGCAGAGCCTCAGATTGTGATCCGGTTCTGGATTATCAGCCTGATCTTGGCGCTGATCGGATTGGCGACACTTAAGGTGCGTTAACAAAAATTAGGAAAGTGGCGTGGGTTTGTGTACCTGAACGGGACTGCCAAAACGACGCAAGATTTGGAGTAAAGTGAGATGGGTTTCTTGGTGCGCTGGCTTGTGGCTTTCTGCCTTTTGGCCTTGACGTTCAATCCGACAGAATTGAATTTTGTACGCTGGGCCGCAAACGGGTGGGAGACCAAAACGTCGCTTGTTGTGCTTGCCGGTCTGGTTCTTTTGATCGTTTACGTCGTGTTCCTGACGGCCGTATTGCGCGGCATCGGAACCTTGGGGGTCGCTTTGGTTTTGGCGGTGATCGCGGCTTTGGTTTGGGTGTTGATCGACTTTGGCTGGCTGTCAGTTGAGAACCCGAGCGCGATGACTTGGGTGGCGATTTTGGCGTTGTCGGTGGTTTTGGCGGTCGGCATGTATTGGGGCATTTTGTGGCGGCGCATTTCAGGGCAAATCGAGGTTGATGATGACGAAGGCGTCTGAGCAATGATCGCTGCACGCGGCGTTGAAGGGCGGCGCATTGCCGTTTTGGGCTTGGGCCGCTCTGGGCTTTCGGCGGCACGATCACTTTTGGCTGGCGGGGCGGATGCGCTATGTTGGGATGACGGCGAGGCCGCGCGCGCGCGGGCCGAGGAGGCGGGTCTTGCGTTGTTTGATCTGACGCGGGCGGGTGTTTGGAACGATGTGTCCGCGCTGATTGTCTCGCCCGGAGTTCCGCACCTTTTTCCCGAGCCGCACCGCATTATTGCGGCGGCGTTAGCGGCTGGTGTGCCGGTCGACAACGATATCGGAGTGTTCTTTCGGTCGCTTGCGACGCCGGAATGGGACCTTTTTGAGATTCTACCGCGCGTGATTGCGGTGACCGGATCAAACGGGAAATCGACGACGTCTGCATTGATCCATCACTGTCTGGATGTGGCGGGGCGAGATAGCCAATTAGCGGGGAATATCGGGCGCGGTGTGCTGGATATTGATCCTCCGGGCGACGGTGGCGTAGTGGTTTTGGAGCTGTCTTCGTACCAGACCGAACTGGCACGTGCGTTAACGCCCGACGTCGCTGTGTTTACCAATCTTACGCCAGACCATCTGGATCGCCACGCTGGATTTGGCGGGTATTTTGCAGCCAAGCGGCGGCTTTTTGCAGAAGGCGGACCGGATCGTGCCGTGATTGGCGTGGATGAGGCCGAGGGTCGGTTTTTGGCGGGTCAATTGTCAGAAGCGGCAGCGGATGATCGTGTGATCCGAGTGTCTTCGGGCCAAAAACTTGACGGGCCGGGATGGAATATCTTTGTTCGCAAAGGGTTTCTATCTGAATACCGCAAGGGGCGTCAGGTGGCTTCGTTGGATTTGCGCGGTGTGCGCGGATTGCCCGGAGCGCACAATCATCAGAACGCCTGTGCGGCCTATGGGGCATTGCGGACGCTAGGATTGGCCCCAAAGTTGATCGAGCAGGGCTTTGCGAGTTTTGAGGGTCTTGCGCATCGAAGCCAGATTGTGGCCGAGCGCGACGGAGTAACCTTTGTTAACGATAGCAAGGCCACAAACGCTGACAGCGCTTCTATGGCATTGTCGGCATTTAAGCGCGTGCGCTGGATCGTTGGCGGCCAGATGAAGGACGGCGGTCTTGGTGCTGTAGAGCCGCACCTGGCGCATGTTGTGAAGGCCTATGTCATCGGGCGGCAGGCGGCCGAGGTTGCATTGGAGCTTGGTGCAATGGCCGAGAATTTGGCCTGCGACATCAGCGAAACGATGGAAGTCGCGGTCGCGCGGGCCGCCGCAGACGCCTGCGAAGGCGAGACGGTTTTACTGGCGCCTGCCGCGGCAAGTTTTGATCAATTCGACAATTTCGAAAAGCGGGGCGATGCCTTTGTGGACGCTGTGAAAAACGCAATTGGCTAAGTTCGCAATAGGTGTCAGGCCCAGATGAGAGGACGTTTGGTATGGAGCATTCAGAAATAAAACCGGTCCGATGGGGCGTGCTTGGGGCAGGGAAATTCGTGCGCGAGCAAATGGCCCCCGCTATTCACATGGCGCGTGATGCGGTGTTTTCGGCGATTGCGACGTCCGACCCGGCGAAGGCAATTCCGTTTCAGGCGTTTCAGCCGAATTTGCGCGTCCTGACCGATTACGACGCTTTGTTGGCCGATCCTGAAATTGATGCGGTCTATATTCCACTGCCCAACCACCTTCACGTCGAGTGGACTTTGAAGGCTTTGGCTGCTGGCAAAGCGGTGTTGACGGAAAAGCCAATTGGCCTTTTGGACGCAGACTTTGATCGTCTGATCGAGGCGCGGGATGCGGCGCAGATGTTGGCGGCGGAGGCGTACATGCCGCTTCATCATCCGCAGTGGACGCAGGTTCACGAGATGATTGGAGATGGTTCGATCGGCGACCTTGCCCATGTGCGCGGCCTGTTTTGCTACAATAACGCGGCGAGCCCCGACAATATTCGCAACCGTCCTGAAACGGCAGGTGGGGCTTTGCGTGATATCGGAGTCTATCCTTTTGGCACCGCACGCTATGCGACGGGGCAGGAGCCAAGCGAGGTTCGGGCCGATATCACTTGGGACAACGGGATCGATGCGACGGCCCGTGTTAACGCATCTTTCCAAGAATTTACCTTTGAAGCCTTGGTCAGCATGCGGATGCAGGGCTTTCAGGAAATGGCGTTTCACGGAACACGTGGACTACTGCATTTGGCGGCACCCTTTAACCCACTGGGCTATCGCGAGGCGGTTTTACAGTTAATTACGGACGCCGAGACGCGCAGTTGGCGGTTCCCGGCTGTCAATCAGTACGTCTTACAGGTCGAAAGCTTCGGAAAATCCATGCGCGGTGAAACCGAGTTTCCCGTGCCTTTGGAGTTCAGCCGTGGCACGCAAAGGATGATCGATCTGGCCTTCCAATCGGCGGGCACGCCGGGGGGTGGCGCGCCCATCGATTACGCGTAGGCGCGCTGAAATGCTGCGGCGGGCTTTGGCCACTCACCAACGGCGAAGTGGATACGTACGCTTTTGGCGCCGGGGAAAGAATCTGCAAGCGTGGCGGCAGACACATTGTGCGTACCGATGCCTTCTTCGGGCGCTTTGAAACGGACAATAATGGGCAGTACTTTGCGGTTGTCAGTGAACGCTCCGGTGGGAACGGCGACGCGATTCACACCTTTTTCAATCTGCGCGCTGACCATATAAGAGATGCGTCGTCCGCTTTGGCGGATCGCGTATGGCAAGTGGTTGGTGTGCGGCACGTGCGGTGCGCCGGTGGTCTTGATCACGTCGAGAATGCTTGCGCGCAGCGACTGCTCATCTGGGTCCGGCTCGGCCATGAATGGGATATCGTCGAGCAATGTGCGGCATTCCTGCGCTTCGTTTTCGTTGATTTTGCAGATGCGCGACGTCAAAGCGGTACGCAGGCGGCGCGGCGATACATGTTCTGCTTTTGGCGCATCACCATCAACGATCTCGCTGACATTTACACGGCTTGGGCGACTGGCCTTGGGGCGAATTGTCGTGGCGCCGGTATCGGTTGGCGCGGTTTGAAGCGCGTCAGCGGCGGTGTAGCCTTTGTCGTCTTTCAAGAGCGAATAAGCGGCTCCGATGCGCGAAAAATCGTCGGCTGTGCCTTCGCCGCGGTCGGGGTGTTTTTCAAATGCGAGCTTTTTATAGGCGGCGCGAATCTCGTCCTGATCAGGATGACCGGTTAGTCCAAGAATGTCTTGGGCATAGGCGCGGGCTTGGGCTTTTTCGAAGAAATTCATGATATTAACACTCGTACCTTGCGACATTAGGCTCGGGAAAGATCACCTGGCACGTGCCGGGCGGGGTCCCGATTGACCCGCAGTCAAACTCATTATTTACACACGTCACTCTATTCGACGTTTGATCAGTATTCACCTCAAATGCGTGCTGAATTTGACGTAAATTGTGTTCTTTCGTGGCGCATTGTGGCGAAGTCTAGGTTCAGTGCTTGGCGTTTCGCCCGTTTGTACGGCGTTTGAAGCGTCGGTAGAGTCCGGCGGGTACGCCAAGCGTTGCGCCGACCATAACCATCTGCGCGATCGCGACCGACAAAAGCGAATCGATGGCGACAAATGGCAGGTATAGCGGTGCGAGGGCAAAGAAGGCCGCGAGGACGCTGAGGCAGAAGACGATCCACAAGGCGCCAAGCCAACCGCGTCGCAGGACCATGTGGCGTGCCGCCAGAAAACTTAAGATGAGGATGGTGAAATAGACGATGGCCGCGATTGCCGAGGCCATTTAGCCAGCCTGTTTCATCAGTCGGCCAGGCAAGTTGTTGGCCCATGTGCTGATCGTGCCTGCGCCCAGACAGACCACGATATCGCCGGGGCGGGCCTGTTCGCGCACAAGGCGTTCGAGGTCGGCTTCGCTGACGACGGCGCGGGCGTGGCGGTGGCCGTGGCGGATGAGGCCCGCAACCAGATCTTCGCGTGTTGCCCCCGGGATCGGATCTTCGCCTGCGCCGTAAACTTCGGCAATGCCAACAACATCGGCATCGTTGAAACAGGTGCAAAAATCCTCGAACAGTGTGGACAGGCGCGAATAGCGGTGCGGTTGGTGGACGGCCAGAACCCGCGCGTCTGGGTTGTCGCCGACGGCTTGGCGCGCGGCTTTGAGTACGGCGGCGATTTCAACAGGGTGGTGGCCGTAGTCGTCAATGATGGTGACGCCGTCGACTTCGCCGACTTTGGTGAAGCGGCGGTTGACGCCTTTGAAATTGGCAAGGGCCTCGCGGATTTCGGCGGCCTTCATGCCAAGGTGGCGTGCGACGGCGACTGCGGACAACGCATTCGAGACGTTGTGGTCGCCCGGCATGGGCAAGGTGCAGTCTTCGATGATCATGTCATCTTGCGAAAGCGCGATATCGAAGTGTGCGACGCCGTTTTGGTAACGAAGGTTAATGGCGCGAACGTCAGCCTGAGCGTTAAAGCCGTAGGTTACGACGCGCCGGTCCGTGACGCGGCCGACCAAGGCCTGAACTTCGGGATGATCGGTGCACAGGACCGCAAGACCGTAGAATGGGATGTTAGAGACGAAATCGTCAAAGCCTTTGCGCAAGGCTTCGATCGTGCCCCAATGTTCCATGTGTTCAGGGTCGATATTTGTGACGATGGCGATGGTCGCAGGAAGGCGGTTGAAGGTGCCGTCGCTTTCGTCGGCCTCGACAACCATCCATTCGCCTTGGCCGACGCGCGCGTTTGAGCCGTAGGCGTGGATGATGCCGCCGTTGATCACGGTGGGGTCGATGCCGCCGCCGTCAAGCAGGGCCGCGACCATTGTGGTGGTCGTCGTTTTGCCGTGGGTGCCCGCGACGGCGATATTGGATCGCAGGCGCATCAGTTCGGCAAGCATTTCGGCGCGGCGCACAACCGGAAGACCAAGGCGACGTGCCTCGTCAAGTTCGGGATTGCCGGGTTTGATCGCCGACGAGATGACGATAACCTCGGCGGCGACGAGGTTCTCAGCGCGCTGGCCTTCGAATATTGTAGCGCCCAGACGTTCGAGGCGATTGGTGATTTTCGTCACCTTTAGGTCGGAGCCCTGCACCGTGTAGCCCGCCTCGATCAGCACCTCTGCAATGCCCGACATGCCGATACCGCCGATGCCCACAAAGTGGATCGGACCCATATCAGTGGGAAGTTTGGTAGCGGCTGCTGCGTTCATGGGTTTTACTCCGCGAGTTGTTCGACCAGCGCGGCGAGGCGCTCGGTTGCGTCTGGTTTGCCTGTGGACAAGGCGTTTGCGGCCATTTCGGCGGCACGCGCGGGGTCCGACAGGATGTCGTTGATGTGCGTGGAAAGCGTGGCAGGATCAAGTGCCGTCTCGGACACGAGCAGAGCGCCGCCGGCGTCCACAAGTCCGCGCGCATTGGCGGTTTGATGGTCGCCTGTGGCGGCAGCGAACGGGATCAGGATGGCGGGGCGGCCAATGATCGAGATGTCGGCAACCGAAGAGGCACCTGCGCGGCTTATCACGAGATGGGCAGCACTCATCCGGTCCGGGATATCCGTGAAGAAAGTTTGGACGTCCGCTTTGATTCCCGCCGTTAGATAGGCGTCTGAGACGCGCGCGAGGTCTTCGGGGCGGGCTTGATGGCTGATGGTCAGGGATTGGCGCAGGGGCTCGGGCAGGCGAGCGATGGCATCCGGGACAACGTCGGACAGGATGCGCGCGCCTTGGCTGCCGCCCATGATCAGGATGTTGAGCGGGCCGTCGCCTGTTGTTGGATAGGGGGCCTTGTGGCGCGCGAGGATGACGGCGCGGACCGGGTTTCCTGTGTGGAGGCCTTCTACGCCTCCGGGCAAGTCGGTGGGCCAAGTGCCACAGGCGACGGTGTTGACGCGACCGGCAAAGATGCGGTTCACGCGGCCCAAGACGCCGTTTTGTTCGTGGATCATGCGCGGGATGCGCAACGCCCAAGCGGCTGCGATGGCGGGGATCGAAGGGTATCCGCCAAAGCCCGCGACCGCAGTTGGGCGATCGATGAGAAAGCGCCACTTGGCCGCCGCGATGCCACCAAGAATGGTTAACGGCACGAGGATTTTTGCGAGGATGCCGCCGCGCGCGAAAGTGGCGCTGTTAACTTCGGTTACTGCAACGTTGTCCGGAAATCCGCCTGTGTAACGCGCTCCGCGTGCGTCCGTGGAAAGCGTCACGCGCCAACCGCGCTTGATCATCTCCTCGGCAAGGGCTTGGGCCGGGAACATGTGTCCGCCGGTGCCTCCCGCAGCGATGACAAGATGCGGCGCTTTGCTCACCGGCCTCTCCGGATGAGGTGGTCGGCGATCTCGCCTTGGGGGCGGGTGCGAGTTAGAGCGAGGAGCATGCCGATGAGAATGCCGCCTGCGATAAGGGACGAACCGCCGTAGCTGACGAAAGGTAATGTCATGCCTTTGGCGGGCAACAGGCGCACCGCGACGGACATGTTGATCATGGCTTGCACGGCGAAAGTGCAGGCGAGGCCGGTCCCGGCGAGGCGAATGAAGGGGTCACGTTCGCGCATCAGGCGGAACAGCGAACGGAGCGCGATGGTGGCGTAAAGGAAGATGATTACGAGGACCAGGATGAGGCCGTATTCTTCGGCCGCGACCGCAATGATGAAGTCGGTGTGGGCGTCCGGCAAAGACCATTTGACGGTGCCTTCGCCGACGCCGACGCCGAAGAAGCCGCCCTCGCGGATGGCATTTGCGGCGTAGCCAAGTTGGGTTGTCGGGTCGACTTCGGCCGAGAGAAACCCGTCGATGCGGCGGGCGAAATGTTCGGAGTTTTGGTAAGAAAACGCGCCGCCCATCACGGTTAACCCGGCGATCCCTGCCAGGATAAAGAACGGGGCGCCGCCGACGAAATACATGACACCCCAAGCGAACAAGATCAGGCAGGCTTGGCCGAAATCGGGTTGTAGGGCGAGAACGAGGGCGATGAAGAGGGCCAGTGCGAAGGAGTAGCTTTTGCCGGGCGGGCCTGCGACTTCATTGGAGGCGGCGATCATCCAGCCTGCGACGACGATAAAGCCGGGTTTGAGGAATTCCGACGGTTGGATCGAGCCAAATCCAAGCGAGAACCAACGCACCGCGCCCTTGCCATAGTCCGTGCCGAGGAATGGCAACAAAAGCAGTGCGACGAGGCTACAGGAAAAGCCGATGACCGCGAGGCGGCGCACGCTTTGCGGCGACATAAGCGAGAAGGCGAACATTGTAACCATGGCAAACGCACCGAAAAACGCCTGTCGTTGGACGTAGTGGAAGTCGGCAAAGCCATTCCTTTGAGCCAGCGGAGGCGACGCTGCGAGGCCGAGCAAAAGCCCGATCCCAAATAATAGGAAGACGGCGCTGAGCGACCATTTGTCGATCGTGCGCCACCAACGTGGAAGAATCGGTTCTCCGTCCCGGGTGGGGACTGAGCCGTAAACCATTTCTGTCATTGTTCTTGCTCGAACTGCCAATGTCTGCCCGGTTGTCCGGGTCTGCGTTCAAGTGTAACGGAAAGGGGCGCAAAGAGCTAGGAAAACATCGGGTTTTCGCGCGTGTGGGGCGACGGATTTGGGCGAGACGGTCAATACATTAATTCTTGGTGCCGGGGCGGCGGGTCTGATGTGCGCAGCCCATGCGGGTCCGGGCGTTTTGGTGGTCGATCACGCCAAGGCGCCGGGCGAGAAAATCCGCATTTCGGGGGGTGGTCGGTGTAATTTCACCAACCTTAGCTGTGATCCGGAGGCGTTTTTGTCGGCAAACCCGCATTTCGCGAAGTCGGCGCTTAGCCGGTATACGCAGTGGGATTTTCTGGCGTTGGTAGAGGCGCATGGGATCGCTTGGCACGAGAAGACATTGGGGCAGTTGTTTTGCGATGGGTCGTCCAAACAGATCATAGCGATGCTTGTAGCCGAACTTGAGAAAGCGGGTGCAAGGCTTTGGTGTTCCACGGAAATTGGGGATGTAACTTGGGCTGATGGCGCGTTTCATACTGTTTTGGTGCGTGAGGGGCGCAGGGTTGAAGTTGTGGCGCAGAACCTTGTTCTGGCGACGGGTGGTAAGTCGATCCCGAAAATGGGGGCGACTGGATTGGCGTACACTTTGGCCGCCCAATTCGGGCTTGGCGTGACCGAAACACGGCCCGCTTTGGTGCCGTTCACCCACGATGATCCGGGGTTGAAGGCTTTGGCGGGTCTCGCGGTGCAGGGCCGTGCGGCAGCGGGGGCGGCGCGTTTTGAAGAGGCGATTTTGTTCACCCATCGCGGGCTTTCTGGGCCAGCGATATTGCAGGCGTCTTCGTATTGGCGTGAAGGTGAAGATGTGACGTTAAGTCTTTGTTTGAAGACAGATTTAGCGGATCGGTTGGAGGAGGCTAAACGTGCGTCTGGACGGCGAGGTATGGGGTCGGTTTTGGCCGAGTATCTACCGCAGCGTTTGGCGCAAGAAGTTGTTGAGAGACTTGGGCTGACTGGGAATTTGGCTGACCAAAGCGATGCGAAACTGGCGGAAATCGCGCAACAATTGCAGGCGTGGCCGTTTCGACCAACGGCGACCGAAGGGTATCGTACCGCGGAAGTGACGCTTGGCGGCATCGATACAGACGGGCTTTCGTCAAAAACGATGGAGGCCAAAGCAATGCCGGGACTGTTCGTTATTGGCGAGGCTGTGGATGTGACGGGGTGGCTTGGGGGCTACAATTTTCAGTGGGCATGGTCGTCGGGTTGGGCGGCGGGGCAGGCGATTGCAGCGCAGTGACGGATGTTCAACTGGCTGAAATGGCTGGTGATTGGCGGAATTGTTGAATGCGGCTCGGCGGGTTTTTGCCGAATGGTTGCGCGGTCCGGGAACAATCCATCTGGCGCGGCGCTCATTTTGTGCCGATGCGTGAACAGAACCGGCAGGATCAAAGTGTTGCCGCGAGTTTGCCGCCGCAGCGACACAAATGAGCAAAATTCTCGGGGGTGAGACTGGCGCGACACCACGCCGTGCAACCAGAACCGAGAAAGGTTTTCCATGGACCAGATGTTCCTCAATGACGGCGCTAGACTGGTGCATATGGTCGGGCTTGCGCTTGGGTTTGGGATCGCGATTTTGGCGGATGCGTCGGCGGCGCGGGCGGTTTTGCGCCCTTTGGATGAACGCGAAGTGAGGATGCTGAAGACGCTGCACCAATTTGTGACGCTGGGTCTTGTGCTTTTGTGGGTCAGTGGTCTGACGCTGTTGTGGCTGCGCACGGGGTTCGAGACAGACCGGTTTTCACCGAAATTAATGGCGAAGCTTTGCGTTGTTGTGGTCCTGACGGTTAACGCGATTGCGATTGGGCGGCTTGGCTTGCCGACGTTGTTGCGGTTTCAAAGCTGGCGGTTTGGTGACATCCCGTTGCCGGAGCGCGTGCAATTATGTGCCTTGGGCGCGCTGTCGGGGGCGTGTTGGGCATCGGCGCTGGCGTTGGGCGTCTTTGGCATTTTCAAAACGCTGAGCGCCGATCAGCTTATCTATATTATGGCGTTAACCTTGGCGACTGCACTTTGCCTAGCGCTGATCGCGGCCACGATCACGCCGGTGATTGCCATATTGATCCGGTTTCGGGAGCGACGGGCTGCGGCGCACGGTTAAAGAGATCGGATAGGCAAAAAAAGACCCCGCGGGGGGGGACGCGGGGCCTTCGGTTTGGAACGTCGGCCTTGCGATTAGGCGCGTTCCAGGATGCCTTTGCCTTTAGCAAGCTCTTGCATCCGGTTCTGTAGCTTCTCAAACGCCCGCACTTCGATCTGGCGGATACGTTCGCGACTGACGCCGTATTGACCGCTGAGATTTTCCAGCGTGATAGGCGCGTCCTGAAGTCGACGTTGAGTGAGGATGTCCTGCTCGCGGGCGTTCAGGACGTCCATGGCCTCGGCGAGAAGTTCGCGGCGTACTTCAAGTTCGTCGCGGGCTTCGTAGTCGCCCGCCTGATCCGCGCTTTCGTCTTCAAGCCAGTCCTGCCATTGCGCAGCGCCCTCGCCATCCGCCGAAACGGTCGCGTTGAGGGACGCGTCGCCCCCGGACAGACGCCGGTTCATCGAGATCACTTCGGCCTCGGTGACGTTTAGATCAGTCGCAATCCGTTCGACGTTTTCAGGGCGCAGGTCGCCTTCTTCCAACGCGCCGATGCGGGCTTTGGCTTTACGAAGGTTAAAGAACAACTTTTTCTGTGCGCTGGTTGTGCCAAGCTTCACCAGACTCCACGAGCGCAGGATGTATTCCTGGATCGAGGCGCGGATCCACCACATTGCATAGGTGGCCAGACGGAAGCCCTTTTCAGGGTCAAAGCGTTTGACGGCCTGCATAAGACCAACGTTGGCCTCGGAAATGACCTCGGCCTGCGGCAAACCGTATCCGCGATAGCCCATGGCGATCTTCGCCGCGAGGCGCAGGTGCGATGTCACCATCTGATGCGCAGAATTGGTGTCCTGATCTTCGACCCAACGCTTGGCGAGCATATATTCCTGCTCGGGTTCCAGCATGGGGAATTTCCGGATCTCCTGAAGATATCGGTTGAGCCCGCCCTCGGGAGACGGCGCAGGTAGATTTGCATAATTAGCCATCTCAATTTCCTTTTCCCTGGTGGCCGCTATGTTGCGGCTCTTAACATAGATGGTGAACCGGTCGGTTCAGTTCAAGATGAGAGAGGAGATTTTTATCGCCTCTCGTTGATACAAAGGTGGACGTGGGCATCACTTTCTACCAGTCGCAAGCCTGTGTTCTCACGTCTATGTGCAAGATTACGCAGAAATTGTGGGTCAGTTGTGCAGAAATTCACAATGTCGAAAGGGCGCGGCGAAGGTCCTGCATGTCCTTTGGTGGTGCGACGGTGAAGCTATGCGCTTGGCTCGTTACGGGGTGGATAAAGCCCAGCGTTTCGGCATGTAGCGCCTGTCTGGCAAAGGCTTTTACGGCCTCCGCTCCGGGGGTGGCTGCGGCGAGTTTGCGTCGTCCGCCATAGGTCGGATCGCCGATAAGAGCGTGGCCAATGTGGGCGGCGTGAACGCGAATTTGGTGGGTGCGTCCGGTTTCAAGGGTGCAATAAATCTCGGCCGTCGCGGTTCCGAATGTTTCAATGACGCGCATCCGGGTGACGGCATGACGTCCACCGTGAAACAAAACCGCCTGTTTTTGCCGGTCGGTTTTGTGGCGCGCAAGTTGTGTCGTGACTTTAATGATGTTTCCGGGTTCGAAGCTGACACCCTTGACGCCGCGAAGGCGCGGCTCGCCCCTGTCAGGGACGCCGTAGCAGATTGCGCGGTAGGTGCGTTGGGCGGTGTGGGCGGCGAATTGGTCGGCAAGACCGTGGTGGGCGGCGTCAGATTTGGCGACGACCAGCAGGCCGGACGTGTCTTTGTCGATGCGGTGCACGATGCCGGGGCGTTTTTCGCCGCCGACGCCGGACAGATCGCCGCCGAAGTGGTGTAAAAGCGCATTCACCAGCGTACCGGAATACGAACCGGGGGCCGGGTGGACGACCATGCCGGCGGGTTTATTCACGACGAGGAGGTCTGCGTCTTCGTGCAAGATGTCCAGAGGGATATCCTCGGGGAGGGTTTCGACGTCGACCGCATCCGGCACCGTGACCTCGAAGACGTCGCCTTGAGCCACCTTCGCTTTTACGTCGACTATTGGCGCACCATCTTTGCTGACGGCACCTTCGGCAATCAGGCGCGAGAGGCGCGAACGGCTGAGGTGCGCGGCCTCTGGCACATCGCGGGCGAGGGCCTTATCAAGGCGCGACGGCGGAGCTTCGCCGATTGTAATGCGATGGACGGTCTCAGACATGGACGAACGCGAGCCTTCGTTGGGGGAGGTCAAGCACCTCAAATATCTCAAGTGGTTGGTGACGGCATTAACCGTCACGATGATCGGCGGGGTTCTAACGGTCGTGGCGCTGCTTGTCATGCAGTTTGGGGCGATACGCGATATTCCTTTGCCAAGCGAGGTTGTTTTGCCGGACGGAGCCAAAGCCGTGGCGTTTACCCAAGGAACGGATTGGTATGCGGTCGTGACGGAGTCAGATGAAATCTTGGTGTTTTCGCGGGCGACTGGCGCGTTGCGGCAGCGGATTGAGATTGCCGCGGACTAGACGAGCCATCCCGTTTCAAGCGCTCTGGCCCAATCTTCGACGCCTTTGGCGCGGGCCAATGCGGCCATTTCGCCGGGATCGTATGGCACGGCGATAAAGTCGGCACTCCAGAGATCGTCGCTTTTTTCCACAATTGCATAGCGCGCGTCGGGCGATCCCATTTGGAAGATGAACGGCGGGGTCAGGCGATTGTCCATGAACGCAGGGCTGCCGACGGAACCGGGGTTCACGATTGTCGGGCCGTCCGGAAGGCGGATCAGCGCCGGGGCATGGGTGTGGCCGCAACAGATCAGGTTTGCGGTGGTATCGCCAAGGCGGTCTGCCACAGCGCCAAGATCGCGAGGGACCATCCGCCCGGCGGGTCCCATATGATGAAGCCACATATCGTCGTCGTCATTTGGTGTGGCGTGGCAAAAGAGAATGTCATCAATCGAAAGCGTTTTGGGAATGCTTTTGAGCCAATCAAGGTGGTCAGGGGACAGGTCGTCGATGATCCAGTCCTCCCAAAGGCCCATTTGGTCGCGGGGACGGTCGAACAGTTGACGGTCGTGGTTTCCCAAGACCGTTGGAAAGTCGTAGGCCATCAGGAGGTCAGCAGTGCCAACGGCATCCAGTGGGCTGGAGACGCAATCGCCGAGGTTTATGATCTGAGTGATGCCGCGCCGGTCGATGTCGGCCAGCACGGCTTCAAGGGCGGATCGGTTGCCGTGGATGTCTGCGATGATGGCGTATGTCATGGTTTCGTCATCGCAGGTTTAGTGGATCAGCGCGCGTGTTTCGTATCAGGGAATTTCTGAGCCAATATGCGTTCCTGCCTAAACTTCGGCGCGATTGCTACCTGACGACCTCGTTGGGCGTACCAGTGCTGCCAGACCTTTCAAGCTGAAGATGGCTAGATCAACTGCACAAATGTTGTCTGAATGGGGGGATGGTACCGCCTCCCCGGCTTGAACGGGGGACCCCTGGTTCCACAAAC
>RCMY010001142.1_pt1 | contig 25269 bp, 19 predicted proteins | sample 2041341 | NCBI WGS metagenome assembly RCMY01 (sample SAMN09708234, study PRJNA481090) | Marine sediment metagenome, whole genome shotgun sequencing project.
GCGAGCCGCTGGCGCTGACCGCCCGAGAGTTGGTCACCGAGGGCTCCCACCTGTGTGTTCCAGCGGTCTGGCCATTCCTCGATCTCGTCTGCGATGTGCGCGCGAACTGCAGCTCGCTTCAGCTGCGTGTCCGTGATGCAGGCGCGACCAAACCTGATTGCGTCGAGCACGGTTCCCGAAGTGAGCCGTGGGTCCTGGGCGACGTAGGCAACTCGCTGATGCCACCACGTGGGATCGATCTCCGCCAAGGGGTGCCCGTTGACGAGCACCTCGCCCGCAGAGGCCGGCCGAAGTCCGAGCAACAAGGACATCAGCGTCGACTTGCCAGATCCTGACGGGCCGACGAGCGCAACGAATTCACCAGTCGTGATCGAGAGGTCGACCTCGTCCAGAACCGTTGCACGATCACCCCTCGTCTTGTAGTCGAAACGGACGTTGCGAAGTTCCAGAGACTCGAGCCGCGGGTGCGACGTCCGATCGGTGCCGATCCGTGGTGCGGAGTCGTGAAGACGTCGGGACTCGACGAGTAGCTGGTCCACCACGGGGACTGCCTCATTGATCGACTGAATGGCTGCCTGTGTGGCTTGGCCATAACTGAGGGAACGCAAAAGCATGAGCAAGGCGCCGGTCAGCGACGCCATGTTTGTTGCGTTGCTGGCGTCGATGACGGCAAGCATCCCGATGATCAAGGCAAAAGCGCCCAGTCGATAAGACACCGACGTCATTCGAGAGACAAGTCGTAGTCGCTCGAAGATGGTCGCGACGTTGTCGATGTGAGCTTCGATGGGTTCGTTCGATGTCGATTCGACGCCGAACGTCCGGATCTCGCGGTTGAGTTCGAGGCGTTCTGACAACAACGATGCCATTCGGCGTTGTGTATTCGCTCGTTGTTCGCTCAATCGTTTGCTCGATCGGATCAGCGGCCGGAGTGCGAGGAGCATCAGGGACAACCCACACAGGACGACCAGCGCAGCGAACGGGCTGAGTACGAGTGCAGAGATCACGAGAACGACAAAATTCATGACCGACGTGAGGCCGCTACTCAGGGCATTCACCAAACCAGCGGCTTGGCCTGCGTGCACGTGCAACAGCTGTTGTGTGTCGCCCCGGCTCGTGGATGTCTGCGCCTCGTAACTTGCCGAGCTGTACGACGACAACAGAAGCCGTTGCGTGGTGCTCTGTGATCGTGCGTACAACCTGGCGCTGACCCACGACGCGGCGAGTTCGAAGAGGAACACGGCGATGAGCACGCCCACGCCGAGCCAGAGGAGCTCAGGCGTCGAGAGCCCCTCCACCATGATTGGACCGACGGTACCGCCGATCACTTCGGTGCTCGCTGTCAGTGCCGTGGCGACGCGGACGACTAGCAACAAGAGCGCTGCCTGACCAAGCGCGGCGAACGCAGACAACCCGCCGATGAGACCGAGCTGGGAATATCGCAGCCCGATCATGTGGCGGTGTCGGTGAACATCGCGAAGCGACGCAGGTTGTGGCAACGGCGGAGATTGCAACTTCATTGTGTGGCCCATCGGCCGATTGATCCAGGAGTTCAGTCCTTCGACCCAGGTCGAGGTGGTCGAGGAGGTCAGCGTGGCAACGATCGATGGCAGCGAAATCACACGGCCCTTCGCGTTTGCCTACAGGCTGGTGTTGTCTCGGCTCACCGGACCAACGTTTGCTCCATGGCGAACTCGATTGCTGCGCTCCAAATTCGAACACTTCGGACATCGCAGTCGCGTGAGTTTCAACACACGAATCCTGGAACCGAACCGGATCCGGGTCGGGACCAGGTCGACGATTCCGAATTCATCGTTCATCGATGGGCGTGGGGGCCTGACGATCGGTGACGACTGTCTGCTGGGGTTTGAAAACATCATTCTCACGAGCTCGCACTGTGTTGATCGGGTCGATGTCAACGTCGTCGATCAAGGGATGGTCTCGGCTCCGGTCTTCATCGGTGACGACGTGTGGACCGGGTGTCGCGTGGTGATCCTTCCCGGTGTTCGAATTGGATCACACGCGGTGATCGGGGCAGGCTCCGTCGTCACCAAAGACGTTCCGGAGTGGGCGGTTGCTGCAGGGGTTCCCGCAAAGGTGATTCGGGATCGGCGCGACGATCGGGTGATCGATGCTCGAGACACGTCCACGGCGACACCAACTGCCAACGTGCCCTGGATGCTCCGAGACAACCTGGCTCTATGACGTCCGGTCGGTGACCGCAGACGCACACCGGCCCGCCGAGTACTCCTCAGGCAGGGAGATGTTGCGGATGTTTGGCGGCTCGTGGCTGGTGGGCGAGCCCGTCGACTACCGCCCGATAGTTGGTTCGAAGGTGCCAGGCTGCTCGCCGCGGATTGCTCGGGGCGTACAGCAGTGGCTTCAAGATCAGCCGGCCAACAATGGTGAGGAACAGAGCGGTCCACGCACGGTCGCGTCGCAAGATTCGAATCAGGTTCCGATGTCGGTAGAAGTGTCGCCACGACGGTTCGTGCAGGCCCGAGAACAGTGGACGCGGAGGTCTTCGGAAGACCTCACTTGAACCGATGGCGAAGTACAAATCGGACGCCACACGAAGCTCGAAACCGTGAGCCGTCAGCCGCCGACCGAGCTCGAGTTCCTCGAATCCCCAGAAGAAGGATGGGTCGAAGTTGTCGACAGTTGCGAGCGCGGAAAATCGGTAACACGGGAACCAACCACCGTGTAGGTGATCTGACTGTTCGGTCATCGTGCCGCGCTGTTGTGGTCGTGACTCGACGAACCCGGTCCGTGTGTTCAGCATCCCGCCTCGTAGGCCGACGCCGGCCACGTTCGGATCGATGAAACTCGCTTCGACGATCGAAAGAAGATCGGCGAGAAGCGTGTCGGTCGGTGGCGGATCGTCGTCGTCGAACACGATGAAAATATCGTCGTCTCGAGCGATGGGTCGAAACCGTTCGAAGGCCAGGGCGAAGGCGCCAGCGGGTCCAGGATTGTTCTCGACGCAGAGTGTTTCGACCGGAATGGTTTTGGCGATCGGATGGGAGGCAACGAGCGCGCTGATCAGCGGATCGGCGTCATTGTCGACGACGATGAGACGGTCGGGTTGCCGGGTCTGAGCCTCGATTGCATCGAGCATGATGCGCAGGTCGCGAGGACGACGGTAGGTACACACCGCTCCGAGAAGTGCGGTCATGGCCGTTGTCCGTCGTTCATCGGCCGGTACTCACAGCACGAGGAAACGTGCGCGGACGCTTCCGATGAGATTGCCGATTCGGTTCCCGGCCACCCAGGCCAGCTGGGCGCGCCCACCAGAGCTCGCGATCTTGCCGGCGTTGCAGGGCAGCCAGACCCACGACCGAGCACCAGAAAGGCGAGGTGGTCTCCGCCCGAGGGTCTCATGTGCCATCCGCGCAACGACGGGACGGTTCTGCCCGTACCGAAGTCCTTGATGCCACAGATCTCGGGTATCGGTCCGGTACCGGTATCCCACGGAGGCGTTTGGAGCGTGCGCGATCGTGTGTCCGGCAACCAGCGCTCGAAGCGACCACTCCATGTCTTCGATCGCGACCAGAGATTCATCGAGTGGGCCGATCTCGTCCCACGCATGTCGTGTGACAGCCATGTTTCCACCATGGGCGATCGGGAAGAGGCCATAGAACGTGGCGGGCTCGGACGGTTCTGTTCGGGGGGCGCCGCGTGTGTTGGAAACGTCGCGCGCGTTGATCGTCGTCAGGTCCAACGAACCGGTGACGACATCGTGTGTCTCGAGTGAATCGATCAACGTCCGAACCCAGTTGTCGCTGACAACATCGTCTGCATCACAGAAAAGGAGTCGATCTGATCGGGCAACCGAGACGCCGATATTTCGAGCGTGCGAGGCACCTTGCCGAGCGGTCGCCCGGACCGCGGTGACGTCGTGCCGTTGGGCGATCGAATCGATCAATTCGGCAGTGTCATCGGTCGAATTGTTGTCGACGAGTACGAGCTCAGCTCGGGCGTCGGCGATTTGAGGGAGGAGACGATCGAGCTGAGCCATCAGCGTCGTGGAAGCGTTGTAACACGGGACGACGATCGAAGCGGACGGGTTCATGTGACGACCAATCGTGCTGCGGCGCGGTTCTGTTGGCGGGTTGCGGCGTGTACCCCGACGCGTGTCCCAGCGACATACGCCCATCGAGCGCGACCGCTTCGAGACCCGAGCAGTGGCAGTCGTGCGACGAGCCACAGCCAGGACCGTGCCGTCGCGCGACGTCGTGTCCTCGATTGTTCCTCGAGCGCATGTTCCTCGAGCGCACCGCGAAGGGTGACCTGCACTTCCCCCCAGCCACGCGCTTGGGCAAAGATGTCTCGCAACGTCGTACGCATTCGGTAGTGCACGACAGCTCTGTCGAGGAACGCGGGGTCATGTCCTGCGCGATGGAGGCGAAGAGACAACTCGGCATCTTGGCCGCGGAGGTACTTGACGTCGAAGCCGCCGAGATCGTCAAACACCGTCCGGCGAATACCGAGATTGCACGAGCTGAGTACCGGGAATGATCCATCGAACAGCGGGAGCTGGTCGCTTGCAAGGAGTCGTCCGCGAGAGCCCACGGTCCAGGGGGCGTTGAGATGCTCGAAGTCGAGCCGACCGCCCACGGCAACGAACTCGTCGAGCCCATTCGCCATTGCTTCGACCCAGGTGGAACTCACGACGTCGTCGGCGTCGCAGAACGCGATCTTGGAGAACGAAGATGCCGCAACACCCCGATTGCGCGCATGGCCAGCTCCGGGACGTTCACGCGCATCGATCACGCGAACGGGGACAGCGGCTGAATCAAAGGCTGAAGCAATCGCTGCTGTTCGGTCCGTCGACCCGTTGTCGGCCACGATGATCTCGCCGTCGCCTGGCCACGACTGTTTTGACAACGCCGCGAGCTGCTCGCCGATCGTCGCCTCGGCATTTCGCGCTGCGATGACGACCGAGACCGCGCTGGTCATGTGAGCACCAGGCCGCGGTGGCTCGCCAACGTGTGTCCAATGTTTTGGAGAAAGGATCGTACGACTGTGTCGACCTGTACTTCGGTTCGATCGCTGTGTGCCCGTGCTTGCACCTCGAGCTCTCGATACTTGGCAGGATCCTGGGTCAGCGACTCCACGGCATCACGCCATCCAACCGCACCAGATGATCGTTCGACGATGAGGCCACCCGGACCCACGGATTCGACGAGTCCGGGGAGGTCCGAGGCGATCACCGGGATGCCGTTCGACTGCGCCTCGAGAATGGTCCTGGGCCGGTTGTCGATGCGGTGGGGTGCGAGGATGATCGCTGCGTCGCCGAAAACTTCTGCAGGCGACGACTTCCGACCGCGGAACCAGACGTTCTGATGAACCGCAAGGATCCCGTCGATCGTTGCGCGTTCTGCTGTGGTCAGCGGCCAAGACTCCTGCAGGACGAATTCGATTGTTGGAAAACTTCGGGCGAGATCTGGTACGACCATCACGCCGTGTTCCTCGCGTGGATTGACGAGCACAATTCGTTCGCGGCTCGACGTTGTGCGCGCCGCTTCGAGGTTGACGATCGATGGAACGAATGCTGCCCCGACGCCGAGCTTCTTGGCGCCGTTGACCAACGTGTGGCTGTTCGCGAGAACCGCTGAGTGGGTTCCGTGCCCCGCGTGAAGGTGTCTCAACGCGGACTGTTCGCGCAGGTACAACACCGTGGGTATGTCGAGTTCGCCACAGGTCGAGCGGATCTGGCGCCACGTCGGACGCTCGATACTGGAGCCGACAACGATGTCGGGGCTGAAGGATTCTGCGAGATCGGGAAAGGCATTCTCTGGGGCGGGACTGACCAGCACATCTCCAGCTGCATGGAGCGGAGTTCGGCCCGGGAGTGATCGCAACCATGATGCAGATCCCCCGAGGACTTTCGTGTTCTCGAATCGCACGGACGCGTCCCAAAGCTGCTCGTGGAGGAACCGCGTGACGCTGTAACCGGCGGCACTGTCGACCAGCATCATGGTTTCAGCTCCTGCTGCCTGGAGCGCAGTGCAGAGTTCGCGTTGGCTTCGGCCCGAGCCTCCGCCCATGGTCGAGGAGACGAAGAGAATCCGTGTGGGGCGTGGTTTGGTCGACGCAGTTGATTCAGCGGACTTCAACGAAGAGATCACGGATCTCAATCGGTGGTTCCAACGAACTATTAACCCAATCTGGTAGGTCAGAACACTTCGATGTCGCCCGGCGACCAGTCGAACGTCTCTGCGCTCGGTGCAATATCGACGGATCGCAGCGTCAGCGTTGGTCCGAGGCGGGCGATCGTGTGCGCCGAACCAAACCCTGCTGGCGTCAGGCAATAGTCGGCATTCACCTGGCGCATCGCGTGCTTCACGGCAGCCCATGCAGGCGCTGTTGACCGGACTGCGGCGAGTGCGATGAGTAGTTCGCGGGACCGTCCGCGTTGTCGGAGGCGAACCACACATCCCTCGTCCGCGCCGGTCGGAAGCCACCGGTAGGAAATGGGTCCCTGTTCGAACCGCCAGCGGAGCGTTTCGAGCGTGTGCGCAGTCGACAATCGATCGGTTCCCGTCTGTTCGCGCCGGAACGATGGAGCGAGTCCAACATCGCCCCCCAGGACGGACAGTCCTTCGCTGACGTCGATGCCGAGCTCGGGTGTTTCGATCGAGGGTTTCCGTGCGGCGGTGCGACTGCGGGCGATCGTGGGTAGGCGCAGCGGCGATCGAAAGGCGAACCCGAATTTCACCGGACCTGCGAGTTCCCAGCCCATCTTGAGGTAACCCGGGCGGCTCTGATCATTGGGTGTGTTGAAGACGAAACCGAAGTGGCGATGTCGCAATTCTTCGAGGCCCATCTCGGTGAGCCTGCGAAACAGACCTTGTCCCTGCGCCTCCGGTCGGGTCGCGGTGTCGACTGCTCGTGCCGCGGTGATCGTGGTACCTGCGGCTGGGTCAGCGGACGTCGCGAATCGCCATTGCATGAGTGGGCGGACGGCCAGAAGCCCCGAGTCATCCTCGGCGATCAGGATGATCGACGGCCCAAAGGCGTTGTCGAAGTGTTTCCACCGAAAGAGTGCTCGGTCGAACTCGGGATCCGCCCACCCGAGCGCGGTTCCGCAGACATCGAGAATGCCATCGGCGTCGCTTGCGTCGGCAAGTCGTAGGTGAATGTCCGAGCTGTCCACGGGCGCCGAGCGTAGTTGTCGTCGGCACTTCCGGCCGAGATCCCCACATCGTCCGCGTTTCTCCTCGGCACTTCCGGCCGAGATCCCCACATCGTCCGCGCTGAGCGACAGAGCACCTACTCAGCTTCGGTGTTTTGCGGCCGACTGGCGCAGCATGTCTGGCGACCACACAACCCTTCGGAGCTCCCAGCCGGTCGCTTCGCCCACATCAGCGCACACTCGACGTCTTGCCAAACGTGTCGCGCTCGCGCTCGATGTCGCCGTTCCAGCAGCGGACGGCGTGGTCGTGCTCGCGTACCATCGCGTGGGAGAGCGCACGAACAGCCCTGTCGACATGGCGACCTCGATGTTTCGTCGGCAACTGGCACATCTTGCTGCGACGGCGTCGGTGGTCACACTCGACGATGCCTTGGATCATCTCGAGGCTGACCGGTTCGGTTCTGCGTATCCGAGGGTGCTCACCTTTGACGATGGAACTGCTGACTTCGTCGACGTCGTGTTGCCGATCCTTGTCGAGTTCGACCTCACCGCCACGCTCTACGTGTCGACCGCGTTCGTCGATTCGGGCGCCTTGTATCCGGCTGCAGGAGTTCCGCTGTCGTGGACTGGTCTGCGTGAGGTGGTGTCAACCGGACTGGTGACCATCGGAGCCCACACGCACAATCATGCGCTCTTGGATCGCTGTTCGGTCGACGTTGCCAGACGAGAACTCGACATGTGCAACGAACGAATCGCCGACGAGCTCGGTGTCGCGGCCACCCATTTCGCGTATCCGAAGGCCGTCGCGGCGCGGGGAGAAGTAGAGGCCGAAGTGTCCAGTCGTTATCGATCTGCTGTGGTCGCCGGCACCCGAGCGAACACCCCTCTATCCTTCAATGCGCTTCGACTCCTCCGTTCGCCGATCCAGCGAGCGGATGGCTGGGAAGGTTTCGTACGCAAACTCGAGGGCGGAATGCGTGCCGAAGACGACTTTCGACGACTTCTCAACATGCTGCGCTATCGGGGGAGGGTCGCATGAGTCGCCCACCTCGGTTGTTGCATCTGACGACGACGGCGGTCAGCCTCGACTGGCTCCTTGCTCCCCAGCTGCTTGCCTTCACCGACGCGGGCTATGACGTCAGCACCGCGTCGGCTGGCGGTGCCCATGTCGAATCCTTGACCTCACGCGGGATCGCACACCTCTTGGTGCCCTCGTTGTCTCGCAACATGGATCCCATCCATGACCTGCGTGCTGTTCGCGAGCTTCGGGCGCTGTTTCGGCGTGTGCAGCCCGACATCGTGCACACGCACAACCCAAAGCCTGGAGTCCTGGGCCGAATGACGGCTCGGGCGTGCAACGTGCCGATCGTGGTCAACACCGTGCATGGCCTCTATGCCCAGCCCTCCGATCGCTGGTCTCGTCGCGGTGCGGTCTATGGACTCGAACGACTGGCGGCGTCGTTCAGTGACGCCGAACTCGTCCAGAATTCCGAGGATGTCGCGACGTTGAAGCGGCTCGGTGTGCCCGCTGATCGTCTTCACCTCTTGGGAAACGGCATCGACCTCGAGCGATTCTCTCGCACGACGTCTCGGCGGTCGGGGGGCGTTGCGCTTCGCCGCGAATTCGGGATCGACCTCGATGTCCCGGTGATCGGCATGGTTGGACGCCTGGTGTGGGAGAAGGGATATCGCGAGTTCTTCGACGCGGTCACCGAGCTGCGAGCCAGTTCTGCAGTGCCGTTCGAGGTCGTCGTCGTCGGTCCATCGGAGACGGGCAAGGTCGGCGCTGTCGACCAGCACTCGATCGACCGCATGCGCGGACTCGGCGTGAAGTTTCTCGGGTCGCGGACCGACGTACCCCGTCTGCTCAGTTTGTTCGACGTCTTTGCGCTCCCGTCGTATCGAGAGGGTTACCCGCGGGCAGCGATGGAGGCCAGCGCCATGGGGGTTCCCGTGGTGGCCACAGACATTCGGGGGTGCCGCCAGGTCGTCGTCCATGGCGAAACCGGCTTGCTCGTCGAGGCAGGGCAGACCGCTGGACTACGCGATGCCCTCTCCTCATTGCTCCTCGACGCAACTCTGCGAGCACGACTTGGCGCGGCTGCAGCCCGTCGCGCTTCGACAGAGTTCGATGAACAGCGGGTCATTGCGCGCACGCTGGGCGTGTATCGCGCCCTCCTGCGAAATGCCGGGCTGTCACAGGCTCAAGCGACGACTTCTCGATACAAGGACTCGATCGATCTTGTTGCGTTCGAGGCGTCGAATCGCTCGGCCGACGTGAAAGCGGCCTGAGCCATTCGAGCCAAGAACTCGTCATCACTGGCAAGCGTGACCCACGCTCGTGCAAGCGCGTCAGCGTCGTCGATGTCGACGAGAATGCCGTTGTCGCCATCGACGATTACTTCGGGGATACCTCCGGCTCGGGTGCACACCGCTGGTATGCCCAGTGCGAACGCCTCCATGAGTGAAACCGGTTTTCCCTCATGTCGAGAGCTGAGGGTGAAGATGTCGAAGCTGGTCATGACCATGAGTGCATCGTCTCGATAGCCGAGCAGCTCGACGACATCGCCAAGTTCGCCTGCCGCGACAGCCGCACGGAAGGCCTCCTCTCCGGGCCCTTGCCCAACGACGAGAAAACGCAGATCAGCGCGCAAGCGAGTGGCGATTTCAACGGCGCGTAGGAAGACGTCGTAGGCCTTCTCCGGGCGAAAGTTTGCGACGATTCCGATGATCTTCGCGTCGGCTGCTGCATCGCCGAGGAGGCGAGCTCGCATCTCGGCGCGGTGCGGCGACAGCGCCTGGATCGAGGCGAGTGGCACCCCGTGGTCGATGACCGTGGTCGTCGTTCGAATCGATGCAGTCATCGAATCGCGGACATCGATCGAAACCGCTATTCGACGATCGTCGACCGAGGCGGTGAGTTTGTTCAGCGTTCGAGTCGCCCAGTGATGGCGCGGCCAGCGGTTGTGTTCGGTCGTGATGACAGGCGTGTCGATCTGGCGACTGAGACGGAGGAGGCGAACTGCGCCAGCAAGGATGGGCGAGTGAACGTGAACAACGTCGGGTTTCGACGCGCGGATCAGCGAGCGAAGGCCCAGGGGCCAGAAACGACCTCCAGCGATGGTGACCGTGTCTGCGCCGGTGGCTTCGATTTCGCCGACGAGGTGATGTTTTCCTTTGATGAGCCGACCAACCGTGTAGTCGATGTCGCCCAGACTCGTCTGCAGTTGATTCACGAGTAATCGCTCGGCTCCACCTGGTCCCAGCCCCTTCACGAGATGCAGCACTCTTAGCGTGGCCGGCTTTGGGTCGGATGGTTCGGAGGTCTGGGAGAAATGGCTCATTGGAAGTCGTCCGATCGACTCACGAAACGACGCTTTTGTCCGATTGTGCAAGAGACCGAATCACAGCCGCCGTGTGATTGGTCGCATGAGGTGTGCACAAGTTATGAGAAATCGTGTTGTGAGCGATGATCGTTTTGACGAATCCTCGCATGCTGCAGAGGGATTTGGGTCGATCGACTCAACATCCGGATCGCTGGCCGCTTCTGAACGCAGGGAAACTCGGCTTCTCGATGACCCGCTCGGTCCACTTCGCAGCGTGGTGCGTCGCTGGCGGGTGATCGGCGCCGTGATCGTCGTCGGGTCGTTGCTCGGCTGGTTCAGCGCTGTCATCGCTGTCGAAGCCGACACCGCGCCCGTCGCCGTCGATCACTATCAGGCCAAACATGTGCTCGTTCTCGATAGCAACGTGCCCGACACCCAGGCGGTGCTCGGTGTGCGAAATCTGAATGTGCTCGCCAAACGAATCACCATCGGTGAAGTACCGACAGCAGTCGCGACGTCGGTTGGTGTCAACACGACCGAGGCTGCGACGCAGGTGCGCGTACTGATCCGCTCCGACAGCGAGTCGCTCGACATCATCACGATCGCCAAGACGCCGGGACAAGCTGAGGCGCTCGCCGACGCGTACGCTCGCGAACTCGTTGGTTATCTCGAGGCCGAGGCAGAGGCTTACACGGTCGAGTCGATCGCGAGTGCCGAATCGAGATTGGCCGAGGCAGAGGCGAATCTCGTCCGAGTTCGCGCCGACCTGCGGGCGGCTGAGGCTGCGAAGAACGAGCGCGACATTGCGCTGCTCGAACAAGACGAGCAACAGTTTCAAAGCGCCCGGATCTACGCGAACGCGGCGCTGCTCGAAGCTCGGGCTGACGGCGTTCCCGTCGTACCCATCGAGTCCCTCCAACGTGCCGACGGGACGGCCACGGTCATTGGCCAGGGCCGATTCGCAGAACTTGTCGACAACGCGTCGATCGGTCAAAACATCGAGGTGTTGTTCGGCGACGATGTCGAGTCCGAGTCGGGCAGCAATGCGCTCACCGCCGTCAGCAACCGTCTCCCGACGGGGATGATTCCTCGCGTTGGTGCTGGAGCTCTCTTGGGTCTCTTGGTTGGACTCATCATCGCCGTCGTCCTCAATCGCCTCGACAATCGGGTGCGATCGAAACGTCAGGTCGAAGCCTTGTTGGATCTCCCGGTGATCGCCGAGATTCCGTCGCTCCGTCGGAGGAACAAGCGGGCACCCGAGGTGCACGCTCGTGAGAATCCACGAAGTCGATTTGCCGAGCAGTATCGTGCGATCGCGTCGACGCTCGGATACGCCAGGCGTGCCCGGCACTCGCGGGGTCAGGTGGTCTTGGTCACCTCTCCAGGACCGTCGGAAGGCAAGACGACAACCGTCGCCAACCTGGGAGCGATGCTCGCGGAAGCCGGCCAGTCCGTGCTTCTCGTGAATTGCGATTTTCGACGACCTCGTTTGCACATTCTCACTGGCTCTGAGTACCAACCCATGAATCTCAACCCCACCCAGATCCCCGACATGGAACTCATCTCGAACGTCGTCAGTGACAGCGATGCGCTTCCGACCGAGGTCATTGCTGCCCAACGTTCGGTCATCAAGAAGGCCTCCAAGCTGTATGACCTGATCATCATCGACACGGCGCCGCTCTTGGCGACGAACGACGCCGTCGATCTACTCGACCTCGTCGACGATGTCGTGCTCGTGATGCGCGCCGGAAAGACGACCATGCAGGCAGCGGATCGCGCCGCCGAGGTTCTGGACCGCCGCCGAGCGCACGTCCTTGGTGTGGCGATCACCGATGTCGATGCTCGCCATTCGGCCGACTATTACTACTACGGGGGATACTACGAGGAGCGGGCTGCGACGCCGGGTCGCCGTTCGCGTTGGCGCCGTAAGGCCGACATCGATCTGGTCTCGGATTCGACCGATGTGGAGCTCGTCGAGTCCCTTTCATCATGACGATCGATGTTCCGCGAGCGATTCCGCGCCCGAGCGAACGACGTGCGGCGATTCGAATTGCCGAACCCGTCCCGCAACGAACCGCAGCCGACCGACCTCGAGGTGGTCGAGCAACGGCTGCGACGATTGGTTGGGTCTTCGGGCTCGGTACCGCCATCCTCTTCGGGTTTCTCGGATTCACTGGCCGAGAAGACACCACACTTGCGGTGGTACTCGTGCCGACGATTCTGGTGGTTGCGTGGATCGCAATTGGACGATTCGTCGCCGAACGCCATGGTGCAACCTTTGGAGCGTATGTTTTTGCTGGGCTCGGGATTCGCCTCCTCGCCTCGGTTCCGCGGCTGATCGGCGGCGCTGACTCTCCGGTGTATCAGCGAGAGGGACTGCGAATTGCAGAGAGCCTTCGTGCCGGGCATTTCGACGTCGCAACCGGTCGCAGCATTCCCGGCACCGGGTCGGTGCGGTACTTCACCGGAATGGTCAACGTACTGACCGGGTCGACGTACATTGCAACATTTCTGATCTTCACCTTGTTTGCCTTCGTTGGTCAGGTCATGTTCCTGCTTGCGCTCCGGTCGTCACTCAATGACACACAGTTCCGGCTCTTGTCGCTCGCGGTGATGTTCTCACCGACCCTCGCCTTCTGGCCGTCCTCGATCGGCAAGGAGAGCCTCGCCCTGTTCGGCATCGGCTTTGGGATGTATGGCGCGTCGCGGTTATATGACCGCCATTGGGTTGGCATTGGGCCGATATTGTTAGGTTTCTTCGCGGTCGCGATGGTGCGGCCGCACGTCGCGATGGTGCTTCTCGCAGGGCTGCTGATCGGCTTGTTTGCACGCCGCGCACACACCCGCGGGCGAACTGCAACACATGGGGTTTTGTTGGTCGTTGGCCTCGTCGGCTCGATGTGGGTGGCGGGTGCGTCTGCGACTCTTTTCGGCCTGGACAGCCTCGATGGAATATCCGATGTCTCCGCAGCGCTCGATTTTGCCCAGGAACGGACCTCGCAGGACGACGCACGATTCGTCGCTGCTCGGGTGAGCTCGGCCGAGGACTATCCGTGGGCCGCAGTCACGGTTTTGTTCCGCCCATTCCCTTGGGAGGCGCCGAACGTGCTCGCGATGGTCAGTGCCTTGGAAAGTGCAGTTCTTGCGGTGCTTCTCGTGCGCGCTGTTCCGGGATTCTTGGCTCAGGGACGCCAGCTCGTTCAACGTGGCCAACTCCTCTATGCGGTTGCGTTCATCTCGGTCTTCATCTTCTTGTTCTCCTCGATTGGAAACTTCGGCATTCTCAGTCGCCAGCGCGCCCAGGTCATACCGTTCGTGCTGGTCATCGTTGCGTTTGGACTCGGCGCGGAGCGTCGGTCCAATGTTGAACGAGGGCTTTCGTGATCAGTCAATGCACCGGCGTCTACGACGGGGTGATCGATGGCGACGCCGTCATCTTCTCGGCGCTCGATCGTCGGTTGCACGTGCTCAACAACACCGCTGGTCAGGCGTGGGCAGCGGTGGCTGAGAACCCCACGATCGACGACGTCATTTCCGCACTGGCAGGCGACTACGAGATGCATGCAGAGGACATCGCACCAGATGTTGTCGGGCTGATCGAGCACCTCGAGGGTCTGGGAGTCGTTCACCTGGGCGTGCCATGTGATCATGGCCGCGAATTAGTCGATGGAACCCCTGGCCAAGCGATTGTCGGCGATGTATCGGCGATCGGCTCGGTCGGCGACGAGCCGCTCGATGCGATCAGGGCCCTGGGTGTTCCGATCATCGTCGAGACGAACGACACCCTGTTGCGGGCCGAACTCTTGCGAGTTCTCAGTCCCCTCCGATCGTCCGACGTCGACCTGTCCGACCCGGCTGACGTCGGCCGACTTCAACTCATCGCCGTGCGCGCCGGCGAGCAGGGTTGGTGTGTCATGCGGAATGGGATGAGCACGTGCACCACCTCGTCGCGTCAGCAGGCGATACGCGCAGTTGTGGCTGAATGCAATACGGCACCGCTGCGCCACGTCGACGATGCGGTCGTGTTTCATGCCGCGGCCGCCGACCTCGGTCGGGGAAACATCTTGATGGCGGGCGTCAGCAACGCGGGGAAGTCGACGCTCGTGGCGCAGCTCGTCCTGCGGGGCCACGCCTACGTCACCGATGAAGCATCAGCAGTGGACCTCGGCTCGCTCGCTGTTCGACCGTTCACCAAATCGATCTGCCTCGAGGAGAGCGCACGGCCGTTGTTTCCCGAACTCGATTCGTCGTGGAATGCAGGCGCCGCATTCGACGTCGACCCAAGGACCCTCGGCCCCGGCCATCTGGGAAAAGGCGGACCGATCGTGGCGGTTGTTTTTCCAACGTTCGACCCGGACTCCGCAGCTGTCGTACGGCCGCTCGACAAGCTCGAGGCGTTACGTCGGTTGATTGGGAATGCGTTCGTGTTCGATCGTGTCGGTGCACCGGCGTTCGACGCAATGGTTCGAATGGCAAACTTGTTGCCGTTCTATGAAGTCGTGCACTCGGGCGGAACTCGTCACCTCGATCAACTCGAGAACCTATTCGGCGACAGGCACACCCTCAGTCTCTGATGGCGCGTCGATCGACGTGCGGCCCGGCGTCCGCAGCAACCTGTTTGATCATTTTCTCACGCGAGGCCTTGCGAGCGCGTTTGGTCTGGTACTGGTTTTCGTCGGCAGAGCGCAGCAATGCGCTTCTCGACTCGATGTCCTCACCAGCGAACGCAATCCCGCACGAGATCGATCGTGGCGGACCCGAGCCTGCCGATCGGGCAAACAATCGCTCGATCGTGTCGGAGACATCGTGGGCGGTCAACAACGCGCCGCCATCGATCACGAGACAGAATTCGTCGCCACCGATCCGACAGATCGTGGTGCGCTCCGGATCTCGCACTGCGCCCCGAAGAGCTGCGGCTGCATCGATGAGGAGCCGGTCACCAGCCTGGTGCCCCATCGTGTCGTTCACGATCTTGAGACCATCGACGTCGCACATGATGAGCGCGCAATCGACGCGTTCGAGCGGCGGTCGTTCGAAGATCGCATCGAGGACGCGATATAGCTCATGGCGGTTGGCGAGCCCCGTGAGCTGGTCTCGCAGAGCCATCCGCTCCATCTGCGCCCAGTGTGTGGTGCTCGTGATCGCATCGGCCGCTTCGGTGGCGATGTGTCGAAGCACGCTGAGGTCGAGTGCATCGAAGGGTGCGGCGTCGTGCCGGCGGCTGGCGATGAAGACCCCCCACGTTTCGTCGGCGACGATCACCGGAACGACGAGTTCGTAGACGTGTGTCGAGCCGGCGGGGCGTTCGAGCGTGGCTCCTGCGCGGAGTTCGGCCTGGGTCGAGAATTCGCGAAGATCGTCGAAACGTTCCGGGCTCAGTTCGGGGAGGTGACCGTCGGTTGTTCGGGCAACAGGCTCGGTCGCGAACTCCGTTGACGTCAGCCGCAGCACGACCACGTCCGCAGCATTGATCGTGCGCTGAGCCGATTCTGCGAAGAGCGACAGCAGATCGTCGGTGTGTCCGGCGGCGGCAACGGCCGACTTGATCGTGGTAGCGGTCGTCGTCGCTGCCTCGGTGTCGTCTGGCCGCTCGGTGTCGACCGGTACCACGATGTCGACGGGCGGGTCGGGTTCGGCCTGCAGCAGCTCGAGAACCAGCGACGACGCGCTGGCCGAAGTTGGCAGACCGTCGAGGTGGAGCGAATGGAGCAGCGTGCACAGCTGCGGATCGAGAGCCGATCCAGCGAGGTGGTCGGTGCGCCGGAGTGAGTGGTCCCAGGTCGGGAGGAAACCCTCGGCTGGGTTGCCGATCAGTGCGTGCGCGACGGCCACGAGTCGAGCTGCGAAGTGGATGTCGGATCCTGTCTTCGCGTCGGGATGCCCCGAGCCGTCCCACCGTTCGTGCTGCTGGCCGAGGATGGCGGCGACCGAAGCGAGTCCCGGCACCTGTTCGAGAAGTGTGGTCCCCAGGAGCGATGGTGACTCCTCGGCGGCAGCTTCGGGGTCGAGTGGCCGGTTGATCACGAGGTCGATGTCGGCGAGGGCTGCCGCAGCGATGATGGCCGACTTCTCGATGTTCGTTTCGGTCGATTGGTCGATGAGGGCATTGGCGACCACAGCGCGAAGTGCCGACCGGTGCGCAACTGCTGCGTCATAGAGCTCGCAGACGCGAACGAGCGCCACGACGGCGCCGACCGCAGCGTCGGAAAGGGGCTGGTCTGGATTGTGCACTGCAGAATCTGACATCGCGGAAAGCTCGGTTGGGTCGGTTGAACGCACAGGGTGGCCGGATCAGTGTGCCATGGTCACGACGACCTCAGCGAGTCTGAGTTTCCGAACGTGAGGCGACGTTGTGTGAGGCCATCGCCAACGGTAGTTGCTCGTCCTCGAGGTTACGCTTGGTCGGTGATGGAAAGCCCCCTATGAGCACCCGAAAGCTGATTCTTGCCTCTCTCGTGTTGGGCGTGGTGATTCTTGTCGCATTTGCCGCGCAGCTCTTGATTGCTCGGTAGCGAGCGGATGTAGAGTCGAAGCTCGACGGATGGAGAACTCATGTCCAATCATTTTGATGTTGTTGTCGTAGGAGGCGGTCCTGGTGGATACGCCGCAGCCCTCTATGGTGCTGCCGCTGGACTGAACATCGCCATCATCGAGAAGGCCAAGCTCGGCGGCACCTGTTTACATGTCGGGTGTATCCCTGCGAAAGAACTGCTCGAAACAGCGGCAGTCTTTCGAACCGTTCAGCATGCGTCGACGTTTGGGGTCAACGCCTCGGAGCCAACGGTCGACTTCTCCGTGACGCAGACCCGCAAACAAGACGTCATCGACGCGCTGACAAAGGGCCTCACCGGCCTGCTCAAACATCGCAAGGTCACCGTGTTCGACGGCGTCGGCAAGGTTGCGTCGGTCGGCGATGTGAAGTCGGTCGACATCAGCGGTGGTGAGTCCGGTGATGTGCAGATCACCGGCGACAACCTCATTCTCGCTGCGGGGTCCGTGCCCCGCACGATTCCGGGCTTCGACGTCGACGGAACGTCCATCGTGACGTCTGACGAGTTGTTGTCGATGCAACATCTTCCCGCTCGCGCAGCAGTCATCGGTGGCGGAGCGATCGGTATCGAGTTCGCTTCGATGATGGCCGACCTCGGTACGAAGGTCACTGTTCTCGAGGCCATGCCGAAGATCATTCCAGGCGTCGATCCAGACGCGGCCAAGATCGTCCAGCGGTCGCTCAAGAAGCGTGGCGTCGACATTCGCACTGGGGTCATGGTGCAAGGTCACTCCGATGTGGATGGAGCCAAACGAGTCAGCTTTGGCGAAGGCGAGACCATCGATGTCGATCTCATCGTGTTGTCGATTGGACGCCGCCCCTTTGCAGATCTGCTCGGACTTGACGCTGTTGGGGTGCCCGTCGACGAACGCGGGTTCATTGCGGTTGACGAGGCCTGCCGTACCTCGGTCCCTGGGGTATGGGCTGTGGGCGACATCATCGCAACCGCCCAACTCGCTCACGTTGGATTTGCCGAGGGCATGGTCGCCATCCGCGGCATCCTCGGTGAGGACCCGGTGCCCATCGACTACCTCAACGTTCCCTGGTGCATCTACTGTCATCCCGAGGTCGCCTTTGCTGGCCACACCGAGGAGTCGGCGAAAGACGCGGGTTACGACGTGGTCACGGCGACGAACAAATTCGCTGGCAACGGTCGCGCCATGATCCTCGGCGAGAGCGCTGGTCTCGTGAAGGTGATCGCAGAGAAGGACGCCGACGGTCGGGCGGGGCGAATACTCGGCGTGCACATGGTCGGGCCCTGGGTGACCGAACAACTCGGCCAGGGGTATCTGGCGATCAATTGGGGGGCCACCGTCGACGAAATCTCTGCCTTCATCCAGCCACACCCAAGCATGAGTGAACTATTCGGTGAGACCGTCATGGCCCTCACCGGACGAGGACTTCACGGCTGAAGAGGCCTCGCCGCTCTGCGGCAACAAGAATTCAAGACACGTAACCTACGTACGAAACGAAATCGCATCCAGAAGGAGCGCAGACCATGAGCGACATCACGCTGCCATTGCTTGGTGAATCGGTGACCGAGGGAACGATCACGCGGTGGTTCAAGCAGGTTGGTGACACGGTTGCCGAGGACGAGGCGTTGTTCGAGGTTTCGACGGACAAGGTCGATTCTGAGGTGCCGTCGCCGGTCGCTGGTGTGGTGACGGAGATTTTGGTTCCTGAGGGTGAGACGGTCGAGGTCGGGACGGTGCTCGCTCGTGTTGGTGATGCCGGTGCTGCACCCGCGCCTGCGGCGGCGGCTCCTGAGGCTCAGGCAGCGGCAGAGGCAGAGGCGGCCGCGCCCGAGGCGCCAGCGGCTCCTGCACACGCTGCTTCGGAACCCGCACATGCCGCAACCCCAGATCTGACCGGTTTTGTGCTCTCACCGGTGGTCCGCAGGTTGATAACCGAGAAGAACCTCGATCCAGCAACGATCGTCGGTACCGGCGTTGGTGGACGGATCACGCGCAAGGATGTCGAAGCGGTTGCTCGCATCGGGACTCCGGCTGGAAATGGTGCGGTGGTCGCACGCGCCCAAGCGCCAGCGTCCGGTACGCCTGCCCCCGCTCCCGCACAACAGGCGCCGCCAGCGTCCGCCGCCCCGCAAGCCCCGACCCCAGCGCCTGCACAACAGGCGCCTCCTTCGGCCCCAGCAGCTGCAGACGGTGAGTCGCTCCCGCTCAACAACATCAGACGCCGAACCGCCGAACACATGGTCATGTCAAAGGCCGTCTCTCCCCACGTCCTCACGGCGATGGAGGTCGACTTCGAGAGTGTCGAGGTCGTGCGACGAGCACACAAGGTGCAATGGAAGGCCGACGAAGGTTTCAGCCTCACGTATCTGCCCTTCGTTCTTCGGGCCGTGGCCGATGCAATGCGCGATTTCCCCCTCATGAATGCATCGCTCGACGGCGATGCCGTCACGGTGCATTCGGAACTGAATGTCGCAATCGCCGTCGACCTCAATTTCGACGGACTGCTCGCGCCGGTGGTCAAGAACGTCGATGGGAAGCGGCTTCGTCAGCTCAGCCGAGATGTTGTCGACATTGCGACCCGAGCCCGCTCGAGAAAGGTCACGCCCGACGATCTCTCCGGCGGTACGTTCACGATCACGAATCCCGGCCAGTACGGCACGATGATGCAGTTCCCGATCATCAACCAGCCGCAGGTTGCGATCCTGTCCACCGACGGCGTGCATCGCAAGCCGGTCGTGGTCACCGACAAACACGGTGGTGAAGGAATCGCCATTCACTCCGTCGGCGTCCTCGCGTTGGCATGGGATCATCGTGCCTTCGACGGCGCGTACGCCGCTGCCTTTCTTGCGAAAATGCGAGACATCATTCAGGACACCGATTGGGAAGCGGAGCTCAGCTGAACAAATGACGACGACCCGATGACGACAAAATTGCGCGCACGCTGGTTGGGGCGGGTCTCCTACTCCGACGCGTACACCGTGCAGAAGTCGCTCTTTGCCTCGAACCACAACCATCTTCTGCTCCTCGAGCACGCGCCGGTGTTCACACTTGGGGCGCGGGCGTCGCTCGATAACCTCTTGGTCGACCCGGCATCTGTCGGCGCAGAGGTCATAAAGGTCGATCGCGGCGGTGACATCACCTGGCACGGCCCCGGACAGTTGGTCGGTTATCCAATCCTGTCGGTGCCGGGCAAACGCGGTGGTGGCATGGCCGACACCGTTGCCTATGTGAGCTCTGTCGAGCAATTGATCATCGACACGCTCACCGACCTCGGGCTCCATGACGTCGGTCGCCTCGACGACTATCCGGGTGTCTGGGTTGCTCCTGGTTCGACGAACCCCCGCAAGATAGCCGCGATCGGGGTCCGGTTGTCCCGTGGCCGATCGATGCATGGGTTCGCGCTGAACGTCGATCCCGACCTGGTGTGGTTCGATCGCATGGTGCCGTGTGGGATCACCGATAAGGCCGTCACGTCGTTAGCGGCCGAAGGGTTCGGGCTGTCGATGCGCGAAGTCGTCGATGCACTCTTGGTTCGCGCCGAAGCGCAGTGGGGTCAGCTCGATCGTCAAGATGTCGTGTGGCGAGAGCAAGTCGAAGACCTGACTCCATTCAGTCGAGGAGAGGGCCCAGGTCTTGCTGCTGGAACCACGGACTCGCCACTCGTCGGGGAGGCGCACCTCGCAGGAACCTCGGTTCGTCTCACCGGTCGACTCGCCGAAGCCGGCGTGACCACCGGGCTCCAGATCGCAACGAGAAAACCCGATTGGATGCGCGTCAAGGCCGACATGGGTCCGGAGTATCGGCGTTTGAAGTCGGTCATGAAGAGCCTCGACCTTGTCACCGTGTGCGAGGAAGCCGGATGCCCCAACATCTTCGACTGTTGGAACGATGGAACCGCCACGTTCATGGTGTGCGGCGAACGCTGCACCCGAAAATGTGGTTTCTGCCTGGTCGATACCCGCCACCCAGAGGCTGTCGATCCACAGGAACCGGCACGGGTTGCCGAAGCAGTCGAGAAGATGAATCTCGACTACGCGGTGATCACGATGGTGGCTCGCGATGACCTGGCCGATGGGGGAGCGAATCACGTCGGCCAGACGATCAGAGCGATTCGCGATCGGTGTCCCGGTGTCCGGGTGGAGGTCCTCATCAGCGACTGCAAGGGTGACTCGGAGAGCCTTGACATCATCAACGACGCTCGTCCCGACGTGCTCAATCACAACATCGAGACCGTCGCCAGGCTGCAACGTGTCGCCAGGCCGTCGGCGTCCTATGCCCGAAGTCTTGCGGTGCTCGGCCGTGCCAAAGCAGCGGGGCTCACCACGAAGTCATCGATCATCGTCGGGATGGGAGAAACGTTCGACGAGGTGACGGCCACGTTGGCTGACCTGGCTGCAGTCGGGGTCGACATCGTGACCATTGGCCAGTACCTGCGGCCGACCTCGAATCACCTGCCCGTCGCGCGCTGGGTCGAACCGGCAGAGTTCGATGAATGGAAACGAATTGGCGAGGTCGATTTCGGGTTGTCGCACGTCGAGGCAAGTCCACTCACCCGATCGAGTTATCACGCCAAACAAGCCGAGACCGCCGCCACTTCCTAATTCCGATTCTGTGCAGCAACAGGTGCCTGAGTGGTCACTAGCGCTGCACAGATCCGTAACGTGGGGCCATGAGCTTTGCTGATCGATTTGCCCGGGTCCGCTTGCAGATGGTCGAACAGGGTGTAGACGCCTTGTTGTTGTCGGTTGGCGCCGATCTTCCGTACCTCACCGGGTTCACTGCCATGGCCACCGAGCGACTGACGATGCTCGTGGTCCCCCGGACAGGTGAGGCGAAGCTCGTCATCGCTGGACTCGAGGCGCCGTTGGTGACACAACACGACGACTTCGATCTCGTGCCGTGGGGCGAGACACAAGATCCGTTGGACATCGTCAACGACATGCTCGCGGGCGCATCGACCGTCGCCGTGGGCGACACGATGTGGACGAAGTTCCTCGTCGGATTGCTCGAGCGGAACCCTTCTCGTGCGTATCGCAACGCGTCGGAGATCATGACGCCCCTGCGGGCGCGAAAGACCGCCGAGGAGATTGAACGGCTCCGTGCCGCCAGCCATGCGGTCGACCGGATCGCAATCCGCCTACAAGCTGGCGAAATCCCTCTCGTAGGCCAAACAGAAGCCGCAGTGTCGGCAGAATTGAGCCGACAGATCCTCGATGAGGGCCATGGCAAAGTGAACTTTGCCATCGTCGCTGCCGGAGAAAATGCAGCCAGTCCGCATCACCACGCAGGTGACCGTGTCATTCGAGAAGGCGAAGTAGTCCTGTGCGATTTCGGCGGCACGATGTTCGGTGACGATGGTGTTGGCTACTGCTCCGACCTCACCCGCTGCGTCTTCACCGGCGAACCACCGACGGAATTCTCCGAATTGTATGACGTGCTCTTCGAGGCCCAGGCTGCGTCAGTGCAATCTGCGACCGTCGGTACTCCAGCCGAGCAGGTCGATCGAGTTGGCCGTGACATCATCTCGGCCGCTGGATTCGGCGACTACTTCATTCACCGAACCGGCCACGGCATCGGCATCGAAGCCCACGAGGAGCCCTACATCGTCGAGGGCAACTCGGTCGGGCTCGAGCCGGGCAATGCCTTTTCGATCGAACCGGGCATCTATATACCTGGCAAGTGGGGAGCGCGTCTCGAGGACATCGTGGTCGCCGCCGATTCGGGACCAGATCAGCTCAACCTGGTCGACCATTCGTTGGCCGTCATCGGCTGACCTGGCACACACCACCCCCGTCGCTTCAGCGTCGGCACCGGCAACTATCAGGTCCGCAGGGTGGCGCGAGCCACGAGGTCCATGCTGAACCCCATGAGGATCGCCAGATAGAGCAGTCCTGTCGCCGCCATGACCGCGGAGTACTGACGTTCCTTCAGTGCAGCTCGAGTCACGAACAACAAGATGATCGTGGTCACGCTCGATGCCGCCCAGAACCAGCCGAGCTGACCAGCGAACCCGTCGTCGATGTCGCCGTTGAGAACCGACCACATCCCGGTCGGCAGCATGAGCACCAGGAGCTCGAACGGCCACAGCACCGTTGTCCACTTGACGAGTTCGTTCAGTGGGCCTCGGCCGAGCCCTGGTTGCACGAGATACCAGTGGCCGAGGAGCATCGCATCGGTCACCGCACCCAGGAAAAGCGCCCCGACAATGATGCGAGAAACGCCGAGCCACGCCGGGTCTGCTGCGTCGACTCCACCAGCGATCAGTGCCACGAGTCCAAAGACGGGCGGAACCAGATCGAGAACTGGTGGAAACTCCGGAGCGTCTTTGTCGAAGCGCTGGGCATCGCGATCGATACCGGTCATTTCAGCGACCCTGGTACTTCGTTTCTCGATCAGCTCGCGCTGTCCGGCGACCCCGGCGTCTCGACGAACGTGGGAGACCCACAACGCAGCCCCGCTGGTGAGGATCATGGCCACATTGGCGACGTCTCGGACGGGCACCCAGGTGGTGAAGTACGCAATGACCAATGCGATGAGGCCAAAAGCGATGAAGGTAGAGCGTTGCAGCCAGCCGTAACCCAGCCCGACTTCGCGTCGTCGCGTCGTGACCCACAAGAAGAACAGCCCGCCCGCAGCCCACTGGATCATCACCGTTGCGGCGTCGAGTTCGATCACCTCGAAAGCCTAGGGGGAGTGTCGAAGCGAACACGCCGAGGGACAGCTCTTCGGTGGCCAACTAACCAACACGAGTGTTTTGGGCGATACTTGATACATGGCACGTCCGATTTGGTCAGGTTCGGTGAGCTTTGGGTTGGTGAACATCCCGGTCAAGCTCTTCAGCGCGGTGAGTCGAAAGACGGTTCGTTTCAACCAGATCGAAGGGGCGACCGGCGCCCGCATCAAACAGAAGCGCGTGTCGGCAGCGACCGGCGAAGAGGTTGCGTACGAAGACATCGTGAAGGGCTACGAACTTGCGTCGGGCGAATACGTCACGATCGACGAAGATGAGCTCGCTTCTCTTGACCCCGACGCGGCAAAGACGATCGATCTGGAAGAGTTCGTGGACTTGGTCGACATCGACCCGATCTTTTATGACTCTGCCTACTACCTCGCGCCGACCCCGGACACCCAGAAGCCGTACAAGTTGCTCGTCACCGCAATGGAAGAGTCGGGCAAGGTCGGCATTGCTCGGTTCGTCATGCGCACGAAGCAGTACCTCGCAGCCATACGTCCTGTCGATGGTCGACTCGTGTTGTCGACGATGGTTTACGCCGACGAGGTCGTGTCTCCCTCAGAGGTCGATCTGTTCGATGGGCTCGATGACGTCGAGCTGAAGGAGAACGAACTGGCGATGGCGCGTCAGCTGATCGCCTCGCTCGAGGCCGATTTCGAACCGAACAAACACACCGACACCTACCGACTCGCAGTGATGGACCTCATCGACCGAAAGGTCGCTGGCGAAGAGACCGTGTTCATCGCTCCGTCTGACGACGAGGTCGGTTCCGTGGTCGACCTGATGGCGGCGCTCGAGGCCAGCGTCGCCGAAGCCAAAAAGGCGCGCAAGCCCGAGGCAAAGAAGAAGTCGCCAGCGAAGAAGAAAAGCGCGAGCAAACCAGCGGCGAAGAAGATGGTCAAGAAGGCGTCCTAGTCGATGCCTGCCGAGTCTTCGGCTGTCCGGAGCCAAATCGCTGGACGCTCGCTCAAGGTCACCAACCTCGCAAAGGTTCTCTACCCGATGGTCGGATTCACCAAGGCTCAGGTGATCGAGTACTACGCGAAGATTGCGCCCGTGATGCTTCCGCACATCAAGGACCGGGGGGTCACGTTCAAACGTTGGCCCGATGGAGTGACCGGAGAGTCGTTCTTTAACAAACGTTGCCCGAGTCACCGCCCCGACTGGGTGGGGACGTGTCTCGGGCCCGGCGATCGTGGCGGCGGCATCGACTACTGTCAACTGTCTGAGATCGCCTCGCTCGCCTGGGCGGCAAATCTGGCTGCGCTCGAGATACACGGTCCGATGGCCCGGTGTGCCGATCTCGATTCACCCACGATGCTGGTGTTCGATCTCGACCCTGGAGAACCCGCCACGATCATCGAGTGTTGTCAGGTTGCGTTGTCCATCCGAGAGGTGCTCGACACGGTTGGTTTGACCGCGGTCGCCAAAACGTCGGGGTCCAAGGGCATGCAGCTCTACGTTCCGCTCAACACCCCACACACCCACGCCGACGCGTCGGACTTTGCCTTAGCCGTTGCACAGCTGCTCGAAAAGCAGATGCCCAAGGC
>RCMY010001143.1_pt1 | contig 25266 bp, 28 predicted proteins | sample 2041341 | NCBI WGS metagenome assembly RCMY01 (sample SAMN09708234, study PRJNA481090) | Marine sediment metagenome, whole genome shotgun sequencing project.
TCCTCTTCAGAATACTAAACAATAAAAAACGCCTTGGAATAGTCCAAGACGTTTTTAGTATAATCAACAATTAATTTGGTATTAAATCTTAGCCGATTTAACCGTTTTTATAATTCTACCAGCAATTTTATAAGGATCACCATTAGAAGCAGGTCTTCTGTCTTCTAACCATCCTTTCCATCCTTTTTGAACTGTAATGATTGGGATTCTAATTGAAGCACCTCTATCAGAAATACCATAACTGAAATCTGTAATTGAAGCAGTTTCGTGAAGTCCGGTCAAACGTTGGTCATTAAACTCACCATACACAGAGATGTGTTCTTTAACAACTGGTCTGAATGCTTCACAAATTTTTTCATATGTTGCACGGTCGCCACAAGTTCTTAACGTAGTGTTAGAGAAGTTTGCGTGCATACCAGAACCGTTCCAGTCCAATTCCTTACCTAATGGTTTTGGGTGGTATTCAATATAATAACCATATTGTTCTGTTAAACGATCTAGTAAATAACGTGCAACCCACATTTCGTCACCAGCTAATTTAGCGCCTTTAGCGAATAATTGAAATTCCCATTGTCCAGAAGCTACTTCTTGGTTAATCCCTTCAAAGTTAAGTCCGGCAGCGATACAAAGATCAGCATGCTCTTCAACTAAATCTCTTCCGTGGGTGTGCAATCCTCCAACAGAACAGTAGTACATTCCTTGTGGAGCAGGATAACCACCAATAGGGAAACCTAAAGGTAATTGTGTTTTAGTATCCATGATAAAGTATTCTTGCTCGAAACCGAACCAAAAATCATTGTCTTCATCTTCTATAGTAGCTCTTCCGTTCGATGCATGCGGAGTTCCGTCAGCATTTAAAACTTCGGTCATAACTAAAAAACCATTATTTCTAGCTGGGTCTGGAAAAATAGCAACCGGCTTAAGCAAACAGTCAGAAGAACCACCTTCAGCTTGTCGTGTTGAACTTCCATCAAAAGACCACATTTCGCAATCTTCTAATTTACCACCAAAGTCATTAACCACTTTGGTCTTACTTCTCATGTTTTGGGTTGGAAAATATCCATCTAACCAGATATATTCTAATTTTGTTTTGCTCATAATATAATAGTTATATATTTTTTTTCGAATAACAGACAAGCAAAAATATGTTTTTTATCATTTCATATGAATTTTTAAGGGGGTAAATCTTTAAAAATTAAATTAATTGTTATCTACCCCTATTTTTTATCGGGTATTTTGTCATATTTATATTTATTGAACGTAATTTTGTCGAATTAATAAAGTATTCGCATATGATATCATCTAGATTCGCGGCAATTGCCCAAAGTCAAACAAGAAATAGTATCGCTATAGAAGAGAAAGGTAGACGGTCTGAGTTATTCGGTATTAATGTTTTCAATGAAAGTAAGATGTTACAATACCTTACTAAAGATGCATTAGAAAGTTTGAAAGGAGCTATGGTTTCGGGGTCTAAGATTGATCGTAAAATAGCGGACCAAGTTGCAGAAGCCATAAAAGGTTGGGCCATTTCGATGGGTGCTACGCACTATACGCATTGGTTTCAACCACTAACCGGTTCTACCGCTGAGAAGCATGATGCCTTTTTTGATTTATTGCCAAATGGTACTGCCCTAGAAAAATTTGGTGGTGGTCAGCTAGTTCAGCAAGAACCTGACGCCTCTAGTTTTCCAAGTGGCGGAATTCGAAATACATTTGAAGCCCGAGGTTATACCGCTTGGGATCCCTCGTCACCTGCTTTTATTTATGGTACTACATTATGTATACCTACTATTTTTGTTTCGTATACGGGTGAAGCATTAGACAATAAAGCGCCATTGTTAAGAGCATTGAGTGCTGTTGATGATGCTGCTACAGCTGTTGCGAAATACTTTGATAAGAATGTTTCTAAAGTAAACGCCACCTTAGGTTGGGAGCAAGAATATTTCTTAATTGATAAGGCTCTCGCGCAGTCTAGACCAGATATTATGATGACAGGTCGCACTTTGGTAGGTGAAACACCTGCCAAGGGTCAGCAGTTAGATGATCATTATTTCGGAGTAATACCAAGTCGTGTGCTTAGTTTTATGAGCGATTTGGAAAAAGAATGTACCAAATTGGGTATACCAGTTAAGACAAGGCATAATGAGGTAGCACCTAATCAATTTGAATTGGCGCCCGTTTATGAAGAAGCGAACCTTGCGATTGACCACAACCTTTTACTTATGGATGTGATGGATAAGATTGCTGATAAACACCACTTTATGGTATTGTTTCATGAAAAACCATTTGCAGGAATAAATGGATCGGGCAAACATAATAATTGGTCATTGGCTACCGATACGGGAGTTAATCTGTTGAGTCCGGGTTCTACGCCGATGAAAAATTTACAGTTTCTCACCTTCTTTATAAATACTATAAAAGCTGTTGATACCTATGAAGAACTTTTGCGTTCTTCAATAGCATCGGCAGGTAATGATTATCGTTTGGGTGCAAATGAAGCGCCACCGGCCATTTTTTCAATTTTTGTTGGTACGCAATTAAGTAGTGTGCTAGATGAGCTTGAAGGAGTATCGAAAGGAAAATTATCACCAGAAGAGAAAACAGAATTGAAGTTAAATGTGGTCGGTAAAATTCCTGAGATTTTGATGGATAATACCGACCGTAATAGAACATCGCCTTTTGCTTTTACGGGGAATAAATTTGAGATGCGTGGCGTAGGGGCTAAAACAAATTGTGCCAAGCCCATGACTATTTTAAATACTATCGTTGCAAAACAACTGAAAGATTTTAAAAAGGAAGTAGATGCATTGATAGATAAAAAAAGCCTGAAGAAAGATGAAGCTGTTTTTAATGTGCTTCGAGAATATATTAAAACATCGAAACGTATACGTTTCGATGGTGACGGGTATAGTGCAGAATGGGAGAGCGAGGCTAAACGACGAAAATTGAGTAATAATAGGAACACTCCTGAAGCGCTTAACGTATTAACCTCTATAGAAAGTTTAGCTCTTTTTCAATCTATGAAAGTGATGAGCGAAGTTGAGGTTCGTGCACGACAAGAAGTAGATTTGGAGAATTACATTATGCATACCCAAATAGAGGGTAGGGTTTATAATGAATTGGTCTATGGGTATATTATGCCTGCTGCAATAGCTTATCAAAATACATTGATTAAAAATGTATCTGGATTAAAGGATATTTACGGTGCCGCTCATAAAAAATTCTCTGAAGGTCAATTGACCATGATTGAAGAAATTGCCGAACATATTGTTAGTATTAAGAAAATGGTGGATGCTATGGTAGATGCACGAAAAAAGGCAAATGCTATGAAAGACACTAAAAAGAAAGCAGAAGCCTATTGTAAAAATGTGAAACCATATTTTTCAGAAATAAGATTACATAGTGATAAACTTGAAAAGTTAATGGATAATCGGTTGTGGCCATTGACGAAATACAGAGAATTATTATTTATTAAGTAAGTACTTATTTCTAATTATTGAAATTAGAGGGAATATTAATCGGATGAGGGGGTGCAGTTTTAATGATTCTCTTATTTTTGCCACAAATTTAAGTTATGTCCACATCGAGCAGTGAAAGATATCAGCAAAGAGGGGTTTCTGCATCAAAAGAAGATGTTCACAATGCAATTAAGAATATCGATAAAGGTCTTTTTCCAAAGGCTTTTTGTAAAATAGTTCCTGATTATCTTACGGGAGATGAAGAATATTGTTTGGTAATGCATGCTGATGGTGCAGGTACAAAATCTTCTTTAGCTTATATGTATTGGAAAGAAACCGGAGATGTTTCGGTTTGGAAAGGTATTGCTCAAGATGCATTAATAATGAATATTGATGACCTTATCTGTGTTGGGGCAACCGATAATATTTTGCTTTCTTCTACCATAGGGAGAAATAAGAATAAAATTCCAGGAGAAGTATTATCGGCTATTATTAATGGTACAGAAGAATTAATAAAGGATTTAGGTGAGTTCGGCATAACCATTCATTCTACGGGTGGTGAAACGGCAGATGTGGGTGATTTAGTAAGAACTATAATCGTTGATTCTACCGTAACTGCAAGATTAAAAAGGTCTGATGTTATTGATAATGCAAATATAAAAGCTGGTGATGTTATCGTTGGTTTGGCTTCTTTTGGTCAAGCTAATTACGAGAAAGAGTATAATGGAGGCATGGGAAGTAACGGACTAACATCTGCTCGCCATGATGTCTTTTCGAATTATTTAGCAGAGAAATTTCCTGAGAGTTTTGATGCAGAGGTTCCAAAAGATTTAGTGTATTCAGGTAATATTAAGTTGACCGATAAGGTTGAAGATTCTCCTATAAATGCAGGTAAATTGGTGCTTTCACCAACAAGAACCTACGCCCCAATCGTTAAAAAAATATTGTCAAAGTATTGTTCTGATGATATTCATGGCATGATTCATTGTAGCGGTGGAGCACAAACTAAGATTCTACATTTTATTGATGAACTACATATTGTTAAAGATAATTTATTCGATGTGCCGCCACTTTTTAAATTGATACAAGAGCAATCTGGTACTGATTGGAAAGAGATGTATAAAGTTTTTAATTGTGGTCATCGATTAGAATTTTATCTATCTGAAGAAATTGCAGAAGATATAATTGAGATAGCTAAAAGTTTTGGCGTAGAGGCACAAATTGTTGGTAGGGTAGAAGCGTCAGATTCAAAAAAGCTAACAATTTCAAGTACCCACGGTACCTTTGTGTATTAGAACATACGAATAGTGCAAATATACCGTTCTTGAATATATACCTATTTTGCTATGGAAAGAAAAAAATTTTTACGAACTCTCGGTGCTGGCGCAGCTTTTGCAATAACATTCCCTTGTTTAGGCAGTTGTACAAAAGACAGTGAAATTGAAGGGGAGATAGTTACACCACCTACAAATGTAGATTTTACCGTTGACCTTACTTCTTCTGAAGCAGCAAAATTGGCCAATAATGGCGGATTCATTTTAAAAAATCTTGTTGTAGTCGTTAAGAATTTAGATGGCGAGTTTGTTGCTGCTACTCAAATTTGTAGCCACGAGCAATATGATCAAGTTCGTTTTGTAAATCAAGATGGTGGCATTTTTTACTGTGATGTACATGGTTCTAGATTTTCACAAAATGGTACACCTTTAAATGAGATTCCGAATAGTACTTCAAAAGCTTTAAAAATATATAATACCTCTCTTGAGGGTTCAATATTAAGAGTTTTCGAATAAATTATCTACCTCAATTTCAATAGCACCAACCTAACTTATTATTCTTTATACCATTGTTTATCTCTAAATAGAGAAAGTAAGTGAAAAAGATTTGTACTTTATTTTTTTGCCTTATGACCTACATTGTAGTGGGTCAAGGGAAAAAGTACATAACGGTCAAAAAAACATTTGAGGTCATGAGTGGTGGTTTTGATATAACTGTCATTTCTGTCGATGAAGAGCTGGGGTATATTTATATACAAGAAGCCTTGGCTGAAGTTCAAAGAATTGAAAAATTAATTTCTTCTTGGGACGAAGCCTCTGAAACTAGTCTTATCCATAAAAACGCTGGAATTAAACCCGTCCCTGTCAGTTGGGAACTTTATAAACTTATAGAAAGATCTATACAAATTTCTGAAATAACAAACGGTGCTTTTGATATCACTTACACAGCACTTGAAGATATTTGGAAGTTCGATGGTTCTATGAGAACTTTGCCAAATAAACTTGAGGTCAAAGAAGCTGTTTCTAGAACAGGGTATAAGAACATAATATTGAATAGTAAGGATCAAACGGTTTATCTTAATAAAAAGGGTATGCGAATATCTTTTGGTGGTATAGGCAAGGGGTTTGCGGCAGATAAGGCAAAGGCCTTGCTAGTATCAAAAGATGTGAAGGCGGGTATTATAAATTTAGATGGAGATATTACCACTTGGGGTACTAAGGCCACTGGCGAAAAATGGCTAATCGGTATAGTGAACCCTGAACGTCAAGGTGGTTTGTTTTCTTGGCTTCCAATTTTAGAGTCATCAGTAGCGACTTCTGGAGGCGATGCCGATTTTATGTTAGTGAAGGATGAAAAGTTTACGCATGTATTAAATCCTAAAACGGGTTTACCATCTACGGGTATTAATAGTGTATCGGTTTTTGCCAAAAGTGCTGAGCTTTCAGATGCATTAGCGACATCAATATTTGTTATGGGTTTAGATGCAGGTCTGGCATTGATAAATCAATTAGGAGATACTGAAGTAATTATCGTTGATAATAAGAATAAACTGTACAAAAGTAACGGTATCATTCTTAATTAAAAAGATACCTTGAATGCTTGTTACCTTCCATAATTTTTCCACGCTACCCTAATTATCCCTTTAGGGCGTCTGTAAATTTATCGTAAATTCGCAGTACAAGTGAAGTAAGAAAATGATAGACAAGTTAAACATCGTAAAACAACGTTTTGATGAGGTTTCAGACCTTATTATTCAGCCAGATATAATTACTGATCAGGAACGTTATGTTAAACTCACAAAGGAGTATAAGGACCTGAAGAATTTAATGGAAAAGCGTGCTGAATATTTAGAGCTTGCCAATAATATTGCCGAAGCAGAGGAAATAATTGCTGACGGTAGTGATGCGGAGATGCTGGAGATGGCAAAAATGCAAATGGAAGAGGCTAAAGGAGGACTGCCTAAATTAGAGGAGGATATTAAACTCATGCTGATTCCGAAAGATCCTGAAGATGCCAAGGATGTAGTAGTTGAGATACGAGCCGGAACCGGTGGTGACGAAGCTAGTATTTTCGCTGGCGATCTCTTTAGAATGTACACAAAATATTGTGAATCTAAAGGATGGAAAACTAATGTAATAGACCTTAGCGAAGGTACAAGTGGAGGATATAAAGAAATACAGTTTGAAGTTTCAGGAACCGATGTTTATGGAACACTGAAATTTGAAGCAGGTGTTCATCGTGTACAACGTGTTCCTCAAACCGAGACACAGGGTAGAGTGCACACTAGTGCAGCTACGGTAATGGTTTTACCAGAAGCTGAAGATTTTGATGTTCAAATAGATCCCAAAGATGTACGTATAGACTTTTTCTGCTCATCAGGGCCAGGTGGTCAGTCGGTGAACACAACATATTCTGCAGTTCGTCTAACGCACATACCTACCGGATTGGTGGCGCAATGTCAAGATCAGAAATCACAACATAAGAATAAGGATAAGGCATTTAGAGTTTTACGATCTCGATTGTATGACATGGAGTTAGCTAAGAAGCAGGAGGCAGATGCAGCAAAGCGAAATTCTCAAGTTAGTAGTGGTGACCGTTCTGCGAAAATTAGAACATATAATTATCCGCAAGGTCGAGTTACCGATCACCGTATTGGTCTTACGTTGTACGATTTGTCGAATATAATAGATGGTGATGTACAAAGAATAATTGATGAATTGAGTTTTGTTGAAAATACTGAGAAATTGAGGGAAGCCTCTGAGATTTTTTAAAATATGACCACTCAAGAGTTAGTAGACCAAATACATAAGAAGAAATCCTTTTTATGTATCGGCTTAGATACCGATTTAGAAAAAATTCCAACGTTTTTATTAAAAGAGGAGGATCCTATATTTTCTTTTAACAAAGCTATAATTGATGCGACCCATGATTTGTGTGTAGCCTATAAGCCTAATATTGCATTTTATGAGGCTTATGGAGTGCAAGGTTGGACGTCGCTCAGAAAAACGATAGAATATTTAAATACTAACTATCCTGATATTTTTACGATTGCTGACGCAAAGAGAGGTGATATAGGTAATACATCTACAAGATATGCTAAAGCATTTTTTGAAGATCTTAATTTTGATTCTATCACTATTGCTCCTTATATGGGAAGAGATTCTGTAGAGCCATTTTTAGAATTTAAGGATAAACATACCATTCTATTAGCACTAACTTCAAATGAAGGGGCTTTTGATTTTCAAACGAAAAAAATAGATGGTCAAGAACTTTATAAAGAAGTTTTGTCAGTTTCTACAACTTATAAGGGTTCTGAGAATTTAATGTATGTGGTAGGGGCTACAAAAGCTGAGTATCTTAAAGAAATACGTAAAATTGTACCTAATAGTTTTTTACTTGTACCAGGTGTTGGCGCGCAGGGTGGAAGCTTAGAAGATGTATGTGCCTATGGTATGACAAAAAATATTGGACTGTTAATCAATTCTTCTCGCGGAATTATCTATGCATCTAATCAGCATGATTATGCGGAAGTTGCCAAACTTAAAGCCAGGGAATTACAAATGGCAATGGAAAAAGAAATGGCTAGTTTAAACTAGATTTTCTAATGTTCTCTTAATCTTTTGTGCCTTTTGTTCGAAAAACTCCCCTAAATGGTTATTAGATTGCATGTTTGTAGCTTTATCAATAAAGTTTTGATATTGATATTCTAATAAAGTGATTATATCAGCATTTGCTGCTATCGGTTTCACTGATCCTACTTTACAATATTGCTTTTCCATACTACTAAAATTAAGTTCTTACAAATATACGTTCAGTTTCAGTTTTTGGACGTTAGCATGTTGAGTCATACAACTAATTATCAGGTAATATGTCTTTTTTTTAACACTATTGCAATCAAAACTTTAAAATCACGCTCATTTTTGGCGATATTCAATTATGCTAATTAGAATGTGAAAAAGAATTGATACATTGTAAGTTAACTTATTAAAAAGGAATCCAGATTTGCTTCATTATATAACTTATAAACATAAGGTTTCTACTGTATGGGTAACTTTTGTACATGGTGCAGGTGGCAGTTCTTCCATATGGTACAAACAGATTCGTGAGTTTAAAAAGCATTTTAATGTGTTGCTCTTAGATTTAAGAGGGCATGGAAATTCAAAGCCAAATCTTAAAAATGTATTTGACGAAAAATATACCTTTGATGTTATTACAAATGATATAGTTGAGGTCATTGATTTTGAGAATATTGAAAAATCCCATTTTGTAGGAATATCTCTCGGTACTATTTTAATACGTAATCTAGCTGAATTTCATCCAGAACGCGTAGAGAGTATGGTCATGGGTGGTGCTATAATGAAATTAAACCTGCGTTCTCAAATACTGATGAAACTTGGAATAATTTTTAAGACTATCATTCCTTACCTATGGTTGTATAAGTTTTTTGCATTCATAATAATGCCAAATAAAAATCATAAGGAATCTCGTTCTCTTTTTGTAAGAGAGGCTAAAAAGCTATATCAAAAGGAATTTATACGCTGGTTTAAACTTACTTCAGAGATAAACCCTTTACTGCGGTTCTTTAGAGATGCAGATATTAAAATACCTACACTTTATGTAATGGGTGAAGAAGATTATCTATTTCTTCCAAGTATTCGAAAGATTGTTGAGCTTCATCAAAACTCGAAGCTTTTAGTGGTTGAAGATTGTGGTCATGTAGTTAATGTAGAGCAGCCAAAACTTTTCAATGAAGAGGTGATAAAATATTTATCCTTCCCAGTTAAAATAAGCATCTAAACTATTTTAGAAGATTATTATTATTTGTGATTACCTGTAATTGGGTAAAAACAAAAAACCGGTGCTCCCACCGGTTTTTAACTAACTAACTCAAAAAATAACTAACTCAAAAAATTGAAAATGAATACGTTGGCATATTGTTCTCTATCAATTTTAACGTATTATTTTTTAAGTTATTGTCGTAAGTGTTAAAAAACTATTTTTTATCCTGAAGGGCAAATACTTTTTTAAGTACATCAGTTGTTCTTGAAGATAATTTAGTCCGAATTTCTTCTTCCTCAACTGCAATCATTTTGTAGACTCCAGAAAGTGCTTCTTCGGTTACATAGTCAGTTAAATCAGGATTAACATTGTTTGTCATAGGAATTGCGTTGTACTTTGAAATTATGGTGCTCCATATTTCATCAGCGCCTACTTTTTTAAATGATGCATTAATAATTGGGTTGAATTTATCGTATAAAGCAGTAGTAGTCTTAGTTTCTAAATATGTGGTAGCTGCATTATTGTCTCCTAAAAGAATATTCTTTGCATCTGCGAAAGACATTTCTTTTACTGCATTAACGAATATTGGTGTTGCTTCAGAAACCGCATCTTCTGCAGCGCGATTTAAAACTTTTAATCCTTCATCAGCTAAGCTTCCTAATCCTATATCTCGTAAAGTTTTATCTACTTTTTGTAATTCTTCAGGCATCAAAATTTTGACCAAATCATTTTTATAAAACCCATCGGTCTTAGTTAACTTGCTCACTTGTTTTTCGATTCCCTGGTCTAATGCTTCTTTTAAACCATTTGCTATAGCTTCATTACTTAAACCGGTACTGGTAGATCCAGGTAATTGGTTCACTACTTGTTGAAGTTCAGTACAAGAAAACACTAGAAGCATGCAAAAAATTAAGCTTATTTTTTTTATCATCATTATACTTTTAAAGGTCTAATTAGGTTACGAGAAAATAACGGTTTTATTGTTGTACACCATAGTTTTTCGAGCAATATGAAGTTTTACCCCTCTAGAAAGTACAATTTTCTCTAAGTCTCTACCTTTTGTTATAAAATCTTCGATAGAGTGAGAATGGGTTACTGTGGTGACATCTTGTTCAATAATTGGGCCTGCATCTAATTCTTCTGTTACATAATGGCTAGTAGCACCAATAATCTTAACACCTCTCTTAAATGCTGCGTGATATGGTTTGGCGCCGGCAAAGGCAGGTAAAAATGAGTGATGTATATTTATTATTTTATTTGGGAATTTACCAATAAGGTTGCCACCTACAATTTGCATATACCTCGCAAGAACAATGAAATCAATTTTATATTTTTCAAGCAATGCTAATTGTTCTTTTTCTGCTTCAATTCTATTTTGTTTATTGAATGGAATATGAAAAAATGGAATTTCAAATTGATTTGCTATGTGCTTTAGGTCAATATGATTACTTAGTACAAAAGGTATTTCAACTGCCAATTCACCTGAGCGATATCTACTTAATAAGTCGTATAGGCAATGGTTATATTTTGAGACGAAAATTGCCATTTTGGGTAACTTATCGTCGGTATGTAAACTCCATTCCATAGTATAAGGCGAAGCCAATTCATCTTGAAATAACAATCTGAATTGATCGAGATCAGAAAAGGTATCGGAAAATTCAATATCAATACGCATGAAAAATACGTTGGCAGGTTTATCAACGTGCTGGTCGAGATAAATAATATTACCGTGATTTCTGTGAATAAACCGAGTAACTGTACTAATTATACCAGATTGATCTGGACAATGAACTAAAATAGTGGTTTTCAATTGAGAAGTAATTAAGCTACCAAAAATAGGGCATAATTCTAAAATAGTAACTATTCAATTAAATTTTGGTGATAAGTATAACATCTATAAATGCTCAGATTTCCATTTTTTATAGAATTTTCTAAAACTCTTAATCTCTTCACGTAGTAAGTTAATGTATTCTGTTTCTTTTACACCATCTTTTTCTAAGCCTAAGCAGTAAGAGTTTATATTCCTTATAATTATATTAATGTAGGATATAGTTTCTTGACGTTCAGAATTGCTATTTGAATATTCTACTTGTGCTATTTTTTGAGGGATAAGAATCGCATCCGTCAAAATAGAATTGGCCATTATATCTCTAAGACTTTTAGATTCATAAAGTCGCATAAGGTCCTTGTTTAAAGAAACGTATGAGGCAATCTCTCTACTCATGGTACAAAGTTCCAACGCTTTTCTGTAAATAGGTAAATTTTTTAAACTACGATATGCCATGTTGTGGGATAATAATGCGACTATATAAAATTACGTTAGTTATTCCATAATTTTCTATTGAATGTAAATGTAATTCGTATTTTTACTTTACTTACGTTAATTTTAATTAAATATACTTTTGAATCCAAAGATAGACGAGCTTAACTGGAAAATACTGAAACAATTGCAAAATAATGCAAGAGAATCCTTCGCTAATATTGGGCGTACAGTAGGGCTTACTGCACCTGCTGTAGCTGAACGAGTGAAAAAAATGGAGGACTTAGGTATTATTTTAGGTTATAAAGCTTCGGTCTCACACGCATTAACAGGTCATCAACTTAAGGCTATCATAACACTTAGGGCTTTTATGGGCAAGTTAAAACCTTTTTTGGCTGTGGTACCTACTTTACATGAAGTCATAAATTGTTATAGGATTACAGGAAACGAAAATATTGTGATGGAAGTCGTATTGAAAGATCAATTTCACCTTGAAAAGTTTATAGACCAACTTATTCAATATGGTGAAACCAGAACTCATATTGTGCTATCGCAAGTAATTTCAAATGCACCGATGCATAAAATAAAATAGATTTGATGGTGTTCAATATTTAATTATTTTTAAAAAGACTCATGAAATCTAAATTTGATATAGGAACTTTTAAATAGTTTAGTGATTCTTAATAAATTAATTTTTTTGGCTAGATTTTTGATGCAAATTGAATGATGAAAAAAATACTATTTCTTGCTTTGGTTTTGATTTCAACCACATGTTTTTCTCAAGAACTGAGATTATTAAGAGGTTCGATATCAGAAAATGTGCTGGTGAACGATTCTTTAAAAGAAACATTATCGCTCTATTTACCCTCAACTTTTGAAGTTCAGAAATCTTGGCCAATAATTTTTGTATTCGATTTGAAGGGTAGAGGCAAAGCTTCTGTTTCAATGTTGGTAAATGCTGCTGAAAAAGAAGGCTATATTTTAGCAAGTTCAGATAATGTAAATGATTCTTTATCTATTTCTGAAAATGTTCTAATATCCAATAGAATGTTCAACGCTTTAATAAATATAGTGCCTATTGCCAAAAATCGCACATTTACGGCAGGTTTTGGAAGCGGTGCCATGTTTGCTTCAATTTTACCAACGTTTATAAAGGAAATAAAAGGTGTTGTTTCTATAGGTGCTTCTGTTGGTAATATAGAAATTTTGAATTCAAAGCAGACATTTCAATTTATAGGTATTATAAATAGATCTGATTATAGTTTTAGAGAAATGCTCGACACCCAACAAATTCTCAATAAGATGAAATTCCCAAATGAATTATTGGTTTTTGATGATGATCGAATTTTGCCTGATTTCAATACAATTGCTACCGCTTTTAGAATGTTAACCTTAACGAGTATGGCAAAAGGTGATGTACAGCGTAATGATAGTTTAATTGCTGAATCTTATGAACAGTTTATGATAAAAGCAAATACTTTTGTTTCAAGCGAAAAACCGATTTTAGCAAACTATTTATTGTCAGATATAGAGAAAGTATTCAACCCATTGGTAGAATTGGATTCTCTTAAAATATCTAAAAAGTCTATGCGTCGCAGTACTTTTTATAAAAAGGCAAATAGAAGTCAGAATAGTTATTTCTTGAAAGAATCCTTTTTAAAGGAAGATTATAGTTATTATTTAGAGGAAGATATTATTACATATAATTATGCAAACCTCGGTTGGTGGAATTATCAGATGGAAGATTTATCGAAACTCGATAAAAGCGCTGTGCTTTACGAACGCCAAATGTCTAGCAGATTAAGAGGATATATAAATGCACTAATTTCTGATAATATTGATTTTATTTCGGCAGATAAGGAAGTCGATTTAGAGGCGCTGAATTTATTATATATGATAAAAACCATTACAGATCCGTCAGAATATGTTCCTTATTTAAAGGTTATTTCTACTAGTGCTAAAATGGAAGATTATGGCACTGCATTGTTTTATTTAGAAGAACTTTTGAAAAATGGTTATACCAACAAAAATGAACTTTATGAACTTGAGTATACCGCTTTATTACGTATTACGCCAGAGTTTAACAAGCTTGTTGAGAAGTATTTAAAGGATGCTCGTTACGAGATTATTGAATAGTAAGATGAGGAACTTGTTCTAAATCCCAATCGATAACCAAGCCTTTGGCTAGCGATTCGGCGATTTTTTTTCCATATAGAATTTCACATAAATATAGCGCAGCTTCAAAACTTTTTGCACCACCAGCCGAAGTAATGTATTTACCATCGTGAACAAAAAGCACATTGTCCTTTACATCAAGATGTGGAAACATTTTTTTATAGTTTTCAACGTCACTGGGGAAAGTAGTCGATGCTACGGAATCTAATATTCCTGATTTAGCCAAAAGAAATGCGCCATCGCAATGACTGGTCATATAAAGTGAAGTTTTATCAATCTTTTTAATAAAACTTAGCATGGTAGTGTCTTTTAAATCTTTATCCATAGAATGCTCAGCACTTGGTACTACGAGAATGTCTATGTTCGGTAATTCATCTTTGGTATAATCAAAGTCGGGTAGAATGCGTACACCTTCGAAAGTGGTAATTGGTTTTAGGGTATTTGCTACCGTAAACGTATTCATCGCTTTAATGCCTTCTCTAAATTTGGTGTGTTGAAAAATATCGAAAGGTGCGGTGAATTCAGTATTAAAAGTGCCGTCCATAATTAAAAATGCCACGTTATAACGCTCATGGTTAAGTTCTGGCAAAACTCTTATTTCTTCGTGTAAAGATTCTTTTGTTGGCTTTTGTTGCTCACAACTAAATGTTGTGAGAAGTACAAGTATAAAAAAGAATCTAAAGTTCATAAGAATAGTATTAAAGTGTAAAGTACGATAATATACAAAAATGGTACAATGAATAAATTGTATTTTTGAATCGTAAACGAAGAATGATGAAGATATTTGTAATTATTGTAGTTATGTTTATGTTGTTTTCTTGTAAGCAGGAAAAGAAATACCATGACGCAAATCAAGATAAAAAGTCGTTGGTTACATCGGATAAACTAGCGGATATTTTAAAGTTTCAAGCGAAGCTAAATTCCGAATTTAAAGATCCCAAAACCTCACCCTTGGCAGATAGATTTCGAATTGATTTCGAAACACTGGACTTTTTTCAGCCCGATACTAATTATGTGATAGTTGCAGAGTTTATTAGAACACCTGAAGCTTTGCCGTTTTCTATGCCAACAACTACAGAACGTGAATCAACTGAAGTGGTGTATGGTATTGTAAAATTCACCTTAAATGGAAAGAAACACGAATTAGAAATATACCAAACACCAGAATTAATTACACAAGAGAAATATAAAGATTACTTATTTCTGCCTTTTACAGATGCTACCAATGGTGCAGATACGTATGGTGGCGGTCGATATCTTGATTTAAGAATTCCTGAGGGAAATCAAATTGTATTAGATTTTAATAAAGCTTATAACCCTTATTGTGCTTACAATAAAAAGTACTCTTGCCCTTTGGTGCCGGCTGTAAACAATATTGACTCGGAAATAAGAGTAGGGGTAAAGGCATTTGAACATTAGGTTACTGAAATAAAAAACTCGGCATTTAGCCGAGTTTTTAAATTTAAACTATAAAATCAACCATTAAATATATCAACAACTTAGAAAGAGTATACTGCTGCAAGAACAAATGATGAAAGGCTACTCATAGCTTCTCCATCACCGTTTACAAACGTAGTATCCTCAGAAGTACTGTCTAATCTTAATTCAGGCTTTATTATTAAGTTGCCTATTGTTGCGCTTCCTGTTAAGGTTACTGCAAAAACACTAGCGTCACCATCTGCATCAACTGCACCAATAGCACCAAAGAAATCAGTTTCAGCAAAATATTCACCTCTTAAGCCAATTGTGAAATTTTCAGAAGTAGCTAATTGAGGATATACAGCTACACCTGCAAAACTCCCAATACCATCTTCTTCATCACCACTAAAATAAGCAGCGTTCAATCCTAAAAAGAAATCATCAGATAAATCAAAACCACCTGTGTAATCTATTTCAAAAGAACCGTTATCCATTAAAAGGTTTGCGTATTGCCCACTATACCCTAATTGAACACCATATGCATACTGACCTGTTGGATTGAATTCTGTTAAATCTGTAGGATTCATTACTGCTAACATTAAACTAAAGTCTTCAGATAATGCAATATCAGCCTTTAAGCCAGTATGTGAAAAAGGACCATAAGAGAATAAATAAGATGTGCTATAGTTAAAATTAGCAACTGGTGAGATAACTTCATATCCTAAGAAAGTATTGAAATTACCAAAGGTTAAAGTAACCTTATCACTTACGTTCCAGTAAGCGTATAATTGATTTACAATATCACCTGTTGCAGAGTACATTGGCGATGCAAAAATTGCATCTGTACCTCTAGGGCCAAAAACTAAATCAGCAACAAAACCAACTTTTTCACCCTCATATCCGGCAATTACATTTGCCATACCTAATGAGAAACCTGGTAAATTGGCAAATGAGCTACCTGGTGCTTGTGAATCTATTCCATTTCCTGCATTTAAGTTTGCTCTATAATAAGCATCGATAGAACCGCTTAATGTAAAGCTAGGAGCTTTTTCTTCTTCTTCTTGAGCAACAACTCCTGCTGCTGCAAAAAGCATAAGACCAGATGCAAAGATATTTTTTACGTATTTTGTATTTATAATCGTTTTCATAAGTTTAGTTTTTAAATCCTGTACCGGATTATTTAATTTGATGAAAGGTTATGTAACGGAGCGCTCTGCAAAGCGCTCCGTATTTGTTTATTTAGTGATCGTTCATTCTAAAGTCTGGATAAGCATCCATACCGTGCTCATGAATATCTAAGCCTTCTACTTCTTCTTCTTTAGATACTCTAAGACCTAATGTTGCTTTAAGTACACCTAATATTATTCCAGATGTTACGACACAGAAGCCACCTACTATAAGTACTCCATAAAGTTGTGTCATAAATTGCGCACCACTAGCCAAGTTTCCGAAAATACCTACAGCTAAAGTCCCCCAGATACCACAGATTAAGTGTACCGTTACTGCACCAACAGGATCATCTAATTTTAATTTATCAATTAAGGCAACACCACCTACTATTATTATACCTGCTAGAAAGCCAATTATAACTGCTTCATTAGGTGACATTAAGTCTGCACCTGCAGTAATACCAACTAGACCACCAAGAATACCGTTAAGGAACATGGTTAAATCTAAATTCTTATAAAGTATAGTGGATGTTATCATTGCTCCGAATCCACCTGCAGCGGCAGCTAAACTTGTAGTAACCAATACTAGTGAAGTTAATTCTGGGTCTGCAGATAATACTGATCCGCCGTTGAAACCGAACCAACCTAACCATAGTATCAAAACACCGGCAGTTGCCATTGGTATGCTGTGACCTGGTATGGCGTTTGGTTTACCGTCTTTACCGAATTTTCCAATTCTTGCACCTAATAAGGTTATAGCAACCAAAGCTGCCCATCCACCAACAGAGTGTACTAATGTCGAACCCGCGAAATCATAGAATCCCCATGAATCCAAGAATCCTCCACCCCATTTCCAAGCGCCTACTATAGGGTAAACTAGTCCTACGTAGATTACTGTGAAAATCATGAAAGAACCTATTTTAATTCGCTCAGCAACGGCTCCAGATACAATGGTAGCTGCAGTTGCTGCGAACATTCCTTGAAATAGAAAGTCTGTCCACCATGTGTAACCACCATCTGCATATTCAGCCGTCATTCCTCCTTCAGGAGCTGAAATTCCAAAGCTATCCATGCTGAATTTTAAAATTCCCATGTCTCCATCTTCAAAACCAGGGTACATTAAATTGAAGCCCCATGCATAATAAAGAAGTAAACCTCCTGTGATAATAAATATATTTTTAAATAAAATGTTTATTGTATTTTTTTGTCTAGTTAAGCCGATTTCTAAAAAGGCAAAACCAGTATGCATGAAGAATACCAATGCGGTAGCCAACATCATCCATATGTTATTTGCTGTAAATAATCCTGCGTCCATTTCTATTCGTTTTAGTTAGTTTTTTAAATTTTTAGTTGATACCTGCCAAACCATTCTCTTTGGTTCTAATTCGATAAGCTTCCAATACGTCGGATACAAATATTTTACCATCCCCTACATTACCTGAATATGCGGCTTCAAGAATTGCATTCACTGTTTTTTCTAGAAAGTCATCTGATACTACTACACATAAATGTCTACGTTGTATGTCTGTTGTGCTGTATGAAATACCACGATAAACATGACCTTGTTTTTCATTTCCAACTCCAGTTACGTCCCAGTAACTAAAAAAGTTAACCTCTATTTGATGTAATGCCTCTTTGACATCGTCAAACTTTGATTTTCTGATAATTGCCTCAATTTTTTTCATTTGACTAAGTTTTTAATAATGCCAAATATATGTTAAATACAATAACCCCCTAATTATTTTAGGGGGTGAATTGATATTTTTATGAGTATCATAATTTATACCCCATAAATTTTAGGGTATTGATAGTATTGTTTGATTATTTTGTAAATAAGTGGAATGGAGTGATAAGGATAATCATGAATGTTAATTGAATCGTCAGAAAATTCATCATTTATCTACCGATTGTTTAAAAAAACGGGAAATAGTTAAAAAATAAGTAAATAGTAAAAAAGTTGGTATTTATTGTTGGTTTTATAACATTTTGCAAACCCAAAGGCCAAATGAAATAGCTAAAATGCCTAACGCAACACTTAAGCCCAAGTAAAGTGAAGTGTAAAGAATAGAAGATTCCTTTAAGAGAATATTACTTTCTAATGCAAATGTAGAGAAAGTTGTAAAGCCCCCGCAGAAACCGGTTGCTAATAAAAGAGTTTGATTTTGAGTAATGTAATTGTGTTTTAAAGAAAGACCTATAAGTATGCCTATTAAAAGACAACCAATAATATTTACTAAAAAAGTACCCAGATAGAAATTTGAATAGTAGGAGTTGAGATTTTTGAAATCCAGTATCTTAAGATACTACCTAAACCTCCTCCTAAGAAAACGAGCAAAAATTGTTTCATACCTTATAAAGGTAAAAACTATACTGCTTTCTTGTAGCTAGATGTAAGTAAATCTAAAGGATAGATTACAGAGGTATGTTGATTAGATAATTCTTGAGAAGATTGTTTCGATTTTTGTGAAACACTTAACAAGCTTACAACCACCATCCCGATATTAATACCTACTAAAACTAAAAACACTGTAAGAAATGTCATCATAATTAATTGCCATGTATAGATGAATAACGCAAAATTACGTTATTTGGTATATTATACGAGCAAAAAGGGCATTTTGTTGTAAAAATGTTAATTTTTGTGGTGTAGGTAAAATATTAACTAATCCTTTAGTAAAAATTTGATGCAAAGCAACGAGACTAAGAATAATACAAAGAATAAGCCAATCCATTTAACACCTTTGTAGTTCTTTTGGTGTAGTTTAAAGTCTTTTTTATAGGAAATAATAATAACGATGGCGAAAACCACTGCGAATCCTATGGCAAAAATGATTTGTCCTGTGCTAAACATATTTCCTATTTTTACGTAAAGCTAACGGAAAACAGTAAAATAAAGATGAAAAACAAAATCAAAGCGGTCAAAGAATTTCATAATTCTTTTGGTCTAGGTGTTTCAGAAGATATGATTGCAGACTTAGGGGAGGCAAAGAATAATTTGCGTTTTAACCTTATGGATGAAGAAAATAAGGAATATTTAGAAGCTGCTCAGAATAATGACCTTGTTGAAGTAGCAGATGCCCTTGGTGATATGTTGTATATCTTATGTGGCACTATTTTAGAACATGGTATGCAATATAAAATAGAGGAAGTGTTTAATGAGATACAGCGAAGTAATATGAGCAAATTAGGTGAGGATGGTAAACCTATATATAGAGAAGATGGTAAAGTGCTTAAAGGTCCAAATTATTTTAAACCAAATATTGAGATAATACTTGATAAATAAAAAGGGGCCGATTGGCCCCTTTTTCTATTTTTCAACTTTAAAACGCCAGCCAAATTTGTCTTCCGATTTATTGTATTGAATATCTGTAATAATCTTTTTTAAAGATTGTGCAAAACTATCTTCTAATTCTGGTAATTCGTAATCTGTATCTCTGTAACCAAATCCAGAAATTGGTGAAATAACTGCCGCTGTTCCCGCGCCGAACATTTCCTTTAAAGAGCCGTCTTTGGCTGCTTCAACCACTTCTTTTACTGTTATTTTTCGGACTTCAGTTTTTATACCTTGGTCTTTTGCGATGTCTAGTATACTTTTTCTGGTAATGCCATCAAGAATACGGTCGCTCGTTGGGCCTGTCAATAAGGTATCATTTATTCTTACGAATATGTTCATGGCACCGGCCTCTTCTATAAATTCGTGATTGGTGTCATCTGTCCAAATAACTTGGTTGTATCCTTTTTCAACAGCCAATTGGGTAGGGTAAAATTGTCCTGCGTAATTACCTCCAGTTTTAGCATAACCAACACCACCGTTTGCGGATCTAGAATACCGTTCTTCGATAAGTACTTTTACCTTGCCTGAAAAATATGCCCCAGATGGAGCGCACGCTATTATAAATTTATATTCATTGGCTGGTGATGCATGAAAACCGTTCCCGGAAGCAAACATAAATGGTCTTATATATAATGAACCACCGTCCTTAGTTGGAATAAAAGCCTTGTCAAGATTAAGAAGGGTGGTAAGTCCATCCATAAAATACTCTTGTGGAAGTTGTGGTATACACATTCTATCCGCAGAAATATTAAAACGCTTAAAGTTCTCTAAGGGTCTAAATAAATATATATCGTCATTTTTATCTTTATAAGCCTTCATTCCTTCAAATATAGACTGCCCATAATGAAAAATCTTAGAAGATGGATCTAGCACTATTGGTTGATAGGGTACAATTTTAGGAATTTCCCATGCGCCATTCTTATATGTACAGACGAGCATATGGTCTGTGAATACTGAGCCAAAAGTTAGATTATCAAAATCTACTTGGTCAATTTTTGAAGTTTTTACTTTTTCTACAGTGATATCTTTAGTTTCAATACTCATGAAATACGTAACTTTAGTTGATTAAAATTAAACAAATATCCCTTCTAGCACTTCTTTTTTAGATTAAAATTGACCAGTTTTGTAGGTAATTCATCATTTTTAAGATTTATGAAAGGATTTAACATTTTACTTGTGTTTTTATTTGGGCTTTTTTCATGCTTTGCTCAGAAAGATTTTAAGAGGTTGCCTTCAAAGGTTACAAATTCTGGTGTTTATCATGGAGAAGAGTTTACGTTGAATGCTGTTGATCAAGAGAAAGTAATTTGGCAGAAATATACTTCTATGGCTATTTCAGATTCTTTACATATGCAATTTAAGACTAAGGTTAAAGAAGTTTGTAAAGTAAAAGGATGTTGGATGGTTGTTGAATTGCCTGAAGGCGAGCAAGCAATGGTTCGTTTTAAAGATTACGGTTTTTTCATGCCTTCTGATATTCCAGTGAAAGAAGTCGTTTTAAATGGTTTTGCATTTGTGGAAGAAATGAGTGTTGAAGACCAAAAACATTATGCAAAAGATGCAGGTAAGTCTACCGATGAAATTGCTATAATATCAACTCCTAAAAGAACATTTAGTTTTGAAGCTTCAGGAGTGTTAGTACCAAACTAATTTGAAAAGAGAAATAATCACAACTGGTGATGGTTCTAAGACCATTCAGATAATGGATTGGCAAGAGCAATACCATTCTAAACATGGGGCTATTCAAGAGGCTTATCATGTATTTATTCATTCAGGATTAGATTTGTTCAAGAATCAACATTTACATATTCTTGAAGTCGGTTTTGGTACAGGTCTTAACACTTTCATTACATTGATTGAGTCTGAGAAGCGAAATTTGAAAATTAATTATACTGGTGTAGAGGCCTTTCCTGTTTCTACGGACGAGCTTAATCAGCTGAATTATCTTGAAGAATTAAATTCCGTTTTACGAAAAAATGACTTTGAATTAATGCATTCTTGTCGATGGCAAGAAGATATTGAAATCAGTTCTGAATTTATTCTTAGAAAAGAACTGAAAGATTTTAAGGATATCGATATCTTAGAAACGGTTGACCTTATTTACTTCGATGCATTTGGTGCTCGTGTTCAACCAGAATTATGGACCGTTGAGATATTTGAAATTATGCATAGGGCAATGAAGTCTGGTGGTTATTTGGTAACCTATGCTGCCAAAGGCAGTGTTAGACGTGCCATGTTAGAGGTAGGGTTTTTGGTTGAACGATTGCCAGGCCCACCGGGTAAACGAGAAATGTTGAGAGCAAGAAAAAAATAGAATTAATACTTTTATTATAATTTTAAGAAAATTCAAAGCATTAAAAATCAATACGTTCGGGGACAATGTTAAATTGAAATTAAATAGCATATCAAGGATCACCAAAAGCAATACCTTTAAGCTATGAAAGTATTGATAACAGGTGCGACAGGGTTAGTTGGTAGCGAGTTGGTATCTCAATGCCATGAAAAGGGATATGACGTTAACTACTTAACTACCAGTAAAGAAAAGATTGTTTCAGAACTTAATTATCATGGTTATTTCTGGAGCCCAACTACCGATGAAATTGACCAAAATTGTCTTAATGGCGTTTCTGTCATTATAAACTTGGCCGGTTCTAGTATATCTAAACGATGGACGAAGGAGTATAGACAAGAAATAATTGACAGTAGGGTAAATTCATTAGAATTACTTAAAAGCACACTTCTTAAAACTGAAAGTCATTCGGTTAATGCAATCATTTCGGCATCAGCAATTGGTATTTACCCAGATTCTTTAAGTAATTATTATACTGAAGACGAAGCACAAGTAGATGATAGCTTCTTAGGTGAAGTAGTAGATGTTTGGGAAAATAAAATTGATGAGTTCGAAGCTTTGGGTCTAAAAGTTGCAAAGGTGCGTATTGGTTTGGTAATGTCTATTGATGGTGGTGCTTTGCCGGAAATAGCAAAACCTGTTAACTACTATATAGGTGCAGCATTGGGGACAGGTGAACAATGGCAATCTTGGATTCATATTTCAGATTTGGCAGGTATATTTTTGCATATATCTTCGTATGAACTAGAAGGTGTTTATAATGGGGTAGCTCCAAATCCTGTAACTAATATTAAATTGGTAAAGGAGATTGCCAAAGTTTTGAACAAACCATTGTTCTTGCCAAATATCCCAAAATTTGTAATGCATATTGCCCTTGGTGATATGGCATCTATTTTATTCGCAAGCCAACGAGTCAGTAGCAAGAAAATTGAAGAAGAGGGTTTTATTTTTCATTATGCTAATATTTGTCAAGCGCTTGGGGCTATTTATGAGAATGATGGTGAATGTGTAGATTCAAAAACTAAAATAACAAAGGAGGTCGTGTCTTAAATAGCCAACTTTTTATAACGAAAATTATAAATCCGCCATTTGGCGGATTTTTTTTAAACTTTTGTGACATTTTGACATTTTTAAAGAATTGGCAGTACTTTTGCCTGCTTTAAATCAGCGATTAAATTACAATAAGTTATGAGTGATAAAGAAAACACATTCGATGATGAATTTTTGGAAGATGAGCTTTTAGAGGGCGAAACGCAAGAACAAAAGCAAGATAATGAAATTGAAGGTGAAGAGCTATCGGAAGAAGAGAAGCTAAGAAAAGATTTAGCGAAAGAAAAGGATAAATTTTTAAGATTATTTGCAGAATTTGAAAACTATAAAAGACGTACTTCTAAAGAGCGTATGGAGTTGTTTAAGACTGCTGGGCAGGAGGTTATCGTTTCATTATTGCCAGTTTTGGATGATTTTGATAGAGCGATTAAAGAATTGGCTAAGACAGATGACATGGAGGTTTTTAAGGGTATTGAATTAATCAATGTGAAGTTGAATGAGACTTTGAAGTCAAAAGGGCTGGAGATTCTAGAAGTTAGATCCGGTGATGTTTTTGATGCGGATATTCATGAAGCAATTACACAAATACCTGCTCCAGATAAAAAGATGAAAGGTAAGGTTATAGACGTCATCGAAAAGGGATTTAAATTAGGTGATCGTATTATTAGGCATCCAAAAGTTGTAGTAGGAAATTAAAAAGTTGGAATGAAGGAAGATTATTATGAGGTTTTAGGCATCAGTAAAAGTGCAACTGCTGCAGAAATAAAAAAAGCATACCGAAAAAAGGCATTAAAGTATCATCCTGATAAAAATCCGGGGGATAGTTCTGCTGAGGAGTTGTTCAAAAAATCTGCGGAAGCATATGAAGTATTGAGTGACTCTGACAAGAAGGCACGTTATGATCAATTCGGTCATGCTGCATTTGAAGGTGGAGCAGGCGGCTTTGGTGGTGGCGGTATGAATATGGATGATATCTTCAGTCAATTCGGTGATATTTTTGGAGGCGCATTTGGTGGCGGCGGTTTTGGTGGTTTTGGCGGCGGTGGCGGTCAAAGAAGAGTCAAAGGTAGCAACCTAAGAATTAGGGTTACATTGACTCTAGAAGAAATAGCTAACGGTGTTGAGAAGAAAGTTAAAGTTAGAAGAAAGGTTCAAGCTGAAGGTGTTACTTATAAAACTTGTAGCACTTGTGGTGGTAGAGGTCAGGTGACAAAAATTCAGAACACCATTTTAGGTAGAATGCAAACTGCGGCCGTTTGTAGCTCTTGTGGTGGTAGCGGTCAGCTCTTAGATGGTAAGCCTGGTGATGCAGATGAACAGGGACTTAAAGTTACCGAAGAAACTGTATCGATAAATATACCTGCAGGTGTTGAAGAAGGTATGCAGTTAAAAGTGCCAAATAAAGGTAACGATGCTCCTGGAAACGGAATTCCTGGCGATTTGTTAGTTGCCATAGAAACACAAGAGCATAGTACTTTAAAGAGAGAAGGTGATAATCTACATTATGATCTATATGTAAGTATTTCTGAAGCAGTTCTGGGAACTTCTAAAGAAATTGATTCAGTAGGTAGTAAGGTTCGTATAAAATTAGAACCTGGTATTCAATCAGGTAAAATATTAAGACTACGTGGAAAAGGAATAACAAGTTTAAACGGCTATGGTGCTGGTGATATATTGGTACATGTTAATGTTTGGACTCCAAAAGAGTTGAACAAAGAGCAAAGAGAATTTTTTGAGAAAATGCAAGGCAATGACAATTTTGAGCCTAAACCTGAGAAATCAGATAAGTCATTTTTTGAAAAAGTAAAAGATATGTTCTCTTAACTTCAAAATCTTTCGTTTTTAAATAAAAAACGTATATTTGGAATAATATTGGGTAACCAATATTAATTTTCTTTTTCATAGCAATTTTTTTCCCATCCTTAATTTATTAAGGGTGGGTTTTGCTTTTTAGGATAATGCCATGCGTTAAATTTATGGATTAAATAAGGTATTCT
>RCMY010001146.1_pt1 | contig 25227 bp, 24 predicted proteins | sample 2041341 | NCBI WGS metagenome assembly RCMY01 (sample SAMN09708234, study PRJNA481090) | Marine sediment metagenome, whole genome shotgun sequencing project.
GATCGAGGTCGGCACCGGCGTCATCGACCTGCGCTACGAGAACCCGCTGTACCTCGCCGAGGAGGCGGGGGCGCTGGACCTGCTCTCTGACGGGCGCCTGGCGCTCGGCGTGAGCAGGGGATCGCCCGAGACCGCGATGCGCGGCTACGAGGCGTTCGGCTACACCGTGGCCTTCATCGCCGCAGGCGTCATCACCGCGCTCGGCATGCTGCCCCTGCTCACGACCGGCCGATCGGCCGTCACGCCGACAAGCTCGTCGCCGATTGGCTCGCAACACCGTCGATCAGAACACCGGCAATCCGACGTCCGCGGTTCGAAGCGGGGACGCTCGGAGCGCCGCGCGGCCGCCGCGATGTCGGGTGGTCCGACGATCTCGCAGACCCTCAGGGACCACTGGCGGATGCTGGTACCAATGGGTACCGCACAACTCCTCATCATCGCGGTGCGCCAGGGCCGCCAGATCGTGATTCCGCTGATCGGTGCCGGGCTCGGCCTCAACCCCGGCGACGTCGGGCTTCTCGTTGGCATCGGAACGTTCACCGACTTCCTGCTTTTCCCGATCGCCGGCATCGTGATGGATCGTTTCGGACGACTGGCCGCCGTCATTCCTGCATTCTCGCTCGTCGGTATCGGTCTTCTCTGGTTGGCGACCGTCGACACCTACACCGGCATCGCAGGCGCGGCGGCACTCGTCGGCGTCGGCAACAGCTTCGGTTCGGGCACCATGCTGACGCTCTCGAGTGACATTGCACCCGAGGAAGCAACCAGCCAGTTCCTCGGCGCACTCGGTGCAATTCGCGACTTCGGCAAGATCGTCGGCCCCATCGTGGTCGGCGTGCTCGCCGATGCCTTCGGCCTCGGCGTTGCATCGGCGGTGCTCGGTATCGGTGCCTTCGTTGCCGTCGCCATCTTCGTGTTCGGTGTCGGCGAAACCTCCCGCATCACCCACGTAGGTCGAGCGTGATAGACCGAGGTCATGCCGTTCATCGATGTCGACGCTCTTCGGATGTACTACGAGCTCCACGGTGATCCCGAGGGCCAGCCCGTGCTGATGATCAGTGGTACCGGTGGCGACTTGCGGGTTTCGTTTCCCAACAAGAACCCGGTCAATGCCGCCGGGAACGTGTGCCACTACGACCAGCGCGGGCTCGGCCAGACCGACAAGCCCGCCGGGCCGTACACCATGGCGCAGTACGCCGACGATGCCGCGGGATTGATCGAGGCGCTCGGCTGGTCGAGCTGTCATGTCGTTGGCACCAGCTTCGGCGGAATGGTCGCGCTGAACCTTGCTGTCCGCCACCCGCAACTCATCGAGCGGCTCGTGCTGAACTGCACATCGCCCGGCGGCGACTTCGCCTCGTTCCCACTCGACACGCTCGCCGATCTCGATGCCGACGAACGGATCGATCGCCAGATGCGGCTCACCGACGAGCGGTACGACCCAAGCGCCGACCAGCCGCTTCCGAACATCAGCCGTGCCATGTTCGACGCCCAGCTCGAACGAGGACGCACGCCTCGAACCGGCGACGATCTCGCCGGTTACCGGAACCAGCTGAATGCACGCTCGGGCCACGACGTCAATGACCACCTCGGTGATATCGCAGCACCAACGCTGGTGTGCGCCGGCCGCTACGACCAGATCGCGCCGATGGCCAACTCCGAACGACTGAGCACGGTGATGCCCGATGCCGTCCTTCGAGTCTTCGACGGTGGCCACCTCTTCATGTTGCAGGACCGCGCCGCGTTCGCTGCCATCATCGATTTCCTGCGCACCGGCGAGCGCTGACGATGGCGGCAATGCTCGGCGACCACGTGGTCCAGCGGATCGACGAGCTTGTCGCAGAGTTCACGGTCGAGCATCATCTCCCGGCTCTTGTGCTTGGCGTCTTCGATCGAGGCGAGCAGCAGTGGACGAAGGCGACCGGCTCTCTCGACCAAGAGCTTCACGGCCGCGGCCGTGCTCGCCCTTCGTGATGACGCCGTACTTGGACTCGATGAGCCGATTGGCGACCTCTCCCCCAGCCTGAGAAACATCAAGGGCTCGACCACCGACGCACCCCCGATCACCCTGCGACACCTGCTCACCATGTCGGCCGGTTTCGCCAGCGACGATCCCTGGGCCGACCGACTGCTCGATGCCGATCGCTCCACCATGGACGAGCTGTTTGGTCGAGGCGTCCACGCGGCCCACCCGACGGGAACCGCCTTTCAGTACGTCACCACGTGTCGATCATCGGCCGTTTCTTGCCAGTCCGCACCGGGGTCGGGCCCGCCGACAGCACGGTGGCTGCGATGATTCGACGCGAATCGGCCGGGTCGATGACGTCGTCGATCTCGTGGTGATCGGCCATGCTCACGCCCTTGCCGACTTCGTACATTCGCGCCACCCGCTCCTCGTACGCAGCCGCCCGCTCGTCGGGATCCTCGATCGCGGCCAGTTCGTTGCGATACCCCAGCTTGACGGCCCCTTCGAGCCCCATCCCTCCGAACTCCGACGTCGGCCAACCAACCGTCATGATCGGTGCCTTGAAACCACCTCCGGCCATGGCCTGAGCCCCAAGGCCGTAGCCCTTGCGCAGCACGATGGTGGTGAACGGCACCGTCAGGCTGGCACCGGTGACGAACATCCGCGACGCATGGCGTACCAGCGCCGACTTCTCGACCTCGGGCCCAACCATGATCCCGGGCGTGTCACACAGGAAGACGATCGGGATGTCGTGGGCGTCGCAGAGCTGCATGAACCGTGAGGCCTTGTCGGCTCCGTCGGGGTCGATCGCTCCGGCCAGGTGGGTGGGGTTGTTGGCGATGACGCCGACCGGGCGACCCTCGATTCTGGCCAGCGACGTGATCATCCCGATGCCGAAATCGCGGCGCAGTTCGAGGACCGAGTCGGTGTCGAACATCGTGTCGATCACCGATCGAACGTCATAGATACGGAGACGGTTCTCGGGGATGATGTGACGCAGCTTGCGCTGATCGTCGCAGGTCCACTCGGCGAGCGAGCCCTGGAAATACGACAGATACCGTTTGGCTACGGCGACGGCTTCGGCCTCGTCATCGACCAGTACGTCGATCACACCGTTTCGGGCTTGGACGTCGGTCGGTCCGATCTCGCTCGGGTGATACACCCCGAGACCGCCGCCCTCGATCATGGCCGGACCGCCCATGCCGATATTGGAATCGCGAGTGGCGATCACGACGTCGGCACAGCCGAGGAGCGCGGCGTTGCCTGCGAAGCAGTAGCCCCGGTTGATGGCGATGGTCGGGACCAGCCCCGAGAGTCCGGCCCAGAGACCGAACGCCAGACAGTCGAGACCGGCGACCCCCGTGCCGTCGGTGTCGCCGGGGCGTCCGCCGCCACCCTCGGTGAACAGTACGACCGGAAGCCGGAGCCGCTCGGCGTTTTCGAACAGCCGGTCTTTCTTGGCGTGGTTCATGTGCCCCTGGGTTCCGGCGAGCACCATGTAGTCATAGGACGCGACCAGGCATTGGGCTTCGGGACCGGGGAACTGGTCGCTGTTGATTCGGGCCAGCCCACCGACGAGCCCGTCACCCGGCGTCTTCTCGATCAGCTCCTGCACCGATCGTCGTTTGCGTTGAGCGGCGACCACAAGTGAGCCGAACTCGACGAACGACCCGGGGTCGATCAGGTCATTCACTTTTTCGCGTGCGGTGCGCCCGCCACGGTCGTGTCGCTTGGCAACGGCCTCGGCTCGGCGATGGTCGAGGCCGATGTCGTGCCGCTCCATGACTTCGGCCAGGTCGGGGCGAATATGGTCGAGATCGACGTCGTCGGCCAGCGCTACTCCAGCGGCCGCAACGTCGGCGTCTTCGATGACGATCAGCTGGTGACCTTCGAAGACTGCGTCGCCGACACCGACGTTGACCTGACGAACGATGCCGGACGTCGCAGCATCGATGACGTGCTCCATCTTCATGGCTTCCATCACCAGGAGTGGCGAACCCTGGGCCACCTCTTGGCCCACGTGGATCGCGATCGAGACAATCGTTCCCTGGAGCGGAGCGAGAGTCGACGACGTGCCGTCGGCCAACTCGACCGCTGAGGCTACGCCCTGCTGATCGCTTCGTTCGGTCCGACCGAGCGCCAACACCGCGAGCGGATCGGCGCCGCCAATCCGGCGACCGGCCAGTCCCGGCGCGCCTGGGCCCGCCGCGAGGTCGGGGGCAGCAGAACCGGCAGCAGACGTCGTTCGCTCTGATGTCAGAGCCTCGGCGGCCGCAATCACGTCGGGGGCAATGGTGTCGATGAGACGGGTGGTCACGTGGTTGGCCCGGACATCGGCTCGGTGGAGTAGTGCCCGGCAGAAGTCGAGATTGGTGGCGACCCCACCGATCGTGAATTCGGCGAGTGCCCGCTCGGCTCGCCGCAGCGCCCCATCGAGCCCAGCCGGGTGATGCACAATCACCTTTGCCAGGAGCGAGTCGAACGCGGGCGAGGTGGTGTAACCCTGGTAGCCGTAGGTTTCGGTTCGCACTCCCAAGCCCGACGGAATGACGAAACTCGTCAGGGTGCCGCCGGTGGGCTTCGCTGTGCCGTCGGCCTGCATCGTCTCGGTGTTGATCCGCACCTGGATCGCCTGCCCTCGTGGTGCCACCGGTTCTGCGAGGCCGACCTCGTCGAGCGACGAACCCGCCGCAATCTGGAGTTGGATCTGCACGAGGTCGATCCCGGTCACCTCTTCGGTCACGGTGTGTTCGACCTGGAGACGAGGATTGGCTTCGATGAAGTACCAGTTGCCGGTGTCGACATCGACGAGGAATTCGAACGTTCCGAGGCTCGAATAGCCGGCGCGTTCGGCCATCGCGACCGACGCCGCGCAGATGGCTGTTCGAAGGCTGTCGTCGAGACCTGGTGCTGGCGCCATCTCGATCAGCTTCTGATGCTGGCGTTGCAGGGAGCACTCCCGTTCGCCCATGTGTGTGACTGCTCCGTGGAGGTCGCCAACCACCTGCACCTCGATGTGGCGAGCCGATGCAACGAGCTGTTCGGCGAAGATGTCGGCCCGGCCGAACGCCGACGACGCCTCGGAGCGGCAACGTTCGAGTGCGTCGGCGATCATCGATCGATCCTCGACGACACGCATCCCGCGGCCACCGCCGCCACCAACGGCCTTCAACAGGATCGAAGCCCCGTCACCGAGCCCGTCGAGAAATGCTTCTGCTTCGCTGGCGTCGGCGAGTGGGGCGGTGCCCGCCAAGACTGGCACGCCACAGGCAACGGCGAGAATCCGTGCCGCCGACTTGTCGCCGAATGCTTCGAGCACGTCGGGACGGGGTCCGACGAACACGATCCCGGCGTCCTCGCAGGCCCGAGCGAACGCAGCATTCTCGCTGAGGAAGCCGTAGCCGGGATGAATCGCGTCGACACCCTCGTCGACCGCAACACCGACGATCGACTCGATGTCGAGGTAGGCGGCGGCCCCTCGAGCCGGAAGGGCGATCGCACGATCGGCCTTGTGTCGATGCAGGGCGTCGGCGTCGTCGCTGGAGAAGACCGCCACGGTCTCGATACCCAGTTCAGCGGCGGCTCGCATGATGCGACAGGCGATTTCGCCCCGATTGGCAATGAGAAGTGAAGAGAAGGTCACCGCCGGAGTCTGGCCGTCGACCGCCCGTCGTTCAACATGGCCACCATATCAATCGTGCTGGACCCGAGATTTGTTGCTCGACGGTCGGCATAGGGAGGTGGGCGCAGAGGGCGACCGAGAAGACGAGCCTCACGCCCTTTCGACCTCACGCTGTTCAACGGGAGCGTGCCGCTCATCGAGCAGCGCCAACGTGAGAGGGTGGTCACTGGGGGAGGGAATCCCAGCGACCACCCGTGTCCACCGTAGCGCACAACGATCATGACAACAGACGCACCCACCGAGAGGTTGTTTCGTCAACGCTCCGACGAGGGACGAGATGCACGGAAAAGGTCTTGAAGAAGCGCGGGAACCGTTCGGGTTCTCGACCTGCACCGACCAATCACGGCCCGCGGATCACCCCGACGCATTCCTTCCGGTTCCTTTTCGCCGCCCGATCAGCTGCGACCACGTACCGCCGTGATCGGTCGTCTTCGGCGTGAGCGTTGCCGTTGAGCGGCCCGGTAGAGCATCAGGTAGTAGGTACCGATCAGGGTCGCCGCACTGAAACGGAGAAGCGATCCGGCGACATCGCCGTCCATGATCGACTGCGCCGTTGTCCACGCGCCGTAACCGACCGACGAAAGAACGATCAGTACCGCGACGATCACCGTCACTTCCCACCGTGCCCCAGCCGAAGCTGATCTACTCTCCATCGGTGGCATCCAGACTCGCTCGTCAAGGTTCTGCTTCGTCACTCACTTCTCCGGTTCGTCACTGCACCACTCGTCGATAGCCAACTCGTCGACAGCCAGCTCATCGCCGTCCATCGGTGCTCGCACGTCATCAACCTAGGGACCGCACGGCCCACCGGACAGGGGAAGGTTCCCTGCCCGGACCGAGACGTTTCACCCGGATGAGCTACGCTCCACCAATGCGCTTCGTTGTCATTGCCCATGACAAACCCAACAGCCTCGAGCTTCGCAAGAGCACCCGAGACGCCCATCTTGCCTATATGTCGGAGTTCGACACGCTCGTCGGCGGGCCGATGCTCGACACCAACGACGACATGTGCGGGTCGGTCGTCATCTTCGAGGCCGAGTCGAAGGCCGAGGTCGAAGCGATCGCCGCCAACGATCCTTACATGTTGGCTGGGCTGTTCGAATCCGTGGTCATCCGTGGCTTCAAGACAGTAATGTGGCCCCAATGATCGACCTCACCAAAACCCTTCACTGGAACGACACCGATGTCGAGGTCCACAAGGTCGTCGTCGGCCCGTACGACAACAACGTCTTTGTCGTTCGTTGCCGCCACACCGGCGATGCCGTGCTGCTCGACGCAGCAAATGAGCACGACATGCTGTTGGAACTCGCTCGCGAACTCGGCGTTCGCACCGTTCTCGAAACTCACGGCCACTGGGATCACATCCAGGCGGTACCGGCAATCAGAGACGCCGGCTACGAGGTCGGTGTCACGGCCGCCGACGCCGCCATGCTGCCGAGCTACGACTACATCCTGGAAGACGACACCATGATCGCGGTTGGCCGAGCACGGTTGCACACCATCACCACCCCCGGCCACACCCCTGGATCGATCTGTTTCAAGCTGGTCGACAAGCCGCTGCTGTTCACCGGCGACACCCTGTTCCCGGGAGGACCGGGGAACACCCAGGGAGACGCCGACGACTTCGCCGAGATCATCGAGTCGATCGACGATCGCCTCTTCCCGTACGCGCCAGACACGATCATTCTTCCTGGCCACGGCGACAACTCGACGATCGGCGCCGAGCGACCTCACCTTCAGGACTGGGTCGACCGCGGTTGGTGATCACGGCATCCGACACATTGCGTTGGAAATGCCTTTCACCAAGTGAATAATCGCGGTATGGCGTCTCCCCAGCTCGACACCGACACCCCAGCCCGAAGGCAGGGCACCGCACGAGACGTACTGGCGATACCCGAGTTCCGACGCATCTTCCTGGCATCGGTTGCATCGAGCACAGGCCGCTGGATGCAGAATGTGGCGCTCGGCATCTTCGCATACAACCTTGGTGGATCGAAGAGCTTCACCACGCTGGTCATCGGCGTGCAGCTGTTCCCGCTGCTCGCTCTGTCGCTACCAAGCGGATCGCTCGCCGACACCGTCGATCGACGCAAGCTCCTGATCGGCACCCAGGCATGGCAGGCCGTGTTCGGCGTCATTCTCGCATGGCAGGTGTGGGATGGAGAGATCAGTGAGCCCCTGCTGCTTGGGATCGTGCTGGCGATCGGCATCGGACAGGCGCTCTACGCACCGACCTTCACCGCCGTCATCCCAACTCTCGTCGGTCGAGAGAATCTGTCGCCCGCCATTGCGCTGAACTCCATGATGATCAACGGCACCCGGATCCTGGGCCCGATCCTCGGATCGGCGTCGCTCGGTCTGATCAAGATCTCCGGAGTCTTCCTGGTCAACTCGGTCGCCTACCTGATCATCATCGCTGCGCTGGTGATCACGCCGATCCCTTCGCCGGTTCGCAAGCAGGCGTTGTCGGCAAGGGAGCGACTGTTTGGTGGGCTGGCGGTTGCTCGGCGCTCCGAGCAGGTTCGTCGACCGCTTCTGGTCATGATCACCTTCTCGTTGTTCTGCCTGCCGTTCATCGGCCTTCTGCCCGCCATCGCCGAGGAGAGCTGGGGTGTCGACTCCGAAAGCACGACGTACGGCGTCATCTATGCCGTGTTCGGACTCGGAGCGCTGGCAGGCGCCGCCGCCGTCGCCACCGTCTTGGGAGAGCTCGATCGTGGCCTCGTCATTCGCAGCACGCTGGCAATGTTCGCCCTTTCCCTGGGCGCGATGTCGTTCGTCGAGAGTGCAGCACTGGCCTTTCCCTCGATGTTCTTCGTCGGACTCTTCTACTTCACGATGCCAACCGTGCTCAGCACGTTCCTGCAGGAGCACCTGGGAGACGAGGTGAGAGGCCGAGTCATGGCACTATGGATCGTCTCGTTCGGTGGCATCCTCTCGATCACAAACCTGTTCTCGGGCACCATCGCCGACGCAACGTCACTTCATGCGGTGAACCTCTTCGGCGCTGCAGTTGCGATGGGGCTTGCGATCTTCGTCAGGCTCCGTCCGGGCCCGATTGCCGGTGAAGCCCTCCTCCACTGACGGCGATCACCGGAAGAATTCGAGAAATCTCACCCCCCAGACATTTCTCCTACGCGGATAGTGCAATTAGACTCGATGCCATGCCCGCATCTTTCGCCGACAGCCACGACCACCACTCTTGTGCTCCGGTCCTCGGCCACCTGAGCCCGGTCACCACACGATGAGCAACATCGCCGACACCTCCGCCGACACCCCAACGGTCGCCGACACGTCCACCGTCGCCCCCACCACCTTCGATGTCGCCAAGATTCGGGCCGACTTCCCCATCCTTCAAAAGAGCCAAGACGGCAAACGCCTGGTCTTCCTCGACTCCGGCGCATCGTCCCAGAGGCCCCGCCAAGTCATCGACGCCATGACGGATCTCTACGAGACGAGCTACGCGAACGTTCATCGGGGTGTGTACCAACTGGCAGAACGCTCCACCAGCGCCTACGAGGCCGCCCGTGCCTCGGTGGCCCGTTTCATCGGTGCGACAACCGACGAGGTCGTGTTCACCAAGAACGCCACCGAGGCGATCAACCTGGTCGCCCGATCGTGGGGCGGGGCCAATCTCGGACCCGGCGACGCAGTTGTCCTCACCCTGCTCGAGCATCACGCCAATATCGTCCCATGGCAGATGCTGGCCCAAGAGAAGGGCTTCGAGATCCGGTGGATCGGCCTCACGAACGACGGCCAACTCGATCTCAGCAATCTCGATCTTCTCCTCGACGGCGCCAAACTGCTGTCGTTCACCGCCATGTCAAACGTGCTCGGCACGCTCACACCGGTTCGCCAACTCACCGACGCCGCCCACGCTGCCGGAGCACTTGTCCTCGTCGACGCCTGCCAATCGGTGCCCCACCAACCAACCGATGTCGTCGCCATGGGCGCCGACTTCATGGCGTTCAGCGGCCACAAGATGCTCGGTCCGAGCGGGATCGGCGTGCTCTGGGCACGGGCCGAACTGCTCGATGCCATGCCACCCTTCCTCGGCGGCGGCGGCATGATCCTGAACGTCACCACCGACGGCTTCACCACCGACACCAGCCCGGCCAAGTTCGAAGCAGGAACCCCGCCGATCGCCGAAGCCGTCGGCCTCGGCGCAGCCGTCGCCTACCTCGAGAACATCGGGATGGCGGCCATCCGGCGCCACGAAGTCGAGCTCACCGCCTACGCCCTTCGGACCTTGCGCGAACGCCTCGGCGACGACCTGTCGATTCCGGGCCCCTCCGAACCAGCGGCCAGAGGCGGCGTCCTCAGCCTTGCCCTCGCCGACGTCCACGCCCACGACGTCAGCCAGATTCTCGATGAAGCGGCAGTCTGTGTCCGACCGGGCCACCATTGCGCAAAACCGTTGATGAAGCACCTGGGGGTCACCGCAACGGCACGGGCCAGTCTCTACCTCTACAACGACACCGACGACATCGACGCCCTCGCTGACGCCCTCGTCACCGCCCGCGACTTCTTCGCGCTCTGATCTCCTACCTCGATCTCTCACCCCACACTCTCACGTCGCCCTCCGACACTTTCTCCCTTCGCCCTCCGACATTTTCTCACTTCGCTCGAGGAGCACTACGCCATGACCGGACTTGAAGACCTCTACCGCGAGATCATTCTCGACCACTATCGCTCGCCGCGGAACAAGGGCGAACTCGAAAGCCCACCCGCCCACCGGGCCGAGGGCTTCAACCCACTGTGTGGCGACGAAATCGTGCTCTACATCGACGTCGACGACGCCGGAGTGATCACCGATATCAAGATCGACGGTCAGGGTTGCTCGATCTCGCAGTCGGCGGCGTCCATGATGTCGGCGACGGTGAAGGGCAAGTCACTCGATGACGCTCGCCGTGTGATTCGAGCATTCAAGTCGATGATGTCGATCCACGAGACCGAAATCGGCGGCAACGGAACCGAGGCTGAAGCCGACGAGGCGTCACCGTCCGAAGCGCTCGATCTCGGCGACCTCGACGCACTGTTGGGCGTTGTCAAGTTCCCGGCCAGGATCAAGTGCGCAACACTGTCGTTCAACACCCTGGCCCAGGCAATCACCGACGCCGAGGCGATGGCGGGCTGAGCGCAACACCGCACGAGGTGCGATCTCACGACCGCCTCGGGCATGATCAGATCATGCCCGACGACGACCTCCACCCCGCTGCTGCCCACCGACCCTCCCCAATAGACCGCGCCTTTCTGTCGGAGCATCCCTCGCTCGGCAATCTGATCCTGGTGCGCCACGGCCAACAACAATGGCCCGACCCAACCACATCGGTGTCGGGTGACTGGGTCGACCCCCCATTGTCAGAACTCGGGCAAGCCCAGGCGCAATGTGTGGCCGATCATCTCGCCAACGAGCCGGTCGCCGCGGTCTACAGTTCGGCACTGCTACGGGCCAACGACACCGGCCGGGCAATCGCGAGCCGCCATGGACTCGAGGTCGAGGTCATCGACGCCCTCGAGGAGATCCATGTCTTTCGTGACCTTCCACAAGACCGTCAGGCGGTCGAATCGCTCGGCGAGAAGGCGATGCTCGGTATCGGCGAACGGTTCGTCCAGACTCGGAAATGGGATGCGTATCCGGCAACCGAATCGTCACACGGATTTCGTCGGCGAGTGAGTCGAGCCGTTGAATCCGCGGTGGTCAGCCATCCTGGGGAGACCGTCGTCGTCGCCTGTCACGGCGGCGTCATCAATGCCTACCTCGCCGATGTTCTCGGTCTCGGCATCGACATGTTCTACCGGCCGGTACATGCCTCGGTCCACCGAGTACGTTGCGCCGATGGCCGAAGAATCATCTACGTGCTCAACGAGCAGCACTACCTGGCCGACGCCGGCCTCCTGACCCACTGATCCGCCCGTTCGGAGCACCTCGGCCAAGAGGGTCGGTGCGTATCCTTACTCGTTGCTGCGGTCTCCGAAGGGCCACAGCTTCGCCCAGAACGGCCGGTTCGCCAGTGCTTGACGACGAGCCTGTTCGGCTACGAAGTCGGCCTTGATCGATGGCCCGGCGGCATTGATGATGTCTTCGGCGCTGTCGAGCAGAGCACCGATCGACGGGTCGTCACCAACGCTGAGCGGCGCGTCGGGCGTCGCCGGCGTGACCAGCGAGCCATGCCGCCAGTTGACGTCGGCCAGTCTCGGTTCGAAGCCGGCGCAGTCCGCCGGGCACCTCCACGGGGCCTCGGGCGCGAGGTCGAGGCCACACTTGCGAACAGTGTCGCCGCTTGGGTAGGTCCGGCTCTGGAAATGTTTGCAGTTTTGGCGCATCGCCATGAGTCCATTGTGCCAGGAACGAGTTCACCTACGATGGCACCATGCCAACGCCACATATCAGTGCCGAATCCGGCGACTACGCCTCCACCGTCCTCATGCCCGGCGACCCACTCCGGGCCAAATACATCGCCGAGACCTTCCTCGACGAACCTCGGCTCGTGACCGAGGTGCGCAACATGCTCGGCTATACCGGCTCCTACAAGGGCAAGCCGGTGTCGGTGCAGGGTTCGGGAATGGGCGTGCCGTCGTTCCAGATCTACGCCACCGAGCTGATTCGAGAGTACGGCGTCACCTCCATCATTCGGGTCGGTTCATGCGGTGCGCTGGCCGACTCACTCGAGCTCGGCGACATCGTGGTGGCCATCGGCGCCGGCACCGATTCCACCGTCAACCGAGCACGCCTCGGGGGTCGGGACTTTGCCGCGGTCGCCGACTACTCCCTGCTGGCTGCCGCCGTTGCCAGCGCCGAGCAGTTGGGGCTGTCGGCCGTCGTCGGCACGATCTTCACTTCGGACTTCTTCTACGATCCCAACGAAGGCACCTTCGAGCTGCTCGAGCGCTACGGCTTTCTGGCGGTCGAGATGGAGGCGGCAGGACTGTACGGTCTGGCGGCGGAATACGGGATCAAGTCGTTGGCAATCTGCACCGTCAGCGACCACATCAAGCGGGGCGAGGCGATGTCGAGCGAAGCCCGTCAACATTCCTTCGACGACATGATCCGCTGCACTCTCGACTCGATCTGATCGTCGCGATTCGAAAGAACAATCTCGATATATCCGCGACCTCTCGCCGACTCGGAGCGTCATCTACCTTGAATTGTTTCGAGCCGGCTATCTGAAGGAGTCCCCAATGAGCATGTTCGACAAGGCGAAAGAGTTGGCCGACAAAGCACAAGCTGCTGTCGACGAGCACGGCGACAAGCTGCCAGGCGATCTTGGCGACAAGGCCAAAGACGCTCTCGACAAGGTCGACGAGATCACCGACAAGCTTCCCGGCCAGAAAGACTGAGAACTTCTCGGAACCAGTTCTTCGGGGCGGAGAGAGGCGACGGCCCGCCCCGAGGACACGGTGCGGTTCACCGAACCGCACCGGTGACACTGTGGCGACACAGGGCGACAGGGAAATGGACCTCGAACGGGGTCCATTTCTCTTCTTGGTCGCAGCAGCCGAGACTCCGGAGCGGGCAATGTTCCCGCGTGCCGGCGCTCACAACCGCCGGTGTGCCTCCGAAACTGACATGATGTCGTCCCCGCCGCCATCAGTTCGTGATGACCTCCCGCGTGGCATCGCTTCGGATGTCTTGCTTCGCTCGATGGACGTTGCCGGCATCTCCATGGGAATCGTCGCTGCCAGCGACACCGCCTTTCTGGCGGCGAACCAATCCATGGCCGATCTGCTCGAACTCTCCGTCGACCAACTGACCGGTCGGCTGCTGACCGAATTCCGGATCGGCCCGACCGGTGACATCCGCCAGGCGCTCATCAACAACAACGGAGCGCCGGCGCAATACTGCAACATCGAGCTCCTGACAGCGCTCGGGGCGCACCTCCATGTCGATGCCACGCTTGCGCTCTACGGGACCTTCCGCGACGTCAGCTCGATCTTGGTCATCGTGGCCGACGCCAGCGTCCGAGTGGAGGCCCAGAATCAAGCCAGACGCCTCATCGAGGCGGCCGACGAGGTCACGGATCTGGTCGCGATTCATGATCTTCGACTCGGCACATTGCTCTACTGCAATAGGGCGTTCACCTCGGCGACCGGCTACAGCGCCGGTGATCGAGACGATCCGATCCGAGGCATGATCGAGTCACAAGCCAGCATCATCGCGACCGAGATCATTCCAACGGTCCTCGAAAGCGGCGCCTGGTCGGGCACGATCCAAGCCGAACTCAACGGTCAACCGCGCTGGCTGTCGGGGACGATCGTCGGTGAGCGCAGCAATATCGAGCAGACCCGTCTGCGCTATATCACCAGCGTGTTGACTGACATCACCAGTGACCACGAGCGGGCCGTTGTCCTCGAGTACGAGGCGATTCACGATCGCTTGACCGGCCTGTCCAATCGATCAGGAGTGGTTCGCCACCTTGCGGCGCAACCCGACGATGCGGCCATTGCCATCTGCCATCTCGATCTCGACCGATTTCAGGAGATCAACGATGTCCTCGGGCACGAGGTGGGCGACCGGGTCCTGCGCGACGTCGCTCGACGACTGGAGGCGTCCACGCGACCCATCGATCTCGTCGGCCGAATCAACGGCGACGAGTTCGTTGTCGTGTTCGCCGACATCGAAGGACCCCAGCATGCGCTGCTGCTCGCCGATCGGCTGAAGTCGGAGATCTTCGACCGGCCGATCGTTGTCGACGGTCATCCGATCAAGACCACCGCATCGTTCGGGTTGTCGGTGTCCGGAACCGACTTCACCGGCGAGTCGCTCCTTCGAGCTGCCGATGTCGCTCTCTATCGAGCGAAGAACCTTGGGCGCTCCCACATCGAGGTGTACACCGCCGAACTCCAGATCGAGACCGTTCGACGTAGCAAACTGATCGAAGATCTTCGTGACGCGCTCCACAATGAGCAGCTGACGGTTTGGTATCAGCCGATCGTCTCGTTTGCCACCGGACAGATCGTGTCGGTCGAAGCGCTGGTCCGGTGGCCCCACGATGACGGGACCTTCACCCCACCCGACGAGTTCATCCAGCTTGCGGAGAGCGTTGGACTCGTCATGGACGTCGATCGCTTCGTTCTGCGGCGAGCTCTCGACGACATCGGAGCACTCATTCGTGGCGGCAACGATCTGGAGGTGCACGTGAACTTGTCGGCCACGAGACTGACCGACGACTCGCTGCCCGCCGAGGTCTCCCAGGCGTTGACCGTCTCGAACTACGCGCCCGAGCGATTGTGTCTCGAACTGACTGAAACAGCACTTGCGCTCGACCGCGCCGCGGCCGAACTGATCGTCAGCAAACTTGCCGACTTGGGCATTCGTTTGGCAGTCGATGACTTCGGGACGGGATACTCCTCGTTGGCATCGCTGCACCGCTACCGCCTGCATGTCCTGAAGATCGATCGGAGCTTCGTCCAGCTCCTCGATGAAAACAACGGCAAGACCAATCCCATCATCGGCACGATCGTCGGGCTCGCAGCATCACTCGGTCTCGAGGTCGTTGCCGAAGGGATCGAGACCGAGAGCCAACGAGCGTACTTCGCCAACACCAGCGCAGCGTTTGGTCAGGGCTACCTGTTCCATGCTCCGATGCCGATCGAGGATCTTCGCGCGCTGTTGCCGGGTCGGTGTGCGTCGATGAGGCCGAAGAGTTCTCGGTCTCATCGAGTCAAGAACCGAGTGTCGTGATGTCGCGACGTTCCTCACGCCCTCCTTTCCTCCGAGCTTGCACCAACCTCGACCTCAGCCTCTGAGGTCGAGTCCTCAGTCGAGTCGGCGAAGCAGACCGGGGTACGTACGAGCCCGCTGCAGATAGGACTCTGCTCCTCGGGCGATCATTTCCGGAGAGACCGAGTCCAAACGGATCTTCGCCGGGATACCAAGGGCCATTGCTCCGGAAGGAACCTCGGTGTCGTTGGTGACGACCGCGTTGGCACCGACGAGGGCTCCTGACCGGACGATCGCTCGATGGAGGACAACCGAGCCGTTCCCCACCAGGGCGTTGTCTTCGATCGTGCAGCCTTCGAGGTGGACGATGTGTCCAATCACGCAGCCGTTGCCGACGATGGTCGGCCATTCCGGTGTGGTGTGGAGCACCGAGCCGTCTTGCACCGACGTTTGTGAGCCGATCGAGATGTAGCCCTCATCACCTCGGAGCACGGCACATGGCCAGATCGACGACTCCTCGCCAATGCGAACGTCGCCGATGATCACCGCCTCGGGATGGATGAAGGCAGATGTGGCGATGGTGGGCTCGGCGTCACCGAGAGCGTAGATGGGCACGCAGGGGTTATAGACCGCGCAGGTCTTGGATGTCCATGACGAGCGCTGAAGCCGACAGGGTGATCAGCACGGCCAGCGTGATGTACGCAACCGGCTCGAGCCGTCGGACGTCGAAACGGACGCTGGTGTCTCGACGCACGATCTGACCGATCTTCTCACTTACTGCGATCAGCGCATGTGATCCGTCGAGGGGCGGGAGTGGTAGCAAGTTGATCGCACCGATCGCGCAGCTCAGAATCCCGAACCAGCGCAGCGACATCGCCAACCCGTTCTCGACGACCTGACCGGTCAGCTCGGCCTGTGCGACCGGCGACATGAAGCGAACCGGAGGTTCGGTGTTGGTGTTGAAGATCGAACCGACATAGCCACCAACGTTCGATGCCCAGATCCACAACGCCTGCGCGGTTCCGGCAATGACTTCCCAGGTGAGCGTGAAGCCGGTTTTGACAGCTCCGCCGAGCCCGACACCGTCGATCAGCTCGGCAAGAGCGAACGCGATGATCGCCAGGACAATGTTGACCAGCGGACCCGCAAGAATTGTCGCCAGTCGCCCGGCGTGGCTGGCATTGCGATACGTGTCGCCTTCTTCGATGCCATCGGGCAGCGCCGACGTCGGCGTCATGCCCCAGATCTTCACGTAGCCACCCAAAAAAATGGCCTTGAATCCATAGCGGCATCCGTTGTGCTCCACCGCGATGACTTCGGGACCGAAACCCCAGAAGAACTCCGTCGGTTTCATACCCGCCCGCCGAGCGAACACGAGGTGCCCCAGTTCGTGCACGAAGATGATGACACCGATGAATCCCAGGAGCAGCAAACCCGTCGGAGCCAAGAACCACAGGCAGACGAGTGACGCTACGGTTGCCGACGCCCAAAGCGGTGAGGCTGACCACTGCCAGCCGTTGGCGCCGGCGGTCGTGGTCGGGGTTGTGCCGGCTGTGGTCGATCGGGAGTTGTTTGCTGCTGTGGTCACGCGGCGCCCTCCGGGCAGTACGGGTACGGCCCAGCCAGGCTGGGCGAACAACGACAGTGATGACCGTCCATCCGCCGATGGTGGGTCGCAGGGCCTATCGAAGCACGCCCAACCGGGACTGACACGGGCGACTTGACCAATCAGGAAGCATTGCCCAATTGCCTTTGAAGCTGCTCCGCAGCTTCCGGCTACGCCGATCCGACCCGAACGCTCACTGGCATGCTCACTCCGCTCGCACGCAAAACAACACCGCAGCCTCCGGCTACACCGATCCGACCCAAACACCCACTGGCATGCTCACTCCGCTCGCACGCAAAACAACACCGCAGCCTCCGGCTATACCGATCCGACCCAAACACCCACTGGCATGCTCACTCCGCTCGCACGCAAAACAACACCGCAGCTGGTTCAGCTGCCGAAGGTTCCGTAGCGGCCCTTGTGGAAGACCATTGGGGCGTCGCTGCCGTCAACGGTGTCGAGGTACTCGACTCGTCCGACGATGAGATCATGATCGCCGATGGTGACAACCTGATCGACGCGACAGTCGATGAGGGCCTGGATCCCCGGGAGCACCGGACACCCGGTGGCGGGCGCAGGCGTCCATGCGACACCGCTGAATTTGTCGTCGGCCTTCGACGCCATCAGCCCACACAATTCGAGCTGATCCTCGTTCAGGATATTGACGCAGAACGAACCGGTTTCCTTGATCACCACTCCCGACGTCGACTCGGTGCCGAGGAAGAAGCCGACCAGCGGCGGATCGAGTGAGATCGAAGCGAACGAACCGATGGCAACACCGGCGGGGGCCGCATTGGTACCCGACGTCACCACCGTGACCCCGGTGGGGAAATGCCCGAGGACGCGCCGAAACTCGGCGGGTTCGATGATCAAGTCATGAGCAGATGCGGGAGTGGTCTCGTCGGTCATGGCGCACACTTTAGGTGTCGAGCACCTGAGAACCAGGTTTGCGCAACGACCAATCCACCGGCTGGACGCACGCCAACCCGGGAATCAGGCAGCGGCACGATGCCCTGAAGTGAGCTGCATACCTTCCGAGGCGGCCATGACCTCGATCCCCGCCCCCACCCAGCGTTGGGCGTCTCGAACCGCGTTTGCGATCCAGGCGTCGTCGTGCGTCGGGTCATGGTGGAACAGTGCCAACCGGCGCACCTGTGAGCGGCGAGCGACTTCTGCCGCGTATCGAACCGAGGAGTGCCCCCAGGTGGACTTGATCGCGAACTCCGCGTCGTCGTACTGGGAGTCGTGGATCAAGAGGTCGGCGCCGTAGCAGAATTCGATGACGTCGGGAGGAACCTCGAGCGACCCATCGGTCGGTTGCTGGTGATCGGGGATGTACACCACCGAGGCATCGCCATTGTCGATTCGGTACCCGTTGGTTGGACCAATGTGCGCGATCGGAGCGACCGTGACGGTGGAGGAACCGATCATGATCGTGCCGGCACTCATTTCGACGAAGTCGATCTGGCACGGCAAGACCGAGAGGTCGATCGGGAAGAGCGGCGGACGGATGAACGAAGCGATCTCCGACTCCAAGCTGGTTCCCGGTTGAACGGGACCCACCAGACGAAGGTTGGCGTTCTGATGCAGCAGCGGCACGAAGAATGGGATGCCCTGCACGTGGTCCCAGTGGAGGTGGGTCACCAACGCCGTACCGGCGAACGAGGTGCCGTCAGGCCAGCGGGCGAGTTCGTTGCCGAGATACCGCAGCCCGGTTCCGAGGTCGAGCACGATGGGATCGTCGCCCGCTGGTCCGCGAACCAAGACACACGAAGTGTTGCCGCCGATGCGGTTGGTGGCGTCACAAGAACACGGCGTCGAGCCGCGAACGCCATAGAAGGTAAGGTCGAGCATCTGCGGAATCGTCCCCCGATTCTTGACTCTGAGTGGGCGAAACCTCAGAGCACACTCACCGACGGTAGACCATGCATCGTCGTGGTGGAAGAGCATGTGAACAAGGTCTCACCTGTGCGTTACGTTTGGGTCATGGCAACCTCACCGACCGCACCTCTCCCCGACGGACTCGTTGCGTTCGTCAAACGCGACTGTCCGACCTGCGAAACGGTGGTTCCGGCGTTGCGCCAGATCAACACCGGGCCCGGAGTCGTCGTGCTGACACAAGACGATCCGACATTCCCCGCCGGCCTTTCCCCGGTCGATGACACCGACCTTTCGATGTCGTGGCACCACGACATCGAGACCGTGCCGACACTGGTTCGGGTCGTCGACGGGATCGAAACCGATCGCACGGTCGGCTGGTCGCGCGACGACTGGCAGCGGATCAGCGGGGTCGATGAGCTCGCGCCCGACCTCCCCGACATGCGACCCGGATGCGGTTCACTTTCGGTCGACCCACTACGCGTCGACGAGTTGATGGTCCGGTTCACCGGGTCCAGCCTGACGAGCCGTCGCATCGAACTCGCGGCCATGGAAGACGAAATGGAGGCTGGCTTCGATCGCGGCTGGTCCGATGGGCTACCGATCGTTCCACCGACCGAGGCCCGGGTCCTACGGATGCTCGAAGGCACCACGCGTCACGCCGACGACACGGTGGCCACGGTGCCGCCCGACCTCGTCGACGTCAGCGTGGAGCAGGTCGCCATCAATGCGGTCATGGCAGGCTGCAAGCCGGAATACCTGCCGGTGGTGTTGGCTGCGGTCGAAGCTGCTTGCAGCGACGAATTCAACATGCACGGCTTGCTCGCCACCACGTACTTCTCGGGTCCGATCATCGTCGTGAATGGCCCAATCACCAAGCGCATCGGCATGAACGCCGGCCACAATGTGCTGGGCCAGGGCAACCGTGCGAACATGACCATCGGACGGGCCCTGCAGTTGGTGGTTCGCAATCTCGGCGGCGGCAAGCCGGGTGGCGTCGACATGGCGATGCACGGGTCACCGAGCAAGCTGGGTCTTGCCTTCGCCGAACTCGAGGACGGCTCGCCTTTCGAGTCGCTTGCCGTCGAGCGTGGACTCGATCCCGGCACCGATGCCGTCACGCTGTTCGCCGGGCAGGGACCGACCCCGATCGTCGATCAGCTGTCGCGTGATCCGGAGTCATTGGCCCGCTCGATGGCCGCCATTCTTCGGGCGTGCCACCACCCGAAGCTGGTGATCGGGATGGATGCGTTCCTCCTCGTCTCACCCGAGCACGGACGGATCTTCGCCGAAGCCGGCTGGGACAAGGCCCGCCTCCGCTCCGAACTCGACACCCTGCTGACGCTCGACGCCGATCCGCTGCTGCGAGGAGCAGGCGGCATCACCGAAGGCCTCCCCGAATCGCTTGCCGGCGCCAGCCTGCCGAAGTTCCGACCGGGCGGGTTGTTGATCGCCCATGCCGGTGGTGATGCCGGTTTGTTCTCGTCGGTGCTCACCGGATGGGTCGGCGGGGCCAAGGGCAGTGAACCCGTCACCCGGCCGATCACGCCGTGACAGTTGGTCCCGCGCCGGTCAACCTGTCAGACTCACCACACCAGGGGGTAACGAATGTCATCACGAACCGTATTGGATCCAACAGCAGGAAAGGTCGCCCAGTCGGTCGAACCGGCGCTTCGATTGGCGTCACTCGACGGCAAGACCGTCGGCCTGCTCGACATCTCGAAGCCACGAGGTGACAAGTTCCTCGACCGGCTCGAGCAACGCCTCGGCGAGGCAGGCGCCACGGTCAAGCGCTTTCAGAAGCCGACCTTTTCCAAACCCGCTCCGGTCGACCTTCGTCACGAGATCGCCACCAGTTGTGATGCGGTGATCGAAGCGCTCGCTGATTGAGGCAGTTGCACGTCGTGCAGTGTGCACGACATCGCCGACCTCGAACGCCGCGGCGTTCCCGGGGTCTTTGTCGCCAGCTCGGTTTTCGTCGATGCCGCCCAAACCCAGGGTGCAGCGATTGGCTTCCAGCCCGAGCGCTTGTTCGTTCCGCATCCGATTCAGGATCGAACCGACGATGAGATGGCAGCAATGGCCGATGAGGCCGTTGACGCCCTGATCACCCGGATCACCCAGCTGAACAACTGAGCATCGGGTTCGCCTGCCTCAGGGCAGACGCAACCAACCATCTTCTTCGATGGCGAGGCCGTCGCTGAGCAGGGTGCCGGCGACGGCTTCGACGCGAGCAGGGTCGTTTGGCCATCCCATCGCCGCTCCAAGATCGGCCCGCGCAACGGATCCCATGCGAAGTGCATCGACGAGCCTTCCCCGACCCTGCCGATCAGAGCCCTCGAACCTCGACTGCTTCTTGGAGACCGCGGCCGAAGAGAGCGACGGATCGGGTTCGGGTCGATCGGCCAAAAACCATCGGCACTCGCTGGTGAGTGGGCAGCCGTCGCAAAGCGGACGCGGCCGGCACAGCAGAGCCCCCACTTCCATGAGGGCCTGATTCCATTCCCAACCCGTGCCCGGTGGTACGAGCCCGTCGGCGAGTTCTTGCGCCTGCGACGGCCGCAGCGACTGCCCGACGACCCGGGCGAGGACGCGGCCAATGTTTGTATCGAGGACCCCGTCGTCGAACTCGAACGCGAAGACTCTGATCGCCCGAGCGGTGTAGGGGCCGATCCCCGGCAGCGCAAGCAACGCAGCGAGTTCGCTCGGCACCGACCCACCATGTTCATCGACGATTGTCTGTGCGGCGCGGTGAAGGTTGAGCGCTCGCCGGTTGTACCCGAGGCCCCGCCACTCATCGATCACATCGCCGGCCGGCTTGGCGGCACAGACGCTCGCCGTTGGGAATCGATCGAGAAATCGAGGCAGCCGATCGACGACACGGGCAGCCTGCGTCTGTTGAAGCATCAGCTCCGACACCATGATCGCCCACGGGTCGCGGGTCGACCGCCACGGCAGCTCGCGTCCCTCGGCTGCGAACCAAGCGACGAGGGAATCAGACACCAGCGACCCCGGGATCAGGTGTGAGCGGACCAACCCTGCGGGTTGGCACGAGTGCGAATGGCTCAGTCGGCCCAGATCTCTTCGGTGTAGGGGCGTTGGCGGGCCGGTCCGGCTTCACGCTTCCATACCATGACCTTGCGCTTGAAGTAGCAGACTTCTTCGCCGCGCTGATTGATGCCCTTGGTCTCGACACCAACGATCCCGCGGTCGCCCTTCGATGACTCCCGTTTGTCGAGCACACGAGTCTCGGCATAGATCGTGTCGCCATGAAATGTTGGCATCGAGTGCTTCAGCGTCTCGACCTCGAGATTGGCGATAGCGGCGCCCGAAACGTCGGGGACGCTCATCCCCAAGACCAGCGAGTAGACGAGATTGCCGACGACCACGTTCTTGCCGTGCACGGTCTCGTTCTCGGCGAACCACTGATTGGTGTGGAGCGGGTGGTGGTTCATCGTGATCATGCAGAAGAGATGATCATCGGCTTCGGTGATCGTCTTACCCGGCCAATGCTTGTAGATGTCGCCGACCTCGAAGTCTTCGAGGTAGCGGCCAAAGGGGCGGTCATGGACGGTCATGGTGTTCTCCTGGGATGGCACAACGGGGGGCCCGGGGGCACAGCGTTGCAGCGTAGGGGCCGCCCCTGGTCGGCGCCACCTGGTATGAACTGCAGTCATGGCTACTGACTCCGGCTCCACCCTGTCAATCGGTGACCTGGTTCCCGACGTCGACCTGGTCGACCACAACGGCGAACGGTGGCGATTCAGTGAACATCGGGGCACCCCGATGATGCTGATCCTTCATCGTCACCTGGCTTGACTGCCCTGCCGGGCCCATGTCGACGCCGTGCGTGCTCGACAACTCGAAACCACTGATCTCGACGCCGTCGACATCGTCGTCGTCACCTTCACTCGACCTCGCAACCTGGCGGGTTACCGCCGACGGTTTGCCGATCCGCTGACGGTGCTCGCCGATCCCGACCGGGAGTTGTATCGACTCCTCGACCTCGGACGCGGGTCGATCGCTCGGGTCTGGGGCTGGCGTGCAGCGAGGAAGTACGTGTCGCTGCTGCTCAGCGGCAAGCGGCTCAATCGAGGTCAGGCGACAGGTGACGAGCCGCACGGAACGAAGGCGACCCATGTCGTCGATCGGACGAACGAAGACACGCTGCAACTGGGCGGTAATGCGCTGATCGCGGCCGATGGCACCCTTGCCTGGGTCTTTCGCGGTGCTGGACCCGATGACCGGCCAAGTATCGACGAAATCGTCGCCGCCGTCGACGCACTCTGAGGAGTTCCGGGGGATCTCACAGTCGATGACGTGATGCCTTTCCATTCGCCGCTCGTGAGATCCGGGCTCTAGCATCGGCGCATGACGACTCCAGACCTGCAGGCAGCCGCCAGCGCCATTGCGGTGGCCAGCGACGTGATCACCACCGCCATCCGCCACCTGGCCGAGACCAGTTCGGTCGACGCCGACCAGGTTTTGGCCTACGACATTGCCCACGCAACTGCCGCGATCCAGACAGCAAAAGCCATGCTCGACTACGGAGCCAAGGGCGACCTCGAAGCCAAGCTGACCTGCGTTTTTGCCGCTGACGCCATCGCAGACCTCGGCGGCAAGATCTGGGGCCGCGAGGCCGCCTGGGGGGCCGAGATCACTGCGCTCGACAGCACCCGGCCCTTCGTCGCCATCTGGCGAGACGCAGCAACGCTCGCCTCACTGGCAGGCCAAGCCGGCCCTCGCCACCTCGACCAAGACTTCGAACTGGTCCAAGACACGTTCCGTCGTTTCGGCGCCGAGGTGATTGCACCTCGGGCCGAACACATCCACCGTTTCAACGAAGACATTCCCGAAGAGATCATCTCCGGCCTCGCCGAGATCGGGGTCTTCGGTCTGTCGATCCCCGAAGCGTTCGGCGGCTTCGCCAGTGGCGGCGAATCCGACTACTACGGCATGGTGATCGCAACCGAGGAACTGAGCCGGGCCTCGCTCGGGGCTGGTGGTTCGCTGATCACCCGGCCCGAAATCCTGGCCAGGGCGCTCGAGGCCGGCGGCACCGAGGAGCAGAAAAACACCTGGCTACCTCGTCTCGCCAGTGGTGAGATCATGAACGCCGTCGCCGTCACCGAACCCGACTATGGGTCCGACGTCGCCAACATCAAGGTCACCGCCACCCGCGGGACCGGCCCCGACGGGGCCGACGGTTGGCTGATCAACGGTGTGAAAACCTGGTGCACTTTCGGTGCCCGAGCCGACGTCCTCATGGTGCTTGCTCGGACCGACCCTGACCGCTCCAAGGGCCACCGCGGCCTCTCGATCTTCATCGTGCCAAAGGAGCGGGGCGACGGACACGGCTTCACCCAGACCCAAGAGGGCGGCGGGAAAATGGAGGGCAGCCCGATCGACACCATTGGTTACCGCGGGATGCACTCCTACGAGGTCGCGTTCGATGCCTGGTTCGTTCCCGCCGAGAACCTGATCGGCATGGAGGCCGGCGAGGGCCGAGGCTTCTATTACCAGATGGCGGGCTTCGAGAACGGGCGCCTCCAGACTGCTGCACGCGCCGTTGGTGTCATGCAGGCGGCCTACGAGGCCGCCCTCGACTACGCCGAGAACCGCAAGGTGTTCGGCAGTCCCATCATCGACTACCAGCTCACGCAGGCCAAGCTCACCCGCATGGCAGCCATCATCCAGGCCTCTCGCCAGTTCGCCTACGGCGTTGGCGAACTCATGGCCAAGGGTGAGGGCAAGATGGAAGCCACGCTGATCAAGGCATACGTCTGCAAGGCAGCCGAATGGGTAACCCGCGAAGCGCTCCAGATCCACGGGGGCATGGGCTACGCCGAAGAGTACGACGTCAGCCGTTACTTCGTCGACGCCCGAGTCCTGTCGATCTTCGAGGGCGCCGACGAGACCCTGTGTCTCAAGGTCATCGCCCGCTCGCTGGTCGCCGACGCCACCAGCTGACGGCTGTCAGCTGAGAGCAAACTCAGCCCGAGCCGACCGCCAACCTCCGGCGGACCCGCCGCCGCGCACTCGGAGAGCCTGACCCCCGTTTTCCGAGTCTCTGGAGAGGCTCACCCCCGCTTCCGGGGGTCAGCCACTCCGGAGATTCACGGAACAGGGGTGAGCCACTCCAAGAGCTACTACACCGGCGGTCGACGTTACTGTCAGCCGAGGACGGAGTGGAGGGCGTCGAGGGTGCGTTGCCAGGCCAGTGCCGAGTGTTCGGCTGCGTATACCTCGGGCCGGGTGTCATTGAAGAATGCATGCTCGGCGTTGGCGTAGATGTGGAAGGTGGCGTCTTTGCCCAGTCCTTCGAGCGTTTTTTCCAGTTCGGCTGCCGCCTCGGGACCGAAAAAGTCGTCGTTCTCGGCGATGTGAGCAACGACCTTGCCCTCGAGCGCCGACCAATCGGGCTGGGCGTT
>RCMY010001181.1_pt1 | contig 25204 bp, 17 predicted proteins | sample 2041341 | NCBI WGS metagenome assembly RCMY01 (sample SAMN09708234, study PRJNA481090) | Marine sediment metagenome, whole genome shotgun sequencing project.
GCTTATGGGACGGTAGTGATTATAAAGGTCGAACTAGAGAAGGCGAAAGTTGAAAATGCGGAAGTTCTGAAAGCAATGAGTGTTTTAGCTTTTACAGGTGACTATGTGCAATACGGTTCTTACCCACCAGGTATTGATTCGTTAGATTGGCATAAGTCTGAGATAGAAAAAGGTCATTACTACAAAATTAGCTGCGATGGTGAGATTGCAGGCGGGATATGCGTTATCCCGTCGGTCAATGAGCTCATAAAACTAAAGTATTTTTTTATTTCTGCTATCTATCAGAACAAGGGCATTGGCTCCACAACAATGGAGTTAATTGAGAAGAAGTACAGTAATGCAAGAGTTTGGGTACTTGTAACTCCATATAAAGCGTATCGAAATCACCATTTCTATGAGAAATTTGGCTATTCCAAAGTTGGCGAAGTACAGCCTGATGAATTCAAAGTATTTAAATACAAAAAAGAAATAGATAAGCAACTGACATAACGAGTAGTCGCACTAGGAATACAGATCTGCAGATTGACTGGTTAGGCCCTGGAATTACAGCAAGGAGAGCACGATGAGCAACGACCAGGTCGCACCTGAGACGAAAGGTGTCACGGTGAAGTTACTTGAAACGGTTGACCTTGGCCCTGAGATCGATGGCATGGCAGGGCGTCAACTTCGAATGCGTATGGTGACCATCGAGCTTGGAGATGTCTTCGGCCCTATTCACGATCATAAAGACAGACCAGGCACCGTCTACATACTGCAAGGAACGATCACTGACCATCGAAATGGAGTCGCTACGGACTATGGATCGGGGGTGGGCTGGCCAGAGGATAGGAACACCACGCACTGGCTTGAGAACAGAGGAACGATTCCGGCGGTGGAGATATCAGACGATATAGTCAGGCAAGAGTGAGTTCAGGCCCGAAATCTATATTCGATTTTGACAGCAGGCGAAAGTCCAGATATTTCCTGAAAGAGTTGACATACGTAAATGTTTGATATCATTACACCTCGGAAATTGTGTTAACCGTAATATTTTGTGGGTGACTGATAATGTCGGTGAAGAACCACGTTGGCATGTTCACCCACACAATGAGATTTTCATCGTTCGCACAGGAAACGCCTTATTCACGATAGGGGATAAAAAAAATAAAGGCTAAAGCCGGTGATATCTTGCTTGGCCCCGCAAAAACCCCACATAAGTATCACAACATTGGGCCTGGAACGCTAGAGACCACCGACATTCATCTTGCCGACCGTTGGATTCAGACCAATCTGGACAACCCTGAATTATCTGAAATTTAAAGACAAGATACCTACTGGTTTGCTTGGATTGACCAGTCGAATGCACTCGGTTTTTTCCCAAAACCAGAAAAGAGAATCCGGGGTAACGCTCTGTCCACTAATTATCAATTGGTCATCCTGCACAGAATCAACCTCCTCGACGAAATCCAACATTTCAAGGAAACCTCCCTGCCTGAGCTTCTCTCTGCTCCAGTCGGCCTGTTTGACGATCCGGCCGTTGTATTCAACCACCAGCAAAGCTGCTACCAGCCACTTTTTCTGCGATCAAGTCTTCAATCATGCACTCCATCAGGCGCTCGTCTGCCCCAACTGATATGTACTTCAATTTCCATAGCTTTCCCTGTCAGCAAAAAGCAACAAAAATCACCTCCACGTACTACGGAAAAGCAGCATCTGGCCATTTTCCGTGCTCCGAAACTTCGGTTCCAAGTCGGCTGCTGCTTTCATTGGCATTACCCGGATCAGGTTCACAGGGTTAGAGATAATCCTCTCGGCAGTCGCTGTACCCCCCAGTGATATAAAATCGCTTATTCAACTCAACCAGATTTGTCAACGCATGTTATTTTCAGAGCAGTCCAAATCTCAACACATTTTCGGCACTTGAAAATCTTCCTTTGGAAAAAACATGGATAAAGGAAAATAAATAGGATAAATTTCGCTGCAAATCAATAACTAAGCCGGATGGTGGCGAGGCGGCGAGAGCCTGCCAGTCCTTACAAACGAAATGAAAATAAAAAAAGATGCCCCAGACAGGAAACCGCCGATGAAGCAAGAGCCGCAAGTCCCCTCACAAAGCTATGAGCTCAGAATCCTTCAGGCTTTACGCCGCATCATCAGGGCGGTAGACATCCATTCACACAAACTGGTAGCCCAACATAAAATCACCGGCCCCCAGCTCGGTTGCCTCCTGGCAGTAAAGGAAAGCGGCCCCATAACCAGTGCTAAGCTGGCTCAAAAAGTCTATCTGAGTCCCAGCACCATTGTCGGTATCATTGACAGACTTGAAGAAAAAAAACTGGTGGAGCGTAATCGCGACAGTAAAGATCGCCGCCTCATCCATATTTGTATCACTGCCACCGGCGAGCAATTAGTCGCCGCAGCACCGTCTCTGTTGCAGGACACCCTAGTAAATGCCCTTGTAGAACTTCCAGACAGAGAGCAGATCTCTATTACCATGGCTCTTGAAAAACTTGTCGATTTGATGGAAGTCGATCATATCAACGCCGCACCGATTCTGGAAACAGGCCCTCTTTCACCGGAAAAATAATAATTCCCAACCACCTGCTCGTCGGCCATAATAGGGCTTGGCCTTGACAAGCGGTAAGGTTCGTGCTAGTATCGTTTGAGTGCGAATCATTAGTGCACTAATCAATTACCCATACCAATAATACCTGCCTGTAAAACAATTAAAAAACAAAGACGAAAGAGCCCCCTTGAACCCCAAGGGAACAGATTGCAGCTCAATTGTCTATCACCTTACCGCATTTCGCGGTTTAACTAGCGCATAGCGCAATGACGGCTTAGCCTGAGATGCAGCAGTATTGACCTGCACTCCGGGGAGCGGTTCGTTGTAGGCAAGGATCTCGAAAATTATGTCAGTAAATATTTTTTGTAACAACCAACAACAAATAGCAGACCATCTTAGTGACGAAAAAGTTGATCTTTCCCAATGGAGAAACTGGCACTGGCAGCTCAAAAATGCTATCACCGATGTTGATACATTCGAAAAACTGCTGAATATCGAGCTCGAGCCGCTTGAAAGACGGAAGATCGAATTGACCATGAAAAAATTCCCCATGTCGATCACGCCTTATTATCTTTCCTTGATCGATCGAAATGACTTTCGTAACGACCCAGTCTTCCGCCAGGCTTTCCCTAACCCTAAAGAGCTGCAGATTGATAAATGTGACATGTCCGATCCACTTGCCGAAGACAAGGACAGCCCAGTTCCGGGAATCACCCATCGTTACCCCGACCGGGTGCTTTTTCATGTGAGCAACGTGTGCTCCATGTACTGCCGCCATTGCACGCGGAAACGCAAAGTAGGCGATGTCGATTCAATCCCCAATCGCGATCAGATCCGTGAAGGACTTAACTATATCCGCAACACCCCCGAAGTGCGCGATGTCTTGCTCTCCGGCGGTGATCCACTGATGCTGAGCGATATCCACCTCGACTGGCTTCTCACCGAACTGAGACAGATCGAGCATGTCCAGGTCATTCGTATTGGAACACGGATGCCCGTCGTCCTGCCGTATCGCATCACCGACGACCTGGTTAATATGTTGAAAAAGCACCATCCGCTTTGGGTCAACACCCATTTCAACCATCCTCGAGAGATGACCAGTTCCTCCCGACAGGCGCTCAAAAAAATGGCAGATGCAGGAATCCCCCTGGGCAACCAGTCTGTGCTGTTGGCAGGCGTCAACGACTGTCAGCGGATCATTAAAGCGCTGGTCCATAAACTCGTTGAAAATCGCGTACGACCCTACTACCTCTACCAATGTGATCTTTCCGAAGGGTTATCGCATTTTCGTACCCCCATCGGTAAGGGCATTGAGATCATGGAAGCATTGATCGGCCACACCAGCGGGTTTTCTGTGCCAACATATGTAGTCGACGCACCGGGCGGCGGTGGTAAAATACCCCTCATTCCCAACTATTTAATCTCGATTTCGACCAACAAGGTGATATTACGAAATTACGAAGGAGTGATCACAACTTACCAGGAACCGGATAGTTACAAGACGAAATTCTGCGACCGCACTTGCGGAGACTGCCATCTGCAGCTTAATCTTGACGATGCAGATGAAACAGCTATTACCGGGATAGAAAGGTTGCTTTCAGATTGCGACAGGACAATCAGTTTGACGCCAAAAAATAATACACGGATGGAACGACGCAATGGAAACTGATCACATAGAATCATTCGGTCGCTCCTTGCTTCAGCATGGCCCTGCAAATGATCGGGTCTACCTGATGAAACTGGACAGAGCAGATTTACCGAACATTATTGACCACATCCACGAACTGGCCATGCGGCGCGGCTATTCAAAAATATTCGCCAAGGTCCCAGCCTATGCCGAAGCACATTTTAAAGAGGGCGGTTACCGGCTTGAGGCGGCTATCCCAAATTTTTTTAACGGCAGGGAAGATGGCCTCTTCATGGCCTGCTATTATGAGCCGGAAAGAATGATTGACTCCGATTGCAAGCGAGTCCAGACTGTTATTGAAAAAGCTCAGGAAGAAGCTGCACCACCACAGCAAAAAGAAATCCGCCAGGGTCTTGCATGCCGTCTTGCAACGCCGCTCGATTGCCTGCAAATGAGCGAGCTTTATCGGCAGGTTTTCGAAAGCTATCCCTTCCCGATCAACGATCCTGAATACCTGCGTCAGACCATGGCCGAAAATGTTATCTACGCGGGGATCTGGCAAGATGAAAAATTATTGGCAATGTCCTCGGCGGAGGTCGACAAAAAGATGGCAAACGCCGAAATGACTGACTTTGCAACACATCCAGACTATCGCGGCCGCGGCTTTGCCAATGTCCTGCTACAAATGCTGGAAGACCTTGTGGCGGAAACAGGTATCAAGACCTGCTACACCATTGCCCGGGCGACCAGCTTCGGGATGAATATCACTTTCGCCAAAAACAGCTATACTTTCGCTGGTACCCTGATCAACAATACTCAAATATCAGGCTCCCTCGAAAGCATGAATATCTGGCACAAGCAGGTATAGCAGGGACTGTGAGAGTTTCGGCTTATTGTATAAGGCTGTACTTGTTGATGAGGAAAGCTCTCTGTTGGAGGTTCTACATTACATACATAGAAATCCGCTGAAGGCAGGGATTGTCAAAAGTCTTGTTAACTATGCCTGGAGCAGACACAACTCAGCCTACCTTGATTTTGTCTCTATGGGTGGTTCTCAAGAGAGTGAAAGGTCAAAAGCGGACTTACCCCCTCTCTTTGTTATTCAAGGACTTCTCTGATTTTGGCAGCAAGGTTATTCAGTGCGAACGGCTTTTGAATGAAGTTCACCCCTTCGTCCAAAACACCGTGATGCGCAATTACATCGGCTGTGTAACCGGACATGTACAAGCGATTGAGGTGGGGATAGAGGGCTAATATATTTTTAGCCAGGTCTCGGCCATTCATCTCAGGCATGACCACATCGGTTATCAACAGGTCAATTTTACCAGCATAACCTTGGGCTAAACAAATAGCCTCGCCTGGTGTGGATGCCGTTAAGACGTGATAGCCTAACTGCTTAAGCATCAGCGTTGTCATTTCCAGGATCATAGATTCGTCTTCCACTAGCAGGATGGTTTCATGTCCAGGCTCGATGGATTCCTCCGTAGCTCTCTCAATGGTCTGGCTATTCCTGGCCTGATGACAGGGCAGGTGAATTTTGAATGTTGTTCCTTGCCCAAGTCCACTATCTACGAGAACGAAGCCTTTGTTCTGCTTAACAATTCCATAGGTTGTAGCCAAGCCAAGCCCCGTACCACTTCCTGCCATTTTAGTCGTGAAAAACGGCTCGAACAAGTGCAAGAGCGTCTCATTGTCCATGCCACAACCATTGTCACTTACGGTAAGCTGCACATACTCACCGGGGATAAGATAAGGATGAAGAGCGTGATCTTTTTCATCTATAACCGTATTGTTCGTCTCAATAGTGACTTTGCCAGTATCCTCTATGGCATCCCGAGCGTTTACACAAAGGTTTACAAGGATTTGGTCTATTTGGGACGGATCCATTTTGATCGTTCTTAGATGTTTACCCGATAACAACTCTAGATCGATATCCTCTCCGATAAGACGCTGTAACATTTCGAGCATACTTTCCACAGTCACGTTCAGGTCTAGGACTTTGGGTGAGACAGTTTGTTTTCTGGCGAAAGCGAGTAGCTGGTTGGTTATTCCAACTGATCGTTTTCCCGCCTGCTGAATACCTTGTAAAGCAGAATGCACCGGCTGGCCTTCTTCCACGTTTAGCAGAGCCATTTCGGAATAACCCAGAATGACTCCTAGCATATTGTTGAAATCGTGGGCTACCCCCCCTGCTAAACGGCCAACCGACTCCATTTTCTGAGCCTGGGCCAACTCTTCATGCAATCTATCTGTCTGTTCTTCCACTTGCTTGCGCTCGGTGATGTCTAAACAGATGCCGTGCCAAAGAATGCTGCCATCTTCCCTCCGTTGGGGTTCGGCATGGACCGAACGCCATTGCAAGCCTTGTCGCGGCAAAATGACTTTGTATTCGGTATAGAGCCTTTTCATGGTGCGAGCCGATTCACGTGCAGTTTCGCTGACCCGATCGTAGTCATCCGGGTGCAGTAAGTTGAATACTGGCGTGGCATCTTCCCGAACATCCTCTGGTGACAACTCGTAGATGTCACATATGCCAGGGCTTGCATATGGCAAAGCGGATCTTCCGTCAGGATACAAATGGTATTGGTATATGAATCCAGGGACCAAACGAGCGAGATTTTCCAAAAGTTCGTAGCTGTCCGTCAATTGCTTTTCAGCCAGTTTACGTTCAGTTATATCCCGCACACTGGCAATGACCCCGTTGATCGCAGGTTCATCGAGGAAGCTTTGGCCGATAGCTTCTGTAAAAACCCAACCTTTCTCCTTGTGAATATGTCGATATTGAACGGTGACAGCTTTTTCAGGATTTTCAAGAGCCTCCTGAAAAGCATCCTGGACACCCTGAATGTCGTCTGGGTGGATGACAGTATCGAGCGTTTTATTTTCTAAGTCCCAAAGATTATAGCCAAAGATTCTTTCCGCCCCAGCACTTACGTACTTTTGTTGAAAGCCAACATCAATGACGACCAGGGTATCCGAAGAATTCTTAACGAGAAAACGAAGCAATTCTTCGCTCTCACGAAGTGCAGTCGTTGATTGCTTGACCCTACTGCTCAGACGAGAAATCAGGAAATAAAGGAGAACAGAGGTGGCGACAACGAACAATAATCCCTTGCAAAGAGATAATTTGGTTAAGACATCTGGATCCAGGATAAACCAATTTAATATTGTATCGGATAAAAATATCCACGCACAGCCCAAAAAAGCATAGATTGAGACAACGTTACATACTTCTTTCTGTTTATTCATTTGGTTATCCTGTTAGATCAAGAATAACCTAGCGCTTGACGAGAGATTTCTTGATACTGTAGTTCAACAGATTGAAACTGTTATTGCAACATTAGATGATTTTATTGTACGAAAAACTGAACGTTGGTGGGGTCAAATCTTTATTCTTGACATGTAACATACATGATAAAAGTAAGGCAAAGGGATGCCGTCTTCGCTTGACTCACCTCATGTTCCAAATTGCTCTCCCAATTGGTCATAAATGACCAGTTTCCAGCTTCCATTTGGGTATAAATGAGCAGGAAGGTTTGATGCCAATAATCTACTGAGATTTTTTTCGGCACTTCGAGATGAAGCATACGTGAAAGCAGCTTGAAACAAATAGCTGCTGAGGAGGAGCTGGTTGATTCCGCTGCAAAGAAGCATCGCAGATTATGATTGATTCAAAATTGTGCGCTGGGTTATCAAGGAAACCCAAAAGGTCATATACGACCATAGGTCACATGTGACCGTTTTGCTGGAGCTGCCAGTGGCTCAGATATCCATACTCTTACTGACAATTATATGAAAAATCAATATGATGAATAACATCCCAGGAAACACAAGGGGCCTGGTGCAAAGCTTGCAAAGCCCGAAGTAAAATATAACAGCACAAATAGGACCTTCGGGTGACGAGCTGGCGATTTTACCTTCAGAGGATTCATGAGAAACCAGAGAATAGTGAAAAGGTAGCCAAGTATACATCTCATCTCGATAAACGGAAAATTACCCTCCATACCAATGACCCACTGCCACAATGAGATATCCATTCGAAATGATCTAAGACCAATGTAAACAGCTAGATACGATAGTAACAATTCAGAGAGAGCATGCAAATGAAAAATGAACAGAACATACATATTCTCTTAATCGAGGATGATACTGAGGACGCCTTTCTTTTCATGGAGATGGTCTCCGATGAGAAGAACCACACCCTTGACATTGAACATGTGACCAGCTTAAACGCCGGGATCGAACGAATCAGAGAAGGCGGGATCGACATAGTGCTTTCTGACCTTGGCTTGCCGGAAAGTAGCGGGCTTGATACTCTGAACCTCCTGCTTCCAGAGTTGGGGAGGAAGTTGCCTGTGATTGTCCTTACCGGTCTTACAGACCAGGAAACCGGTGCTGAAGCGGTCCGTGCTGGTGCGCAGGACTACCTTTTCAAGGAAGAGGTGACTGGCAGTTTACTGGTCCGCTCCATCCTCTACGCCATCGAGCGGAAAAAAATGATAGTCGAGAGGGAAAAACTCATGCAGGAACTTCAAGATGCCCTCGACAAGGTGAAACTGCTGTCCGGATTTCTGCCAATCTGCTGTTCGTGTAAGAAGATCAGGGACGACGAGGGATACTGGCAGCAAATCGAGTTGTATATCAGCAATAATTCAGATGTCGAATTCACCCACGGCATCTGCCAGGAGTGCTCTGAAGCACTCTACCCTGAATTGCATGCTAAGGCGTCTAAATGATGTCTTTATTGTCAATGACAATAAAGACCCAAGATTGCTCGGTAAGAAATATATCAAACATATGATTTTGCAGTAATAGAGGTGATAGGTTGCGAAAGGTGAGAAAAGCGCCGGCTAAAAGGGAAAAAGTAAAACCGTAATGAAAAACGCCAATCTCTCAAGTATCAGCCTCAAGACAAGGACAGTGGGAGTGCTCGGCCTCCTCATCCTGCTTGCCCTGGTCGCCATGGGCGCCACAAACTACTTTTACGGCTCGAGTCTTGCCATCCGGAAAACTCTCAGTCTGTCCAAAGAGAAGATGACAAATGACGCCCTGCGCATCGAAGACAAGGTGGCAGACGAAAAAGCGGAACTGATAATTCTGCGGGAAGTTCCACCAATGCGGGGGATCATCAGAGCAGAGGACAATGGCGGGATCGACACAAAGACAGGGGTCAAGGTTGAATACTGGTATACCCGCACGGAAGAGATATTTGCAGCGTTTCTCAAAGGTAAGCAGAAACAATACAACCAGCTCTGCTATCTTAACGAACAAGGCAACGAACTCGTCAAGGTTGCCCTGGTCGAAGGCACAGTAATAGTCACTCCACGGCACAAGTTGCGAAAAAAGGCTGAGTATCAATATGTTGCCGAGGCAATAAGGCTCAGGGAAGGCGAGGTTTATTATGCAAATGTCAGATTAAATCGGCTAGACGGGGAAATTATTACCCCGCACGTGGCAAGCCTGCAAATAGCCACTCCGGTATATGATGAAAAGAACAACGCCCGTGGCTTGATCGTCATGAGCCTTTCCACGCGGTGGCTTTTTTCAAATATCGCTACTGCTGCACCTGACGTGAAAAAATATCTTATTAACCAGAACGGGTATTTTCTTGTCCATCCTGACCAGACGAAAGAGTTTGGCTTTGACCTTGGCTTCAAATATACGCTTAACAATGAGTACCCTATGATCTCCGAGGAGATGCTGGCAACCGAATCCGAAATCAGTTATCACGGAGAATTCAAACATATCTGGGGATTTCAAAAAATATTCTTTGACCCCGGCAATAGAAAACGCTTTTGGACTGTGGTCTATGAAATACCGGAGGCGATCACCTTACGTGACATTTACAAAATACAAAAGAGAATGGTCCTTGTCGGCCTCGCTATTATTTTCTTTTCAATAGGCTTTATTTTATGGATTTCACTGAGAGAAATCATTTCTCCCCTGACTCGTCTGATACAAACTGCAAAAAGAATGGAGGAGGGCGACCTTTCGGTACGACTGCCTGCAGACAAGGGTGCGGTTGAATTTATCATTTTGCATCACACCTTAAATTCCTTTGTCGAAAAACAACAAAAGGCCATCGATAATTTCGAAATGGAGCTTGCCTTGAGAACCAACAAACTTGAGGCCAGCAACCGGGAACTCCAACAGTTTTCCTATATTGCCTCTCATGACTTGCAGGAGCCGCTGCGAAAAATAACCGCCTTTGGAGATCGTCTGGTGGCTCATGCTGGTGAGACACTGGATGAAAAAAGCAAAGATTACCTGAAGCGGATGCAATCCGCCGCCAGCCGGATGAAACAACTTATCGAAGATCTGTTGAATTATTCTCGAGTCACGACCCAAGCCAATCCGTTTGAGGTTGTGAGCCTCGAGAAACTGATCGAAGAGACAATAGCGCTCCTTGAACTTCGTATCGCCGAGACCGGCGGGAAGATCGAAATCGAAGGAAAACTGCCGGTAGTGCATGGCGACCGGTCTCAGCTCCAGCAGCTCATCCAGAACCTCCTGGCGAACGCTTTAAAGTATCATCAAGCGGATCTCCCCCCCAAAATAGTCATTTCAGGCCACAAACTTACCGGTAGGCTTGCTGAGATCAAGATTACGGACAACGGCATCGGTTTCAACGAAAAATATCTTGACCGCATCTTCATCCCGTTTCAACGTCTCCACACGCGGGATGAATATGCAGGTACCGGCATTGGCCTGGCCATCAGCCAGAAAATCGTCCAGAGACACGGAGGGACAATCACGGCCAAGAGCCAGCCCGGTATCGGAAGTTCATTTATCATTACGCTGCCGACAACAGAAAAAGTATAAACTCTATCATCTGCAAAATGTTTAAAAGGATATCTTACCATGCATAAAAAAAGCAAACCGTTGACTATACTTATGGCCGATGATGACGATGAGGATTACATGCTGACCGTAGAGGCCTTCCATGAGGCGCGGATATCAAACCCTGTGTACCGTGTGAAAGATGGGGAGGAGCTTATGGAATATCTGCTTCTTAAGGGCAAATATCCTTCAAGGGAAGAGGCACCTCTCCCTTCTCTCATTTTGCTCGATCTCAATATGCCGAGGAAAGACGGCCGGGAAGCATTGCAGGAGATTCTAGCCCATGTTGATCTACGCAAAATCCCCGTGGTGGTAATGACCACCTCGGACGCCCAGGAAGACATCTCCCAATGTTACGCAATTGGCGCAAATTCGTATATTGTTAAGCCAATCACCTACGAAGGGCTGGTCAAGGCAATGAGGCTGCTGGGGCAATACTGGCTTGAGATGGTCGAGTTGCCCTAATTGGAAGGTATGATCTGTAATTATGGTCGCTCTCCGAAATACCTTATTAAGCTTTCGATAACAATAATGCACCTGTGCCGATCAATAACGTGAGCCCGTTGGCATTCTGTTTGCGAGCCTGGCCGTTGTTGTTTGCAAGCCGCTACAGTTATTCGTGACTGGTGATCGATCTTTCCCATGTAAGCACCCCTTGATCGCTATGACCTGCCCCTGCTAACGAGAGTGCTTAGCCCCCAAGATTCCTACTTCTTTGCCATCTAAGCAAACATGGCCTGTGCGCCCGTCTGGATTTCCTCCGGCGTCAGATCCCTGGTATGACTGGCAAGACTCCAGGAGTATCCGAATGGGTCAATTACTGTACCCATTCGGTTCCCCCCAGAACATGTCCTCGACAGGCATCTGGATCTTGGATCCTGCCTCAACAGCTATCCGAAAAGCCTCATCAACATTTTCGAGATAAATGTAAAAACTGACCGGGCAACCCCCTATAGTCTCGGCACTCTTACTTGGACAATCAGGATTTTCTTCACCCATCATAATAATTGAGGTTCCGATCCGGACCTCAGCATGCATCACACCCTTTCCGTCCGGCCCTGGCAGGACGAACCGTTCTTCCGCGCCAAAAGCCCTTTTGTAAAAATCTATGGCCTTTCCGGCGTCCTTGAATATGAACATTGGCGTTAGGCTTTGATATCCTTCTGGGATTGCTTTTATCATGGTGCACCTCCTGGTTGACGAGGCAACCGATTTGTTACCGCTTTGATTTTTTGAACAGAAAAACGACCTAACTCATTGCAATTTCGTTTGGCATCCTTAATAATATTATTATCCATCTGGCATAAGCCAACGGGTCGCTACAGATATTTTCTTTGCCAACCTTATCTCTGGTTGATACACCAATAGTTGAGATGTTTCCTGATCAGTTCGCACCTGATCATGCCTAAAAATATGCCCTGAAAACCAGCGGTAACTGGAGCACTCTAGATTATTGATAATTCCAGCATATTCAGGGAAAGCAGCGAAAAAGCGTTTATCTTCCTTGAGGGCTAGTGATTTAAATCAGAACACAAGGTTCAGGTAATGCTCGCAAAATCACATTGAACATAAGTACTGAAAAAACCACCCAAGCATTATTGGCAATTAGCGAATACAATATAACAAGACATCCTTGTTTTGCTCGCGGGGAGTAGATGGAATCCTGTCAGTACCATCTTTCAATCCCTAGCAAAAAGTTGGTACAGTTGGTTTAACCTGAAAGACAAATACGGTTCTCACACCCTCAATAAAACATTGTGACACCATCAACGGGTACAACTTGGAACTTCTATCTCTTTTTTAGTAACCAACACACATTTGATTATCTCTGCCTTTAGGCGAATATAATTAAAGATGCCTACAAGAGGCTTGAACTATGAAACGTGTAACGAACAATAAGCTTTCTCCAGGTACGGCAATCGTCATTCTTAACATCCCACCTTATGGTCGTGTCAAGCTGGGGGATGACAAAGAAACAGCTTTCCCAGAATTAAATAAAATTACAAGTGACCTTTACGAACAAGTAGGTTCTGCACCAGAAGATGGTTTTCCATCTATCAATGTAGCAAATCTCTTGGTTGAAAAGTTTGACGGGGAGATAAATTTGATTGAATATCCAGATACACCGGGAATTGTTTATTGAAGCGTATCACTGACAGTGAGCTACTTTGCATAAACATGCGACAAGAAAGCGTTGTGGAGTCTCGTCGTCTGTACCCGAGCGTTATTTTTTATGATTTTAAAAAAAAGACACTTCACAGAGAATCTTTTTGGGATGAGAGAATTATCACTCAAGATAAACGAGCCCTTACCTCCTTTGTGTTGTAATGCATCTGCCACAATTACCTATTCACACCATTATTCCTGAGTTGAGGAATGCGCTCCGCAGCGGATCAGCCGTACTGGCGGCACCGCCTGGTTCCGGCAAGACCACTATTGTCCCCCTGGTCCTTCTTGCAGAACCATGGATCAAGGACAAAAAGATACTCATCCTCGAGCCAAGACGGCTGGCAACCCGGGCTGCAGCTGCCAGGATGGCGGCCCTTTTAGCAGAACCGGTCGGCCGGACCATTGGCTACCAGATCCGCTTTGACCGGCAAGTATCCCCGGCTACCCGGATTGAAGTAGTTACCGAAGGAATACTGACCAGGCGAATCCAGGAGGATAATGAGCTGCACGACATAGGGCTTGTCATTTTTGATGAGTTCCACGAACGCTCTGTCCACGCAGACCTGTCCCTTGCCCTTTGTCTGGATCTTTGCCAACTTCGGGAAGATCTGCGGGTCCTGGTGATGTCTGCCACCCTGGATACCGGACCCATTGCCGAGCTATTGGGCAAGGTACCGGTTGTTACAGGAGAAGGCAGGAGCCATCCGGTCAGTATTGACTATTTAGCGCAGCAGGCCACCGGAAGAGTAGCCGACATAACAACAGCAGGCATACGGCGTATATTGCGGGAACAGCCAGGCGACATCCTCGCCTTTCTGCCCGGTGCAGGTGAAATTAAAGACGTCGCCAGGCAACTCAACAATGACCCTCCACTCGACAACGCCGTCATTGCGCCGCTCTACGGCAACCTTTCCCAAAAAGAACAAGACCAGGCTATCACTCCTGATCCTTCCGGACGCAGACGCATCATCCTCTCTACTTCCATCGCTGAAACCAGTCTTACCATTGAAGGTATTCGTTGCGTTGTTGACAGCGGCTGGTCACGACGGCCTCAATTCCACCCGGGCAGCGGTCTGTCCCGGCTGACCACTGTTCGCGTATCTAAAGCCGTGGCAGAACAACGTGCCGGCAGGGCAGGACGGCTGGGCCCAGGTCACTGCCTGCGACTCTGGACCAAAGAAGAGCACTACTGTCTGACACCCTTTCACCCGCCGGAGATAGTAGACACTGATCTCGCGCAACTGGCGCTTGAACTGGCCTTATGGGGCGTCCAGGATCCAGACGAGTTACTCTGGCTCACCCCGCCTCGGCAGGGCGCTTACCAGCAGGCAAGAAAACTCCTCTATTCCCTTGATGCTGTAACCAACGCCGGCAGGATAACTGCAACCGGCAGACAACTGGCTGGCCTTGGTGTACATCCCCGGCTTGGCCACATGCTGCTTCAAGGCAAAGAAAGAGGCCAGGCATCACTGGCCTGTGACCTGGCAGCACTCCTCTCTGAACGGGATATCCAGACACACGACGCTGACGCTGCAACCGCTGATCTGCAGAACAGGCTGCACCTGCTCTCCCTGTGGCGCCAAAAAAAAACTGCTGCCGTAATTAATAAGGGGGGTGATCCAGGGGCATGCAGCCGGGTCGATAAAAATGCCCGCATCTGGCTGCAGCGCATGCACGAACAACGAAAACCCTGTGATCCGGACACGGCGGGCATCCTGCTGGCCTTTGCCTATCCGGACAGGGTTGCCCGCCGCCGTCATGGCCAGCAGGCAAATTACCTTATGGCATCCGGCCGTGGTGCAATGCTCCCTGCATTTGACCCACTATCGATAAGTGAATACATTGTCGCTCCCCATCTGGACGCCGGCAGCACACAGGGAAGAATCTTTCTTGCCGCATCATTGTCGCTTACAGAACTTCGCAAACAGCAGAGCAGCCTGTTTACCAAGACGACTACCGTGTACTGGGATGAGGATACGGCACGAGTCATTGCCGCAGATCGCCTCTGCCTGGGTGCCATTGTAGTGGAAGAACAACCAGCACAAAAGGCATCCCCGGACCAGATCACCCAAGCCCTCTTGACCGGTATCAGCAACATGAGTATAAACTGCCTTCCCTGGGACCAGGAAACACGTCAACTCCAGGCCAGGATAAACTGTCTCCACTCATGGCAGCCCAATGAATCGTGGCCTGATCTCAGCGACAGCCACCTGGCCAGTGATCTTTCCTGGCTTAGCCCTTACCTGACAGGTATCAGCAAAGCAGAGCAGCTCAAACAGCTGAACCTGCGGGAAATATTTATGACCATGCTGGGATGGGCAAAGCAGCAACAACTGGAACGCCTTGCCCCCACCACCCTTACTGTGGCCAGCGGTTCCAGAATTCGGCTTCGCTACCAGCAGGATGAACCGCCCCTGCTTGCTGTTCGCATTCAGGAGATGTTTGGCATGCAGGAAACACCGGTTATATGTGTCGGCAAGATCCCCGTCCTGCTGCACCTCCTCTCCCCCGCCCAGCGCCCCATCCAGGTAACTCATGATCTGGCCGGTTTTTGGCAGCGAACATACCCGGAAGTAAAAAAAGAGCTCAAGGGAAGGTACCCCAAACATTTTTGGCCGGACGATCCCCTGACAGCCGTTGCCACCAGACGAACCAAAAAAACCATGAAACGACCGGAAAAATGATGAGAAAAATCGCCTTCGGCTACTCAACCCGCTGCAACATCCGCTGCGCCCACTGCGTTGCAGCAGGAGAGACCCCCGTTACCAGCAAAATGGAACTGGCTCTGGCCAAAGACATTATTCGCGAGATGGCCATGGCAGAGGTAAAAGGAATCAGTTTTACCGCAGGAGAGCCCTTTATCTACCTGGAAGACCTCCTGGAACTGATCGATCTCTGTTCTGAAAAAAAGATATATACCCGGGTGGTAACCAACAGCTACTGGGCCAAAACACCCGAACAGGCCAGAGAAAAACTGCACTTGCTCAAGCAATGCGGCCTTTGCCAGCTGCGCCTGAGCTACAGCAGATGGCATCAGCAGCATGTGCCGAAGCAGCAGGTGCTCTATGCAGCAAAAGCCTGTCAGGAGGCAGGGGTTGATTCTTTTGTCTCTTTTGTGACTGATTTTAGCGAGCTGGACGAATCTTTCGAACAGTACCTGCGGGACAACAGCGTCAAGTTTTTTCCAGAACCGGTTATCTACGCAGGACGGGCTGAGGACTTCATCCACCGGCCTCTTTTCACCGATTACCAGGATAATTGCTGCCAGATGAACCCTTACCTGGCCCCGGACCTGACCATGTATGCCTGCTGTGATGCGGGCAGCCATTTCAGTTCCACCAACTTTTTCCGACTCGGCAGCCTGAACGACTGGTCGGTGGACCAGCTACTGACCAAGAGTGAAAACAATAGTCTCTATAACTGTATCCGTACCATGGGTATCACTCCCATCGCCTCGTATGCCGGGATGCAATCAAGAGATATTGTGACGTATCGTAAATGTAGCTTATGTAAAAAATTATTCAACGATCCTAAAACCTTAAGCGCCTTACAACAGGCTGCCGCAACCAATCTGCTCCAGTGGCACAGATAAGGTACTGGTATTGCTCAATCTTGAAGAAAAATCCTGGCTGGCTTAATTTTGCGACAGGTACCTTGCGTTGAAAAACCACGCCTTTGCCAGAGAGCCTTCTTTAATACCGGCACAGCCCTCGGGTATTTCGATTAGGGCGTTGGCTTTCGCCATGGCTGCAAATCTCGTCATATTATCAAGAGGAACAGCATAAAGCGAACCCTCAACATATTTCACGGTGCTGTACACCAACTGGGTCCAGTCTTTTTGCCCGGTAAGTTCTTTCGTAACAAAGACCTGTCTTTTTTGAGGCAGGCAATCCATAAACCCCATGAGTCGCCGAACTCCGGACAGGGCGAGCAGAAACAGAGCGACATGGTTTGATGGCGGCCCGCCCGGCAGATTAAAAACTATGGTCTTGCCAACCCGTCCCAAACAGGCACCTTTACCCGGACCAATTCGAACACGATGGAAGATCTTCACCATACCTATCTGCTCCATCGCCCGCAGAGTGAGATCTTTATCCCCATCCAGCACACCACCGCAGGTTATCAGCATGTCAACCTCTTGGACAATGGTTCGAAAATGATCGTGCAGATGAGTAAGATCGTCATGTACGAGTACAGTCGATGCCTTTATTCCCAAGGCCTGCAGTTCAGCAGCCGCTGTCACCATGTTGCTTGCTGCCACTTTCCCCTCGGTCAGAGGGGCACCGGGCCAGACAAGTTCACTGCCCGTTGCGGCAATGGCAACCTTTGGTAACGGGTAACAGATAACGTCCCTGCAGCCGGCTGCTGCCAGCAGGCCAAGATGAGCCGGGCCAAGTACATCTCCTTGAGCCAGAACCCTTTGCTGCTGGACAATATCACTTCCCTTGCGGAGAATATTCAACCCGACGCGGGCGTCAGCCTTGATTGTCACCAAATCCCCAGTAACGTCGGCAAACTCAGAGGCCAGTACCGACGTTGCCCCCCGCGGAACAGCTGCCCCTGTCATGATTCGCACCGCTGTGCCAGCTGTGACGTGAAATCCCGCTTGCTCATCACCTGCAGCGAGGGAACCGGTTACGGCAAGGGTCACTGGATGAGACGGCGACGCATCGGCAATATCAGATGAAACTACGGCAAAGCCGTCTTTTAACGAGGAATCAACCGTCGGGCAATTGTTGACGGCATACGCATCGACAGCGCAAACCAAACCAAGAGCTTTATCAAGAGGAACCGCAACAGGACGAAGCGGCTCCAGCATGCTGATGCACCTATGGGCCTCAGTTAAAGAGATCATAGTCTCATGGATATAATCAAGATGAGAAATCGAAAACCATGCCAGCCGCGCCCGGGCAGCAGGCTTCGGTAAAGGCGGCGCTGAGTTGTTCAGTGGCGGGCTCTCCAGTACAATGGCAGGGTATAATCTGCTCCGGCGCCAACAGTCGCAGCGCAGCGACGGTGTGCGTCAATTGCTGCTCTCCGGCATTCATGAGATGAAAACCGCCAATTACTGCCCGTATCCGCATACCTTTATTGAGTTCTTGCACGTAGCGCAAGGTGTTTTCCAAGCCGGCATGGGCACAACCAACACAGATTATCAATCCAGTTTTCGTTTTGATCCACAAAGCCATATCGTCATCTATGGGATCCGGACGCTGGCCTTTGGGATCAAGAAAAAATGGCTCTTTGGTATACTCGTCATCGGTTTGATGGGGGATAGGCCCAGTCAGACCGATATTATCAGTCAACAATAAGGAGTGTTGAACCCAATGTACCCGTTTCGCCGGCAGTTTATCGATGACTTGCATAACGTCATGGGGCATTTGAATAGACTTTGATATGCCGCTTCTCACACTGTAACGGGGAATAACCGCCCCGGGATGACAATATAATTCAACTGTGCCGGTCGTGCGTAGACACGTGGGTACACCTCCGGTGTGATCGTAATGACCATGACTCAGGACGAGGATATCGGTTGCCCCCAAATCAATTTCCAGGGTGGCAGCGTTTTTTGCAATAGCCGCCCCTTGTCCTGTATCAAAAAGAAGATGCTTGCCGGCAGTTTCTATCCACAAGGAAAAGCCATGCTCGGCAACCAGCCCTGAGCCGGCTTTATTATCGACCAGAATTGTAATTCTTGTTCTTTCTGCATTCATGTTGATTTTCTCGGCGCATAAGCTTGACATCGGCCCGGGCCTGAACCGTGCCACCACATTTATTTCCGCCCTGAGATGACAGAACAGCGGATGAAATAAGGAGTCAGGCCCGGAGAGGGACTCCTATAGAACAGGAACCAGGATGCAATAGACAAACACGCAAAGATCGAATGAGAGGTACTGTCTTCTCTATCTCTGCTTGGATCCTTTTCCTGTTCAATTTCTCATTTTTTACGCGGATACGGCCACGCCATGATACCGCCCTCCATGACCTGGACATTTGTGTAACCGTGGGCCCGGAGGATGAGTTCTGCCTCATAGCCGCGAAGCGATACCTTGCAGAAACAGATAATCTCTGCATTCTTGTCTGACGGGAGCTCGGCCAGACGAGAACGCAAGGCACCAATGGGAATGAGATGCTCACCGATGCCGAGTTGCATCTCTTCGAATTCCACCGGACTTCGACCATCCAAAAAGTATGGTTTCTCCCCGCGCTGAATTCTATCCCATACCGCTGTAGCTGAAATACCCGTCATTCGGCCCTTAAGTTTGTTCTGCATGATATGGGCCGAAGCAATAAAGTGGTCGATAGCCAGGGAAAACGGCGGTGCATAAGGCAGGTCGACATTGACCAGGTCTTCTACCGTTAACTTACCCTTGATGGCTATGGCAGCGGTGGCAATCTGTTTACTGACATCACCCGCTCCCACGCACTGATAGCCAAGCAGGCGCTGGTCCTTGGTGCTGACCAGCATTTTCGAGACGAGAAGTTTCGCGCCCATAAACCCTGGTTTATCCGGACTGGCATTGACCACCGTCTGGTACTCGGTCAGGCCCATACGTTCGGCAGCTTTGATCGAAAGGCCGGTTGAACCGGCAGAGAAATCAAAAATTTTGCAGATACCTGTATGAATAGTGCCCGGAAAGGTAACACAATCGCCATTAACGACATTTTCTCCAGCTACCCGACCTTCGAGGTTGGCAAGATCGCCCATCGGGGCAAAGACCGGCTCACCACTGATAAGACTGGGGATTTCGACACAGTCTCCTGCTGCATAGATATCGGGGTCAGAGGTCTGCATGTACTGGTTGACTGTAATGCCGCCGAATTTACCGGTTAAAAGACCGGCATTTTTGGCCAGCTCACTGTTGGGGCGCACACCGATAGCCATGACGGCAAGTTCGCAGTCAATAACCGTCCCGTCCGCGAGTTTAACACCGGCGAGTTTACCATCTTTACCGATAAATTCACTGACCCCATTTGAGGTTAAAACCTGCGCCCCTTTGCTGCGCATATGATTTTCAACCAGATGGGCCAGATCCCAGTCGAGGAAAGTCAGCACCTGGTCAAGTGTTTCAACAACCGTGACCTTGATACCTGAGAGCTGCAGTGCCTCGCAGGTCTCAACGCCAATCAAACCACCGCCGATGACCACAGCCTGGTGGATTTTTTTATCGTCACGGATTCGACGCAGGTAATCGGTATCCGCCATGCTCTGGAGGGTGCTGATACCGTCAAGATCTATGCCCGGGATTGGCGGCATGTTGGGTTTCGCCCCGGTGCTGATTATCAGCTTGTCGTACGAAAGGATCTGCTCAATGCCGGTTTTGACATTGCGGCAAACCACCTGTTTTTCTTTGCGATCAATTGTCAGAACCTCTGTTTCCACTAATGCCTTAATGGCCTTCGCCTTGTCGAAGAAGGTTGGGTCACGCGGAACACCGGTTGGGGTGCAGAGCAAGAGATTGCGGTCATTAAAAACGCCGCCGACATAATATGGATACCCACACGAAGCCATGGAAAGATCGGGCGCTTTTTGGATAATGGTGATCTCAGCAAACTCATCAAGTCTTCTGGCTTTGGCAGCAGCCTTGGCACCTGCGGCAGAGCCGCCGATAACAACTATTTTCTTTGATTCCACAATGTATCTCCTTAGTTTTATGAAAGGCGAAACGTTTTTACGCCTCTTGAAAAATTACATCGAGTTATGTTGGAAACAATTCTAACTGACGGCCAAGGTCAAGGATCCTCTAGCAGGTATTCCCTAAAGCTTTATCCTTTATCTTTACTCTCAGCAGGGCAACACACCCTGAATTGAACACCCGCGACATCCGATGATCCCAGATGGTCACTGCAACTGTTTCCACAACATACTTCTATTTCACGATTTACTTAAGCAAATACGATGCCAGGAGAAAACACCTGCTGCTGATGTCTTTTATCTTATTGAAATAGTATATCATATTGTGAAGAGAACGACATTAGGTTATCGATCATTTGGCGACAGAGTTGCAGTAGTGCGACTCCATGTGACCCTTTACAGTCTCACTCGTGCAACCCTTAAGACATGGCTCTGTGACAGAAAAGGTGGAATATTGGCCCTTATTTCCCGAGACTCTCTACTCAAAATTATTCCAGATCAACCGTTCCTGCTCTCTCTTTCTCAAGCAATTTCCTTTTCCTTTCAACCCCCCAACGATAGCCACTCATTTTCCCATTTTTAGATACGACTCTATGACATGGAATCACAACGGCAAGCTTGTTTGCGGAGCAGGCGGAAGCTACAGCGCGCACCGCCTTCGGGTTACCAATCCTCTCAGCTACTTCGGTGTAGCTGAGGGTTTCACCGGGGTTAATTTGTCGGAGAACGTCCCAGACTCGCTGCTGAAAAGCGGTTCCTTGAATATCAAGTGGAATATTATATCTGTTATGTGGTGTTTTGATCAACCCCACAATTTGCTGGATTAAAATTACAAAACCAGGCCCTGCTTTCTGAAGATTGGCTTCAGGAAATCTATTTTGGACCTGTTGAGGTAATACTGCCGGATCATCACCAAATTCTATTACACACACCCCACGGTCTGTGGCTGCAACAATAAGCCAACCAAGTTCGCACTCGGCAAGCCCATAATGAATAGTAATACCAGCCCCTCCAGCCCGATAATCCGTTGGCTTCATTGCCAGATGATCCCGTTTCTTCGTATACGCACCACTGCTCGATGAAAACCCGGCATCATAAATTGCATCGGTTATGGATACACTTGATTTCAGGCTCTCCTTAAAGCGATAAGCCTGGTGATTTGATGCGTACTTTTTGGGAGTGACTCCAACCAGATTCTTGAACAGCCGATGGAAGTGATACGGGCTCATGCCGGCTGCTTCTGCGAGATCCTTGAGTTTTGGTGGAGGATTGCTGTGTTCTATGCTCCTGCATGCACGAATTATCTTCTGCTCTCTTTGTTCATCTTTGCCATTGCTATTGGGATTGCATTTCCTACAGGGTCGATATCCTGCTGACAGAGCTTCATTGCTGCTGGTAAAGTATTCTACGTTCTCACGGTTCGGCAGCCTGGAGGAGCAGCCAGGGCGGCAGAAAACACCTGTTGTAATGACACCGTAATAAAAAGAGCCGTCAGCCGCCTGCTCTCTATTGGCAACGGCATGCCAGCGCCTGTCATCTGAATTGTATTCCATAGAAACACCCATGATCATGTCTTGTTAACCTGTCGAGATCGAGCATTAGCATAAAACATTTGGACACAGGAACACTCTAATTCTTGCGATGCAATTCAACTTTTAATTGTCATTGTGGAGATGCCACGTCCTGGATGGAAGCGTTGCAGGCTGAGCCAAGTTTCACAGAGTCGATTTCCGTCTGTCAGTCTTCACGCTCTCTCGTCGAGGTATGATTCACTTCCACTGAGATGTGCACGAGCTCTTCATGGATACTTAATTGCTTCTTGAAGTAATCAGATTCAACTGATTCGTTGGTAACGAGCGAGAGAATACAGGCAAATTTACCTTTGCCCACTCGCCACACATGGAGGTCACAGATTTCTGCATCGACAGGACTGACTCTGATTACTTCTCTAATCTCACCCACAACAGGTGTATCCATTTCAGCGTCGAGAAGAACCCGTCCGGTATCACGCAGTAACCCATAAGCCCAGATAGCGACTAAACCAGCGCCAACAATACCCATAACCGGGTCGAGCCAGGCTGCTCCCCAGAATTTTCCTGCGGTAAGTGCAAAAATGGCCAGCACTGAAGTAGCTGCATCAGTGATGACATGAATATATGCAGAACGTAAATTCAAATCATGGTGGTGGTCGTGAGTGTCATGAGTGTGATGGTCGTGATGAGCATGCTTATGTCCGCCCTTAAGGAGCCAGGCGCAGGCAAGATTAACAACAAGGCCTAGTATGGCAATACTGATGGCCTGATTGTAATGGATCAGCGTTGGAGCCATGAGGCGCTCGATGGATTGGAACAACATCAGCCCTGCTACTGCCACAAGCAGTAACGCACTTGTATAGCCGCCCAGTATCTCAATTTTCCAGGTACCGAAAGTAAATCTTGTGTCATGGGAAAAACGGCGGGCGGCTGCGTAAGCAAGTACCGACAGACCAAGCGCCATAGCATGGGAACTCATATGCCAGCCATCTGCCAGCAGAGCCATTGAATTGAAAATATATCCACTACAAATTTCAGCAACCATCATAACCGTTGTCAGTATGACCGCCCAAAGAGTATTTCTTTCAGCTAACGGGTTGCCCTGATCAAAAACATGCGAGTGACGCCAGTCGTCTATCTGAAACGCAGGGAGCATTCTGTTGTCTCCTTTGTGAAAAGATTGTTGCATCGTCAAGATTGCTAGCAATCGAGATGAAAACAATGTGACATTTCCTTGACATGTGTAAGCTTCGGACTATTTGGCAACACTATAGAGCCAGGGAGATCGTAGTCAATAGAGGAGAACCAACATCGTAGCGGCTTCCATTCCAGAACATGACTTTACCTGACAAAAGTACTGTAATGACGAGTAAAAACTGGTTCCAACACCAGCATATAAAAGGGCGGCATTGAAGCAGGGGCTTCTCCTATATCGTCAACACGAGGGCATAATATGACCATCTGAGTTTTGTATATGATTTTTTTCCAATTTTTCTCAGGCCTAAAACAACCCCAAAAACTTACGGTTTTTAGGTATCGTGGGTTTTACCCTAGACAAATCAAGACAAAATTATTTATAATTCTAGCAGAAAGTACTTGCAGCTGAAGAAACCCCGATCTGCGTACCTGCATCACCACTGGGGATGGTTTTAAACAAGAGACCTCTTTTACACCTGGTAATTTTGCCCAGCATTATAACGACAACCTCTGGAAGTCCCATCAATTTGGCGTTGATTATTTGCGACTGCCACTCCAGCCTTGGAAGGATAAATGTTTGTACCCATAAACTGGTCTTGTCTGCTCACTGTCCTTTGTATCTTGCAAATGACCACTCATGGGTTGAACGTTTATGCCGCCGAAAACCCAACAACTCCCCTAGCGCTCACCACCGCTGAACGGAGCTGGTTGCACGATCACCCCGTGATCACCCTTGCCCCCGACCCTGACTTTAAACCGATTGAGTATTTCGACCAAGCGGGTAACTACCAGGGAGCCGCTGCAGACATCATCAAGATCCTGGAAAAAAAACTTGGTATTACCATAACCATAGCCCACCTGAATAATTGGGATGAGGTCATAATACAGTTCAAAAAACGTGAAGTTGATCTCTTGGGGGCAGTGGTAAAAACTCCCAATCGCGAGAAGTTCACCCTTTTTACCGACACCATTGTTTCAGTCCCCGGTGGAATTTTCACTCGCAGCGACAATCTATTTACTCTCACCCTCAATGAGCTCAAAGGTAAAAAAGTTGCCGTAGTTTCAAACTACACAGCCCATGATGTCCTTAAAAAAAATTATCCGGAAATCATCCTGGATGTCGTCCCCGATGTGTCTACGGGATTGGCCAAGGCATCACTTGGCATGGTTGATGCTTATGTCGAAAACATGGCAAATGCCACCTTTTATTGCCGGGAAACTGGTATCACCAACCTTCGGCTTGCGGGCACGACCGATTTTATGTACCACTGGGCCATCGGCGTTCGGCAAGACTGGCCGGAACTGCAAAGCATTACCAACAAGGCACTATCATCGATCACTCAGCAAGAACGTCACCAGTCCATCGAACGCTACATTTATATTGAAGGCATCGGGTGGCGTCCATCCAAAACGTTTATCGCTGGAGTCGTGGCATCTTTGTTCGGAGTCCTGCTACTGCTCGTTATATATTGGAATTATGCCCTGCGGAAGGTGGTTCGTGGCCGCACGGCTTCGTTGCAACAGGAACTCGGGGAACGACAAAAAGCAGAAACCGCCCTTAGAAAATTGACCCGCCACCTTGAAGCTCTCGTCAACGAGCGCACCAGCGCTCTAGAAAAAGAGGTAGTTGAGCATACTGCAGCAGAAGCAGCAGCACG
>RCMY010001148.1_pt1 | contig 25200 bp, 25 predicted proteins | sample 2041341 | NCBI WGS metagenome assembly RCMY01 (sample SAMN09708234, study PRJNA481090) | Marine sediment metagenome, whole genome shotgun sequencing project.
TCGAGTTGTGCCAGCAGCCGATGGAGACCGGCGACGCCGACGTCGTTGATTCCTTCGACAAGTACGCCGTGGGCAACGAGCGTGGCCATACATTCTTCGGCGATTGGCGCATCAGCGGTCCCCGCGGTGACCACGGCGACGCGCCGGTCGGTCTTTGGAGGGGCCGGGCGCCACGAAACGACGCCGCCGCGGACCACGGCGTCGGGATGGGCCGCCACGAGAGCGGTTTGTTGATCTTCGTTGACCCGCGTGACCATGACCGGGCCACTGCCGTTGGTCAACAGCTCATCGACGATGGCGACACACTGATCGGGGGTTTTGCCGGGACCGTAGACTGCTTCGGGGAGCCCCTGACGAAGCGTTCGGTGGTGGTCAACCTTCGCCGCACCGATCTCGGCGAACGGCAGTCGTCGAAGTGTCGCAACCGCATCGTCGGCGCTGGTCTCACCGGATTGGATCTGCTCGATCAGCGCCCGGAGTGCGGTCTCATCCATTCGTCCATCGTGGCAAGGTCGTCGGCAACTCCCACCATCGACGTCAAGGTTCCTCACACGGTCAAATGCCGCGAATTCAGCCCCCGCACTACAGTTGCATGGTGGCTGAACGACAACGCATCGCATTTCAAGGCGTCCCTGGGGCGTACTCGCACATGGCCTGTGCCCAGGCCTACCCGGACATGGAGCCAGTGGGCTTCGACACGTTCGTGCAGGCATTTGCCGCTGTCGAGGACGGCAGCTGCGAGTTGGCGATGATCCCGATCGAGAACACCTTGGGCGGTCGCGTCGCCGACATGCACCATCTGCTTCCCGAGTCGAGCCTCTACATCATCGCCGAGCACTACCAGCCGGTACGGCATCAGTTGTTGGCACCGATGGGCGCAACGCTCGACACCCTGAAGACCGTGGCGTCACATGAACAGGGCCTCGCCCAGTGCCGCGAGCTAATCCGCGAGCTCGGTGTCGAACCCATGGACTTCGGCGACACCGCCGGAGCCGCCAAGGAGGCTGCCGAACGCAACGACCCGAGTTTCGGCGCAATCGCAAGCGAGCTCGCTGCCGAAACCTACGGTCTGCAGATTCTGCGCAGCCGCATCGAAGATCGCCTTGGAAACACCACCCGTATGGTCGTGATGTCTCGCAGCTCGATCGAACCAGACCCACTTGCTGGCCCGGCAATGACGAGCATCATCTTCGAGACCAGAAGCGTTCCCGGCGCGCTCTACAAGGCTCTCGGTGGGTTCGCCACGAATGGGGTGAACATCACCAAACTCGAGAGTTACATCATCGATCAGAGTTTCACCGCCGCGCAGTTCTACGCAGAGGTCGAAGGGCATCCTTCAGACATCCGGATCGCCAACGCGTTCGAAGAACTGCAGTTCTTCTGCACCAAAATGAAACGTCTCGGCACGTACCCAAAATCGGATTGGCGTAGTCAAAACTGATTTCCCGGGTTTGGCCCTCCAGCGTCGCAATCCAAGCCTGGCGGCTTTCGATGCTCGGCTGTTGCGCATGCACATTGTCAATCGAACCGGCTTCGCAGCTTCGATTTACCTTCAGCGCGCTCGTAGGGACTCGAACCCCAAACCTTCTCGTCCGTAGCGAGATGCTCTATCCAATTGAGCTACGAGCGCAGGTAGATGAGTCTAGACCCGTCTGAACTGCCCTACCACTTCATCGGACCCCGTCTCGTGGACGTGAGCAATGGGACCACCACCGCAGTCGCTATCCTCGTGGGCGGAGAGATGGCAGAGCGGACGATTGCGTCGGTCTTGAAAACCGTTGTGGCTTTACGGTCACCGGGGGTTCGAATCCCCCTCTCTCCGCAAATTTCTGAAGCCGCCTTCGGGCGGCCTCAGTTCGTTTTCGACCAACACATCAGATGCGGCTTCCAGTCCGCGGACGAGTCTGTGCGCCGGATAGCTAACAAGTGATCGTCACCTCATTGCTGACCGCGACGTAGTACCCGCCGCCCCATGCCTCGAGGACGACGGTGTATGCCCCTGGCTGGAAGTAGCGGTATTGCGTTTCGCCCGCAGCATTGCGACCGAGGACTTGGAATCCGTCTGCGTCCGTGACGACCCACGTGAGATCGTCTCCGATCTCGCCACTGCGAAATACACCGCAGCCATCGCTGTGCACCTCGAGCGTGTACTGGAGTGACGCGTCCTCGGTCGACGGCCCGTCGCTGTCTGGCAAGGGGATACTGACGATCGTCCGTTCCGCCGACGCCCTGACGAACACGGCGGTCACCACATTGTTCGACGGGTCCGCGTCGAGAGACACGGGGTTGTTTTCGCTCTCGGCCGTGAACGTCACCGATGGATCGACAGCATCCGGTGCGACCTCGAAGCAGATGTCGAGAGCGGTACTCGCTGTAGGCAGCGAATCGTCTTCAATCTTGTCGGATACCAGGCATCGATGCTCGCCGTAGTTGAGCGAGCACGCGCCGTTGCCCTCGGCGAGGGCAACTCCATCGTCCAATTGGAGAAGGACCTCCGGCGATTTCAGCGTTCGTCGTTTGCGATTTGGGATTCTCCAGAGTCGCCGCATGAAGCAGCTCCGAGAAGGAACGCGATCAGGAGGTAAGGGCGCCGACGCCTTGGTTTGCTCACATGGCCTGATCGACAACGACGCGGCCCGCCTTGAGGGCCGTCCATCGGACCCGAGCTTGGAGATGCGAATGACGCATCCATGTCATGGGGACACCGACGTGGAACAGTGAGACTGCGTGCGGCACGCCTCGCCTTGGCGCGTGCTCGAGCAACGAGACGGAAGCGTGATGACATGGCGACAAAGAAATCCCAAGCGGAGATTCTCTCAGTTGTCGAAACTCCGCCTGAAGACGCTGAAGACATGCTCGAAGACGTCATCGACAGTGAGGACGACGCGACCACCGACGACGAAGAAGCCGTTCTCGAAGCAGAAGACACCACCGATTCTGCGATGACCAATTCCGAACCGGCGATTCCTTCGGAGCCTGCAGTTTCTTCGGCAGCACCGGTCACGAAGCGGTCGTTCATCCGGCGACTGTTCAGCCTCGTGTTCTGGCTCGGTGTCATTGCAGCCGGGATTGCGGTGCTCGTGTTCGTCGCGTGGCCGTTGTTCGACCGCGAGGTGCTCCAGTCTGTCGAGAGCAACGCCGCCGACACCGCAGCGATCGAAGAGCGTCTCGATGTGCTCGAAGAAACAAGCGCAATACGCGAGCAGTCGATCGCCAGCCTCACAGAGGCGCAGTCGGCCACGGCCACCGATCTGGGCGAGGCTGAAGCACGTCTGAGCGACGATCTCGACCAGCTCCGCACCGACCTCACCGAAGCGATGGCCGCGGCCGAAGTCACCGATGACACGGTGGCCACGCTCATGACACAGACCGCCGATCTTGCCGACGCAGGTCGGGCGACCGCAGTCGACACCCAAATCGTCACCGCCATGGAGCTACTTGCCCGATCTCGCCTCTCGTTGTTCCAGGCCAACTACGGCCTTGCGGCCACCGACGTTCGCCTCGCCGACCAGGTGCTCGCCAGCATCGACGACCCGGCCAACAGTGTGCTGATCGCGCTGGCACGGCTCGACACGGTTGCGTCGAACCTTCCCGATCGACCGGTGCTCGCCGCCGCAGATCTCGACATTGCCTGGCAGATCCTGCTCGACGACGTCACCACACCATTCGTCTTTGCCGATCCAACTCCGGCCGGCACGCCGGACGCACCGACTGCGGATGCCGGGGACACCACCAACACGGCGGACACCACCAATACCGCTGACACCACCGCGCCGGCGGAATCAACCGACACCCCCACAGAAAACTGACTTCTGCGGGGCAAGTGAACGGGCGTCCAGTCGGACGTCCGAATTCCGCCAGCCACGCTGCGGAGATGTGGCCAAGATTGGTACATGAACGATCAGCGCTTTGCCCTCACCCCGATCGATGACGCGACCGCAACGATGCTTCGAGAAAGAGGCGGACCCAGCTATGTCGCCGACGAACACCCCGGCTATCCCTGTCGCCAGTGTCTGAGGGATGCAGAAATCGGTGAACAACTCGTGCTGGTTTCGCACGACCCCTTCACGAAGGATTCGGAGTATCGCTCCGCGAGTCCGATTTTCCTGCATTCTTCGCCGTGCCTGCCGGCGGGTCAGACCAACAGCGAACTTCCGATCCAGCTCACACGACGGCAACTCTCGGTTCGATCGTTCGATGACGACGAGATGATGATCGCCGCCGAGGTCATCGATGGCACAGCGCTCGAGGACACGATCAAGATCCTCTTCAGCGATACACGAGCGCACCGGATTCACGTCCACAACGCAAGCCGAGGATGCTGGGCTGTCGCCGTCGACCGGCTTATCTAGGGCTATTTCCGAATCTGTGCAGCGCTGGGTGCCAATATGGCGCGCCTGACTGCACAGATTCGCGAGTCAGGCGTGTTCGAGCATTTCGTCACTGACGGTCCAGAGTCGGGCCGCCTGCTCGGAATCAACAGCATGGGCAGCGACGTGGTAACCGAACGCGGAATCGTCCGACGCGAGTTGTGCAACGTCGCAGTCTTCGCAATAGAGACCGTGTTTGTCGTCGAGCATTGAAGATGTCGCCGCCCACAACGTTGTCGTGCAGCCCTGTGACGGCGTCTTGAATGCCGCCTGCGCCAATTCGCTCGGGTTTCCGTCTTCATCGAGCCACCCCATCTTGATCTGTTCCTCCACCGGAAGATCGCGCTGCAGCGGCGTGAAGATCCCGCCTGGGTGCACTGAAAACGCTCGCCCGCCGAACGGTTCCATCCGCGTCGACAGCTCCACGGCGAAGAGCGCATTGGCGCTCTTCGCCTGCGCGTACGCCACCCACTTGTCGTAGTCGGACTCGTGAAAGTTGATGTCGTCCCACAAGATCCCATTACGTCGATGAGCCACCGACGAGAGCGCAACAACACGAGGCGCGTCGGCCCTCTCGAGGAGCGGCATGAGTCCTTTGGTCAGCGCGAAGTGTCCCAGGTGATTGATGGCGAACTGATACTCCCAGTTCGGACCAACCCGCTGTTCCGGGCTCGCCATCACGCCCGCATTGTTGATGAGGAGGTCGATGTGCTCGAGCTCGGTGTTCAACGTCTGGACGAAGGCCCGCACCGATGCAAGATCGGCGAGATCCATCTGGTGCGTCACGACCTGCCCGGCGATCTGACCGCCGAGTGCTGCGAGATTCTCCTCCGCTTTTCCCGGTGATCGCACCGGGACGATGACCCTCGCCCCCTTCGACGCAAGAGCTTTCGTCGTCTCGAAGCCGATTCCCGAGTACCCACCGGTGACCACTGCTGTGCGACCGGTCAGATCGATGTCTTGGAGGATCTGCGAGGGCTCGCTCTTGGCCGCGAAACCGGAACCGAGTGGAGTTTGGTGGTGTGTGGACATCTCGTCAACCTATGTGATCGAGTTCCGATCGGAATCGTCGAGAGCCTCGAGCCACTCGTCCCAATAGAACTTCCACTGCATCACGTCGTCGAATTCGCGAAGGCGTGAGTGCTCGATCACCACCTTTGTGCGACCGTCGGGCCGACGTTCGAGAGAGATCAACGCAACGCCCGGACCGACGGTGAGACGTATGGACTTCGACTCCGGCTTTGATCGCAACTCGGTCGGTTCTCCACCAAACAGATCGTTTCGATCGTCATCATCGAGCAACATGGCCCGAAGAACGTCAGCGTCGACCGGGACCGTCTTCGACTTGTTCGCGGCGAACGTCCCGTCTGCGCGCTCGTGGGGCCGACGAAGTCCGGTGATGCGCTCGTACCCGACCGTGACACCGTGGGCCCACCACGGATCAACGGCGAGATCGTCGATGAGATGCGCCGCAATTGCTGCATGCCCGTCGCCATGTCCCGAGAAGCCGTCGATCAGCTCGCACCAGTCATCCCATCCTCGTCCCGTCTGTTTCCGCACGACGTCATCGCTGAACTCGGGCTCGGACACCCAGGTCCGTCGGCGCAGTTGCGTGTTCTGCTCGAGCAAGACCTGCCGAGCCGCCGTGTAGCGCTCGCCCGTCGTGGCCATTCGTTGTCGGACCCGTTGTTTAAAACGTTCTTGTTTGGACATCTCCGCTGCTTTCCGTGCCGCTCGGGCCAGTGGAGTTGAAGACCCACGCTCGTCAACCCACAGGCCACGGGCACAACAGTCGAAACAGACCAAACATCGTGCCGAGCACTCGAGGTCCCCTTTGCCTTCCCGAGCCGGCGGCGTGGGTGCCGGAAGAAGGTTTGGCGTGACATGCCGCCGATCTCCACAGTAACCATCGAGCAACACGTCTGCAATCGTTCGCCGACCGCGTCCGCCTGACTTTGCCGCACGGTCACTCGCCATTCGTTGCGCGCCACTAGATTTCCCGATTGTGGGAAGCATCATCACCGGCACAGGCATCGCTGTACCCGATCGGGTCGTCACCAACGCCGACCTCGAGCAGATCATGGACACCAGCGACGAATGGATCCGAACGCGCAGTGGTGTCGAACAACGACACATCGCCGAGCCCGGAGTGGGTTCATCACAGCTCGGTGCCGAGGCGGTCACCCGTGCACTCGCTGACGCCGGCGTCGAACCCGCCGACGTCGATCTACTCGTCTCGGCGACAATGACGCCCGATCACTTCGCTCCAGGCAATGCCCCGCTGATTCAGGACAAGGCGGGTCTCGGTTCTGTCGCCGCATATGAGATCAGGCAACAGTGCGGCGGTTTTCTCTACGGGCTCGATCTCGCCGATGCGATGCTCACCACCGGACGAGCAACGACCGCCGTCGTCGTCGGGGCCGAGGTCCATTCCGGCTACATGCCGTACGGAGCCTCGTTCGACATTCTCCGGGGGACGAGTACGGCCGCACCGACCGATCACGACTTCGCCGAGGCGACCGCCGCTCGCGGATGGGCGGTCCTCTTCGGCGACGGCGCTGGAGCGTGCGTCATGCGCCACGACGAACGACCCGAGGTTGGCTTCTTGACGACCGATCTTCATTCGGACGGATCAAATTTCGACCTCATTCATGTTCCCGGATTGGGATTTGTCAACCAGCCCTACATCGACGCAGCACAATTGGAGGCCAAGCAGCACTGGCCACAGATGAACGGGATGGAGTTGTTTCGCCAGGCCGTCCGATCGATGCCAGCGTCGGTGCGAACGGTGCTCGACCGCTGTGACATGACCGTCGACGATGTCGAACTGATCGTGGCACATCAAGCGAACGACCGAATTCTCGAGGGAATCCGGAAACAACTCGGAGTCGATGCCGACAAACTGCCGTCGAACATCGCGACCTACGGCAACACCACTGCGGGAACGCTGCCGATCTTGTTTCACGAACGCCGCTCTGCCTTGTCTTCGGGAGACGTCGTGTGTTTCACCGCGTTCGGGGCCGGCGCACATTGGGGCGCCGCCCTCTATCGCACCCCCTGATCGCTCTGCAGCGGCGGGTCGTGGGCGTCAGGTCACCACCAGCGCTTGTGCAAGCAGACCACCGGCGATGGCGACGCCGAACACGTAGGTGAAGAAGACGGCGATCAACCTTGGCTGGGCCAACTTCGACAAGATGACAAACTCGGGCACGTTCGCTCCAGCTCCGGCAATGGTGAGAGCGACGATCGCCCCGGTCCCCACGCCGGCTCCTCGGAGCGAGTCGGCGATCGGCACGAAGAGTTCGGTACTCACGTACAGCGGGGTGCCCAGCGCGGCAGCGATCGGAATGGCGAGCCGAGGTTCAGCACTCGTGATGTGCGCCATGACCTCCGCAGGCACGATCGACTCGATGATCAGCGAGAGTGCGACACCCAGGAACAACAGAGGCGCCATCGTTCGAAGGAGTGCAGCGGCGCTCGACGCTGCAGCGAGAGACTCGACTCTGGCTCTCCTCCACGGAACGGTCTCGTCGACACCTCCTGCCGGATTGCAGGTCAGCAGGTCTTGATCGACCGACCTCATGTGGCGTTCGATGCCGACGAGTTCGGCGATCATGGCGAGCGAGATCGCAGCCACGAATGCCACGACGACGTAGACGAGTGCGGCGTTCAGGCCCACGATGAGGACGAGGGCACCAAAGAGCACGGGATCGAGGACCGGCGCAGCCACGATGAACGCCACATACCCCGCGGGCGGAACACCGGCCTGTCGGAGGCCGAGCAACATCGGGATGGCAGTGAAGGTGCAGAACGGAGTGACGAAGCCGATCGCGATTCCCTTCAGGGCGGCGACAACCGGGCGACCACCCATCCAGGCACGAAGGCGTTCACCTCCGAGCCGTCGTTGAAACAGCTGAACCAGGAAGGTGACCCCGTAGAAGAGCACCGTCAGCTCGATGACGAGCCAAATCGTTCCCTGCGCATTCATCGTTAATCGACGATAAACGATGAAACCCAGCTTGGCAACGCGCATGCCGGGTAATCTTGCACGATGAGTACGCCGAACAAGGACGACTTCGACGACTGGGCGCAGTGGTTCAAGTGTCTGTCCGACCCAACCCGACTGAACATCCTGCACTTCGTCGCCACCCAAGACGAAGCGGTCACGGTCGGTCAGATCGTCGACGCGGTGGGCATGAGCCAATCGACGGTGTCTCGTCACCTCCAGATTCTCCGAGAACAAGAATTCGTCTACGCAGAACCCGACGGCGTCCGCACACTCATCCGAGCGAACGAGACCTGCATGACCGAACTTCCCGAGGCAGCGAGCGCCGTGATGGGACAACGACCAACCTGATCGCGAACACCGTGACGCAGGTCGTGCGTACGCTCAGGACATGGCGACCTCAGAACCCACACGTCACGGCCCGGAACGCCCAATGCTTCGAGCAATGCTCGACCTGCAGCGCGCGACCTTTCTGACCAAGATCGATGGCCTCGGTGGTGACGCATTGTCTCGGCCACTGCCTCCGTCGAGCCTGACGCTCGGCGGGCTCACCAAACACCTCGCTCTGGTTGAAGACCACTGGTTCCAGCATTCCTTCGCAGGCGAACCACTCGTCGAACCATGGGGGTCGGCGCCCTTCGACGATGACCCCGATTGGGACTTCCACAGCGCCGAGCATGACAGCCCCGACCAACTTCGATCGTGGTATCTCGCAGCGGTCGCCCGGAGCAACGAGGTGTACGACGCCGCACTCACGCTCGACCAGATGAACAGTCCAGTCAACTCCCCTCGCGTCCCCTTTGACCTTCGATGGGTCACGTTGCACATGATCGAAGAGACCGCCCGTCACGCAGGTCACGCCGATCTCATCCGAGAGTCGATCGACGGCGTGGTCGGATACCAACCCGAGTGACACCACGCCTCGAACGAAATCTCGCACTCATTCCGCGGCACCAAATCTTGGTGTCGACCAGTCCGTGGATCTCGGTCTTCGTCCTGTTCACTCGCTCGAAATTCGGTCTCGACGGAGCGATTGCACTCGCCGGGATCTACTACCTGTCCGTCGTGGTGTTCGAGGTGCCGTCGGGCTGGATGAGCGACCGTCTCGGACGGGTTCTCACGTTGCGGATCGCAGCATCGGCTTGGGTCGTTGCGTTCAGCTGTTTCCTCTTCGGTGGTGACTCATTTGCGATCATCGTCGCAGGGCAAGGATTCATGGCGCTCGGATACGCGTCCTTGTCGGGTACCGACGTCACCTTCCACTACGACACACTCGAATCGCTCGGACGACAGGACCAATATGCCGACCGTCAAGGAGCGGTCGCCTCGCGCGGACTTGCTGCAGCCGCAGCAGGCGCTTTTGTCGGCGGCCTGCTGGGGTTGGTCGACCTACGGCTCGCGTTTGCCGCGTCGCTGCTCTTGGCGATCGTCCAGCTCTTGGTCACGCTTCAATTCGCCGAGCCGCCGCGCACAACCGACGCGCTCGACACCGACGTCTCGCAGCTCGTCGCCAGTGTGCAGTACCTCCGTTCAGCCCCACTGGCCTGGATCTTCGGGTACGGGATCGCAATGGTGGTTCTCGAGCACGTGGCATTCACCTTGCTCCAGCCGTGGCTCACCGAAGTACTCGATCAGTCCGCAAACGATATTGGCTCGACGCCGCTGCTGTCGGGTACGTCGATTGCGATCATGGCGCTCGTCGGGGCTGTTTTTGCTCGAAGCAGTCCTCGACTGGCGCGAACATTTGGTGTCCGGCCGTTCTTGGTCGGACTCGCCGTGCTCTCGGCGCTCATCGTGACGGCGATGGCAAGTTCGACACATCTGGTCGTCCTCGTTGTGGTCGCGTTCCGGAGTGCGCAAGGCGCAGCCGCCCCCATCGTGATCAGCACCGTGGTCGCCGATGCAGTCGCGGCGCAACATCGCGCCACGCTTCTGAGCCTCAATTCGCTTGCGGGTCGGCTGTCGTACGGCGGCCTGCTCGTCCTGCTTTCCGCAGACGCCTCCGATGACACTCGTTCCACGCTCGCGACGCTTGCGGGCATCTCCTGGTTGCTCGTCGCGCTCATCGTTGCGACGGCCATCGTGATGACGAGACGGTTCGGTCCCGATCGTTCACTGTGATCGATATCGGTTCGCGGGGACGAAGCCGATATCCTTGCCATTCACCTGGAGAGGTGGCCGAGTCTGGTCGAAGGCGCTCCCCTGCTAAGGGAGTTCGGGGTTTATAGCCTCGACGTGGGTTCAAATCCCACCCTCTCCGCACCGAAAGCCCCGGGAACTTCTCAGTTTCCGGGGCTTTTCTCGTTCTCCACGCTTTGTCCACTCAGCTGAGCGTGAAGGACGCCCCGGCCATACGATGCCGATCATGGCCAACGACGTACCAGGACCATGGGTCCGCCGACCGCTCGGCCTGTTGACGCTCGTCGTCGGAAGCATCCTTTCGGTCACGCTTGGCCCAGTACTACTCATCATCGGGCTCTTCGTCGACGTGGTCACCGGAACGAAGGGAATGCGCCGTTCCAGATCAGTCGCTCTGATCTCCTCGCTGTTCCTTGTCGATCTCGCCGGAAAAATTCTCGTCGCTGGTGCATGGGTCATCTCACCGTTCGGCCTTCGGGTCGAGCGCCCCACAAGCCAAGCTCGATACTCGTGGATCATGACCTGGTGGACCACTGCGCTCATCGCCACCATCTCTCGCTTCGTCCCCTTGTCCATCGACAGATCCGAACTCGACGAGTCACTGCTCGACGGCAATGCGATCGTGTTGAGTCGACATCGCAGCGTTCTCGATGCCGTGCTTCCTGCGATGTTGTTCGGGCAGCGCCACCTCAGCGTTCTGTACACCTTGAAGGAAGACCTTCGCTGGGAACCCAACATCGACATCGTCGGACAACGTATGGGACACGTCTTCGTCAACCGAAGGCCCACCGACCTCGATGCCGAACTCGAACCGATTCGAGCGCTTGCACAACGGATCGACGCGGGCTCGGTTGGCGTGATATTCCCCGAGGGAACCTTCTTCAACGAGAAACGAAAGGCTCGAGCAATTCGAGCGCTCGAGAAGCGCGACCCTGAACACGTCGACGCCGCGACGAAGATGCACTATCTCCTGCCACCACGACCGGCCGGAACACTTGCACTTCTCGAAGGTGCGCCAGGGGCAGACGTGATCGTGCTCGGCCACGTCGGGTTCGAGCCGTTCGGCACGATCAAACAGATTCTTTCGCACATCGGCGACGAACACGGCGTTGTCATCCGCGCATGGCGCTTTGCACGAAGCACAGTCCCGACCGATCCAACTGCGCAGATCGACTGGCTCTACGAACGGTGGACCGAGATGGACGAATGGATTGTGTCCCATCATCGCCCCAAGGCAACATCGACGTCTCCGGCGCTCCGGGCTTCACAAGGAGGCTCTTGAGCGCCACTCAGTAGGCTTGTGGGCTGTGAATGCGCCAGAAGTAGATCAGGGGCTCGTCGACCTGGCGATCGAGCTCGCCACCGGGGCTGGAGCGCTGACCCGAAAATGGTTCGATCGTGGCGTCGTTGCGTTCGACACAAAGGCCGATGGCACGCCCGTCACCGAAGCCGACAAGGCTGCGGAGCGTTACCTTCGCGAACAGATCGGCGCAGCGTTTCCCACCGATGCGATCATCGGCGAGGAAGAATCCAACCGCGACGGCACGAGCGGCCGCACCTGGATCATCGACCCGATCGACGGCACCAAGACCTTCACGCACGGGGTTCCCCTCTACGCAACGTTACTTTCGGTCGTGGACGAACACGGGCCCGCGGTTGGTGTGATCGTCCTTCCGGCCCTCGACGAAACCGTTTCTGCGGGCCGAGGCCTTGGCTGCTTTCACAACGGACGTGAAACGTCGGTCAACGAACACGACGAATTCTCGACCAGTTTCGCAATGACCAGCGGGCTCGAATATTGGTCTGACACGGAACGAGATCGGCTCGTCTCGAGCGACCTCACAATGCGAACCTGGGCCGATGCCTACGGGTACGTGCTCCTCGCAACCGGGCGATGCGAGGCCGTCGTCGATCCATCGGTGAAAATCTGGGATGTCGCTCCCATGCAAGTGATCATTCCTGAAGCTGGTGGAGTCGTGTCCGATCAGTCTGGCGAACCGTGGACCGACGGAGCACACTTCGTCGCCACGAACGGGAAGATCCACGACGAGGTACTCGCCGCTGTCTTCGGTTCGGGGTAACCCGCGGCGACGATCAGTCGAAGTTGTCGGGGACCTGCTCGCCATCGGCGAGCGAACGGATGTCGTCGGGTGGGATTCCTGCGGCGCCTGTACACCGGACACCAGCCTCGGGCAGCTCGGGATTGTCGGTCCAGGCCTCGATGAACTCGGTGAACTCGGGCTGGTCGATCGAGCTAATGCCACGCTGCTGAACACCCCATGCGCTGAGCACCAACGGCTCATCGTGGGGATAGGGCGAGACGAGCAACTTGCCGTTGTCCTGCGTCATCTTTTCGAGCGCTGCCAGATCATCACTGCTGATGATCGAGCTGTTGTAGGTGACCCACACGGCACCATGTTCCATCGTGTGCGTTGCTGCACCCTCCAGCAACTCGACGTCGTAGTACCCGCAGTTCTGCCAGAACGGATAGTGGTCCCCACCAATCGGTGGATGTTGGTCGAACGACACCGGGGGATCGACATGTGATGACCCGATCTCCGACACCGGAATCGACGTCGGCGCCGACAGTGCCGAACCGTCGAGACCATCAGTTGATGGCCCCGCCGATTGTGTTTCGGTGTCGGTCGCATCGCTCCCGCCGCACGCAGCGAGAACGATGGCCAACATGATCAACATCTTGCGCATCAACAAATCCTAGGGAACTCGCGGCGTCTACGGTCCGCAGGGCGGTCGAGGGCGGCAAGGCGCCCGGATCCGACCCCGCGGTGAAAGCTAGCCCGAAGCTGCGAAGCCGGTTCGGGCGGTGACGGCCTCTGGCCCAACCGCCGAGCATCGAGGAGGCGACAGCCGACGGATTGCGACCGCGGCGAAAGTCAGCTCAGCGGCAGGCCAACCTTGACTTCGCCGGCGCTCGACTCGATGAGCGTGATCTGTTCCATGCGATCATGCCATTCGCTGCGCTCGCCAATCGCATCGACATATGCGGCCTTGCGTCGTGCGGAACGACCGCGTGGTTCTGCGGTGGCCGTACCTCCGGCAACATATTGTGCCTCGATGCCTTCCTTGAGCATCTGGATCGCTTCCGAACGAATTTGGCTGATCCGGCTTTCGGTGACATCGAGAAAGCGCGCAAGGTCTTGACTCGTGCGGCCCTCGAGGAAGTAGCCGATGATGACCAGGCGTTGTCGCTCGGGAAGAAGGGCGATTGCATCGCGCAGATAGGCGTGGAGCTCACGTGTTTCGAGCTCTTCTGACGGCTCGATGGCTGCGTGATCGACGAGCACGTCGACGAGGGTGAGATCGTCGTCGACATCGTCGGAGACCTCGTGTTCCAGAGCCAACACGACGGAACGGAACATCCGGTCACGCAGTCGAGCGAGCTCGCTCATGTCCATGCTGAGAGCCTCAGCCATCTCTTCTGTACTCGGCACTCGACCAAGACGGCTCGCAAGTCGCTGCTCGGTGGACTCGAGCTTGCGAGCGAGCGTGCGGACCGAACGTGGCGCCCAGTCGGCAGCGCGCACCGCGTCGAGGATCGCTCCTCGAATGCGTTGTGCAGCGAAACGATCGAACGGAACTCCGCGGCTCTCGTCGTAGCGACGTGCCGCTTCGACCAATCCGAGCGCTCCGGCTCGTGCAAGCTCTTCCCGCTCGACGTGGCGTGGAAAGTGCACTGCGACCTGCAAGACGATGTGTTTGACCAACGGCAGGTTCGCCTCGATCATTTCATTCATCTCTGCGGTGTTGACCGTTGTCTGGATTCTTTCGCCCATTGTTTCTTTGCTCCCTCGCTGTCGTAAATCGTGTGCCCGCCGACATCACGAAGGAAGGTTTCGACGCGCGAGAGGAAGAACTTGAGAAAAAACTTGAGAAATATCCCTGACCGCTTTTTGGTCGGCGCGTCCACGCCAGACCTGTAGTGAAATTTTCTAGGCCGTTTGGCCCGTTTCACACGCCAATCAGTAGGTTTCGCTCGCCCCAACGAATACCTCAGGACGAAGGCCACGTTTCCTCAGTTCTCTCAGAAACGACGGGGCGTCGAACCACTCTGCAAGGCCGCGCGCACCGAAGTCGTTCTCATCGGCCTGCAACAACTCGGTTACTGCGGTCGCAGCCACTGCTCCCGCTGCCACCGCTGGCCGTTCTGCGCACCCGACCACCACGTCGAGTTGGCGTCCATTGGCGACGCCACGAAGCTCAACACGCACAGCACCAAGCAGCCCTTCGGGATGTGGCCGGCGAAGCATCGGCAGATGCATCGTCAGGCGATCGCGTCGTGTCGCAGCCATCCGAGCGGTGATCCGTTCGACATTCGGATGCGCGCGAATCAACAGGAGTGGGTCGGCGAGCGCCGCCCGATAACAATCGGCGGCTTCGACGGGCTCGGGAAACCAGGCGAGTTCTCGTCCGGAGCCTCCAGCGCGGCTGACCCACGCGCCATTACGCCAGTCGAAACACAGCCCCTTCAGCGCCGTGTGGTGCTGTCGCGCACAGTCACGACCGCCGGTGCCGAACTTCGACACATGCACCTCTCGGACCTCGTCGAACCGTGCTCGGCCCTGGCTGGCCAGAATGTCGGAGAGACCTGGCATGAGGCCAGCACCGACGACGATCTTCGTGCCAAAAGATCGAGCAAGGTCATCGAGGTCGAGCAAATCACGGACATCGTTGACCGAGTCGGCGATGGACACGACGTGCTGGCCAGCCGTTGCGCAACTTTGGGCGAGCGCCGCATGGCTGTTCGCCCTGGTTGCCAGCACAACAACATCGGCGACTGCGGGAATGTGTGACCCACAGCTCGCCTCGACGATGCCCCCCAACGAGGTCGCTGCACGAGAGGCGACGCCATCTTGGTCATCGACGAGGACGATGCGGGCCACAGCGCTGCGGCGAGCGAGCTGGCGTGCTGTACGAATGCCAGTGGCGCCCGCACCCACGATGGCGATGGTGGACACGGCTACTCGAGCTCGTCGTCCGAGAGTTCTCGCCAGCCACCACTTCGCGGTGGAACGCCGCCAGATCCTCGCAGCCGAAGCGCACCAGCCACACCTGCGGCGATACCCAGCGCCGCAGCGGCTCGTCGGATTAGCACGAAGATCTGCACAGTCGGACTCTACTGTTGCGACATCGGCTTCTTGATCAGCGCGGAAGTTTGGCGACCCCGGGTCCCTCGAGCTCGGCGCGTGCATCGCGTCGATTGATGCTCATCAAGATCGCTTCAGCGGGACCGCGCACGAGATCTCCCGAGCCCCACGACCAGTCCATGTCGGTGGCTTCGAGTCGAAGACCTTCGATGTCTTTCGGTGGCACGTGGATCTTGCGCTTCTTATCCGTGGTGCAAAAGTCGAGAGCAAGCCGGAGGACGGCTGGATCGAGTTCGCCATCCAAGCCGAGGCCCCGCCGCACGTCTTGCGTGTGAACAGCGACATCGTTGGCCGTGAGCCCTTCTGGGAACGAACTCATCGGTGCGGGTTGATCGGCGTGTGCTCGCAACTTTCTCGAGATTTCGGCCGGTCCCTGGACGGCGTACTTCTTCGCATTGGCGATCCATGCCTTGTCGACGTTGAAGCCCGCCTTGGCCATGCTGAACATCATCGTGGGGAGCGACATTTCGATGAAGCTCACGAGGTGAGCTCCAACTTCGACCGGCGTCCACCCTGGACACAGTGTTTCAGTCCCGAGCTGTTCCTCGCTCAAGCCATCGAGCATGTTGGCGAAGTCAATACGTGCCCTGACTGCGGTTTCCATCGTGTCTGCCATCTCAGTCTCCAGTTTCGGGTCGGTCACCGTGCTCTACGACGTCAGCGCTGTCGGGAGCCCGTTTTAGGTCACGACGAACGGATTCGCCACATACGGACACAAAGGGCGAACGGAAAGGCTCCTAAAACGGGCAGAAATCTGTCCGTGGTCAGCGTGATCGGTCGCGAGAAGGGAGAAAGTGAGGCGCGACCCCGCCGCTCCCATTGAGAGACGCCAGAGCGTTTCGGCCCCTCGGGGCCGAAAGGCGGGGAATGCGAAGCATTCACGTGGGCCTAGCTGGAGTCGAACCAGCGACCTCACCCTTATCAGGGGTGCGCTCTAACCAACTGAGCTATAGGCCCGTACGTACCCCGAAGGGCCTTGAAACGGTATCGACTCAGCCTCGTCGGGGCAACGTCGAGATGGGTCGGGCTGTCTCTTCTTCGACAACGGTCACACGGATGCCGCCGGTGAGATCGGAGATCAGATTGAGCAGGATGGCGATCAGCACGGCAAACCCGGTCGCGGCGACTGCGACGACCAAACCGCCGAGTGCGACCGCATTGAAGATCGACTCACCCTGAAAGGTGAATTCTTCGAGCGCAAAGATCTCCTTTGCAAACTGTTCGACGTCGGAAATCGTGCCGGCCGTTTCGGCGGCGTTCCACAACAACACACCCGCCACCATGGTGACGACCCACATGCAGAAGTTGAAGAGCAATGCGACCTTGAGCACCGACCACGGCTCGATGTGCCGAACCAGTCGACGCACCTTGCGCGCGCGCAGGCGTCGTTCTTGTATGCGCTCGACCAACAGGGGCGCCTCGGAAGCCGGAATGGTCGCTGGGGCCACACCTGCGGGCTCCGCCAGAGAGCCGGTGAAGAACTCGTCGGCGCGCTGAGAGAGGGAGTCCTCGGAGTCGCCCGTAAAAACGGTCTCTTCAGAGTCATCGATCGCGGTCACGAAGAGAGAGTGTATTGCATCACGCCCCAACACACGGTCCGCCCTGTGGGGAGATCTCCCTGGCCCTCGTCACCATCGATCGAAGACCACCGTGCGTTCAGCGTGGGCAATCGCTCGTGCACGGCCGACGCTCACCTCGACCGAGGTGACGTTCCCACGAACTGTCACCGATATGAGCGTCGCATCGTTGCGTTGCGCTGCCACTTCTGCCGCGTCAGATCCTGCTGCAGCGCCGGCCAAGGCCGCTGCGTCGGCTGCGGTTGCAGCACGCGCATCGTCGATCGCCGCGGTGCCGACCTCAGAAATTCCGAACGCCAAGGCTGCGCTCACCGAGAGCGCCATGAGCAAACCAACCAAACCAACCATCGAACAACCTTGAACTCCGAACACGGAGTGGTTCGCAACGGGGGAAGTTACCTCGCCACCCTATTCTTCTTCGAGCGGCGTCGTCTCGCTGGAGTCGTCGACAATGTTTTCGACTCCCTCGTCGTCGGCCGAGGGCTCTTGGAGCCCATCGTCATCGCTGTCGCCATCCACGCTGGCCAGCACTCGCGCAACCGCAGCGACACGATGGCCCTCGGTCACGTTCATCACGCGAACCCCCGATGCATCACGCCCTTGCGTCGAGATGTCGCTGACGGCTGTGCGGATCAGTGTTCCGCCATCGCCGATCAGCATGATCTCTTCGCCGTCGGCCACCATGAACGCAGCTACGACTCGACCCTTTTTCTCGTTGACCCGGATTCCACGAACGCCGAGGCCGCCCCGACCCTTGATGGGGTACTGCTCGAGTTCGGACTGTTTGCCATACCCCTCGCTCGTAATGATGAGCAGCCGAGTGTCCTCTTGGGCTCGAGCGCACGCAACGAGCTCGTCGCCTTCGCGGAACTTCATTCCGCGAACGCCTGCGGCGGTCCGACCCATTGGCCGAACAGCGCTCTCATCGAAACGGATGGTTTGACCATTTTGCGAGACGAGGAAGACGTCTTGGCCCTCATTCAGAGGAATGACGTCCATGAGTTCATCGTCGTCGTTCAGCTTGATGGCGATGAGTCCGGCCTTCAGGTTGCTGTCGTACGCCGTGAATTGCGTCTTCTTGACGCGACCAAGTTTTGTTGCAAAGAACAAGTACCGGTTGGTCTCGTAGTCGCGCGTATCGATAATGGCGCGAATCTTTTCCTCGGGCTGGAGCTGCAGGAGATTGACGATGGCGGTGCCACGCGCCGTACGACTCGTCATCGGAATCTGATGCGCCTTGAGTCGGTACACCTTGCCGCGATTGCTGAAGAACAGCAGGTACGCGTGCGCGGTCGTCTGGATCATGTTGACGACGTAGTCATCGTCCTTCAGGTTGGCCCCGGCCACGCCACGACCACCGCGACTCTGGGTGCGGAACTCATCGATCGACATCGTCTTGACGTAGCCGCCAGCCGACATGGTGAAGACGAGGTCTTCGTCGTCGATGAGGTCCTCGATGTCGATTTCGCCGGGATCGTGCATGAGTTCGGAACGGCGCTCGTCGGCATGTTCATCGCGAACTTCCGTGAGCTGCTCTTTCATGACCTGAAACAACGCCGCCTCATCGTTGAGAATGCGCTCGAGCTCGGCGATCGCTTCGCGGAGCTCAGCCAGCTCCTCCTCGAGTTTTGCCCGACCGAGTCTGGTCAGGCGACCCAGCTGCATGTCGAGAATGTGTCCGGCCTGCAGTTCGGTGAATTCGAACGGCTGCACCATGAGCGCCTGCAGCGCGTCGGGACGATCGTCGGAGGCTCGAATCGTCGCGATGATCTCGTCGATCAGATCGAGCGCCTTGATCAGACCTTCGAGTATGTGCGCCCGAGCAAGCGCCTTGTCGAGCTCGAACTGGCTGCGCCGAGTGATGACTTCGACTTGGTGTTTGATGTACGGCACCAAGATCTCACGCAGGTTGAGTGTGCGAGGCACCCCATCGACAAGCGCCACCGCGTTCATCGAGAACGATGTTTGGAGCGGGGTTCGTTTGAACAGGTTGTTCAACACGACCAACGCCGGTGCATCGCGCTTGAGCTTGATCTCGACGCGGGTTTCGCCCTGTGAGGAGAAGTCGTTGATGTCGGCAATGCCGTCGAGCTCCTTGGCAGCCAACAGTTCCTTGATCTTGGCGAACACGGAGTTCGGACTGACCTGATAAGGCAACTCGGTGACGACGATCGTGTCGTTGGTCTTGCCTTCGACGATCTCGGCGCGTGCACGCATCTTGATGCTGCCACGTCCGGTCCGGTAGGCATCTGCGATGCCCGAGCGGCCCATGATCAGACCGCCGGTCGGGAAATCCGGGCCCTTGACGAACGCCATGAGGTCGGATGGTTGGGCGTCGGGATTATCGATCAGGTGGATGGTCGCATCGATGACCTCGCCGAGATTGTGCGGAGGGATGCTCGTCGCCATACCAACAGCGATTCCCTGGCCACCGTTCACGAGCAGGTTCGGGAACCGAGCGGGGAGCACCTCGGGCTCGGAGAATTCGCCCGAATAGTTGTCGACGAAGTCGACCGTGTTCTTGTTGATGTCGGCGAGAAGCGTGAGCGAGATCGGATCGAGTCGACACTCTGTGTATCGGGCGGCGGCCGGCGAATCGTCCGGGGTGTACCCGAAGTTGCCCTGCGGCTCGATCAGGCGATGACGCATCGAGAAGTCCTGCGCCATGCGCACCAGCGAGTCGTAGATGGCCGAGTCGCCGTGCGGGTGGTATTTGCCCATGACTTCGCCGGTGACGCGAGCCGATTTCATCGTTGGACGATCGGGGTTTGCATTCAACTCGTCCATTGCCCACAAGATGCGACGATGGACGGGCTTGAGACCATCGCGCACATCGGGAAGCGCACGAGACACGATGACCGACATCGCATAGTCGAGGAACGAGCGCTCCATCTCCTCTTGGATGTCGATGGGTTCAATGGCGAACTGGGCGCCGCCAGACTCGGTGATATCGCTCATGATGATCTCCTAGATGTCCAAGAAGCGAACGTCTTTGGCGTTCGTCTGGATGAAGTGCTTGCGGCGCGAGACGTCCTCGCCCATCAACGTGCTGAAGACCTCGTCGGCCATGGCTGCGGTTTCGACCGAAACCTGCAGCAGGGTGCGGTCGCCGGGGTTCATCGTCGTTTCGGCCAGCTCCTGCCACTGCATTTCGCCGAGGCCCTTCAGACGTTGGAAATCTTTCTTGTGGTTCGGATGCTCCTCGAGCCACGCGTCCTTCTCGCGATCGTCCTTGAGGTACACCTTGCCCTTGCCCACGTTGGTCGAATAGAGCGGCGGTTGGGCAATGTAAATGTGGTTCGCCTCGACGAGGTCTCGCATCTGTCGGAAGAAGAACGTGAGCAACAACGTGCGGATGTGGCTGCCGTCGACGTCTGCATCGGCCAGCAGAATGATCTTGTGATAGCGGATCTTGCTGAGATCGAACTCGTCACCGATACCGGCACCGATCGCCTGGATGAGTGTTTGCACTTCTTGGTTCTTCAACATCTTGTCGAGACGAGCCCGCTCGACGTTGAGGATTTTGCCTCGGATGGGCAGGATCGCCATCGTTCGTGGATCTCGTGCCTGGATCGCTGAACCGCCCGCGGAGTCGCCCTCGACGATGAACAGTTCACGTTCGCGCGGGTCCTTCGAGGAGCAGTCCTTGAGCTTCTCGGGCATGCCTGCGCCGTCGAGGGCCGTCTTGTTGCGGATGGTGTCGCGCGCCGCACGAGCAGCTTCACGGGCCCGCTGAGCGGCAATCGACTTGTTGATGATCAGCTTGCCCTCGGCGGGGTTCTCCTCGAGCCACTCCGCGAGCTTTTCGTTCGTCGCCTTCTCGACCATCGAACGAACCGAGACGTTGCCGAGTTTGTCCTTTGTCTGACCCTCGAATTGTGGATCCTGGAGTCGGACCGAGATGATCGCCGTCAAACCCTCGCGCACGTCATCGCCCGAAAGGTCCTCGGACTCCTTCAGGAGGTTCTTGTCCTTGCCGTACTTGTTGATCGTTCGGGTCAGTGCCGAGCGGAAGCCGGTCTCGTGCATACCGCCGCCGCCCGTGGTGATGCCATTGGCGAAGCTGTGCAAACCATCCGCGTTGAAACCCGTGTTCCATTGGAACGCGATCTCGACCTCTTGTACCTCTTCGGCCACTTCGTAGTAACCGACCTTTGCGAACAGTGCTTCCTTCGACTGGTTGACATGACGGACGAAGTCGACGATGCCCCCCTCGTAGTGGAACTCGATCCACCCGTCCTCGTCGGCGTCCTCATGGGGCTCGCTTCGTCGGAGGTCTTGGAAGCGGATTCGCAGGCCCTTGTTCAGGAAAGCCATCATCTGGAAACGGTCGAGCAGCGTCTGAGCCCGGAACTCGGTCTCCTCGAAGATCGTGTCGTCGGGCCAGAAACGAGTGATGGTGCCGGTGCGATCGGCCGGCGAATCGCCGCGAACTTCGAGCTTGGTCTGCACCGTTCCGCCGTCGGCGAAGTCCATATAGTGGCGTTTGCCCTCACGGTCGATCTGTACTTCGACCTTCTTGCTCAGCGCGTTGACCACCGAGATACCGACGCCGTGGAGACCACCGGAGACCTTGTACCCACCGTCGCCGAACTTTCCGCCAGCATGCAGAACAGTCATGACGACCTCTGCGGCAGACATGCCTTCGAATTTGGGGTGCTCATCGGTCGGAATACCCCGACCGTCGTCTCGCACCTCGACGGAGTCATCGGGGTGCACGATGACCTCGATGACCGAGCAGTAGCCGGCCATCGCTTCATCGACGGAGTTGTCGACCACTTCGTACACGAGGTGGTGAAGCCCCGTGGGCCCAGTGGATCCGATGTACATACCCGGGCGTTTGCGCACAGCCTCGAGCCCCTCGAGAACCGTGATATTTTCTGCACTGTAGGAGTTTGTGTCGTCGCTCAACGCGTGACCTTTCACTTCGCCTGATCATCTGCCGTGCAGCTGTGATCGAGAGGCGTCCGGATGTTCCGCGACGACCCACTGACCAGTCAAAATTACGACAATGTAATTGTATCAGGCAGGGGTGACAGATCGAGGGCACTGCGACAACGGATCTGCCCCTGCCGCGGAGGTGATATTTGGTTGAAAAATCAGCGGTTTCTCAGCGCGCGAGATGCACCTGTATCTCGGTGATCTCGTCGCTCTCGAGCCTGCTCGCAATCCGGCGCAGGAGCTCCTCGCTCATCCACTTCATCTCACTCGCCCAGGCCGGGTCGTCAACCTCGAGATGCAAGACGCCGTTCGTGATCTTTTGTGGTCTCGTGTGCGCCCCGATCACCTCGCCAGCGAGCGTGGACCACTCGGAAAAAACGGTTTCGACCACGTCGACCTTGGGCGCGTCGAGATGTTTCATGACGCGATCGATTCCTTTGCCCACGCGTTGTGGGCCGTCTCGGAATCGTCGATACGGATTGTCACGCCACGACATGGGACTCCTCGATGTCGGCGCCGCCGAGCCAGATCGTGGCATCGGCGACGGCGCCCGGTGGAAGGTCGACCGCGGAGGTAAGCAATGTCTGGCCCGACGGAAGTGCCGCAACAAGTGCTGCCGAGCGTTCATCATCGAGTTCGGAGAAGACATCATCGAGCACGAGCAGCGGCGCAATACCCGTCGTTGCCCGTACCAGCTCATGACCAGCGAGGCGAAGCGCAAGAGCGAGTGACCGTTGTTCTCCCTGTGACGCATGGGTTCGCGCGGGCATTCCGTTGAGCAAGATCTCGAGCTCGTCGCGATGTGGCCCAACCGTGGACACGCCGCGGCGAACGTCGTCTTTGCGGGCTCGGGTCAGTGCGTCGGCGAGACCGTTGTCGTACCACGGTGCCGCGTACCGAATCGTCACGTCGCTCGACCCTCCCGCAACAGCCTGGAGGGCGTTGGTGACCAACGGAGAAAGCCGTTCGAGCGCGCCCGCACGCAACGCCCCGAGTTCGTCACCGGCCTCGGCCAGCTTGGTGTCCCATACATCGAGGGTGAAGGCCGCATCGTTGTCGAGGCGACCGTGCACGCCTTTCAACAACGCGTTTCGTTGCTTGAGTACCTTGTCGACCTGTGCTCGTATCTGATCGTTCCGGGGATGCAACCCGACGACGACATCGTCGATGTAGGTGCGACGCTCGCCTGGGGATCCCTTGATCATTTCGAGATCGTCGGGGGCGAACACGGTCACCGACAACACGCCGAGCAGGTCGCGGTTTCGTTGCACTCGCTGTCGGTTCATCTGCACACGAACACGCCCAGATCGGGGCAATTCGGCTTCGAGAAGCAGCTCCCGTTCGTCGCTCCGCAGTTCTGCCCGTGCGATTGCCCGGTCGGCGCCAACCTTGATCAACGCTTCGGTTGGAGCTCCACGAAACGACCGCATCGTCGTCAGCCAACCAATAGCCTCGACAATGTTGGTCTTTCCTGACCCATTGGGACCGATCAGCGCCGTGACACCGCGAGCGAAGGACAGGTCGATCTGACCATGCGATCGAAAGTCGGTCAGCCACAACCGTTCGAGCACGAGAGCGGAGGGTTGGTCGGTCACCGCCTCACCGTAACGCGGGCACGCCAGGAGACTTTTGTTCGCTCGACACTTCCGGTCGAGATCCCAGTTCGCTCTACACCTCCGGTAGAGATCCCAGTTCGCTCGACACTTCCCACTTAGGTGGAACGACTCCGGGCCGATGGCACTCGTATGGATCGTGATGTGCGCTGGTTTCGGCGCGAAATTGCGCTGAAGGTCGCCCAGCGACTCGTCCTCGAGGTCGTCGGCGTCTGCGCGCTTCTCTCGGGAGGGCTGCTCGCGGCTGGGGTCGAAGGCGGGATCGTGGCTCTTGCCGTCGTCGCGGGCGCACCAACCTTCATCGGGTTACGACTGCTCGTCGCGTGTCTCGTCAACCCGACATCGAGCTCCTATCTTGTTCGCTGGCCGCGTCCAGCCGGGGCACTCACCCCAGCCAAACCCACCAACGTTGGTACGCCGGTCGATGTCGCGCTCCGCGCAGCGGGATTCTCGTCTCGTGGAGCGTTCAACGAGTGGGGCGGGGCGACCACAAACCTCTATGACGACGCTGCCACTCGTTTGGTGATGACGAGTGGAGACGATGACGTGATCATCCTCACGGGACTCTCCGACGGCCGACTCTGCATCACCACGACCAGCGTGATCCCACCGCACGAGCGGTTGGTGGTCAACCATGAGCCGAAGAACGACATGGGCGGGTTGCTCGCCAGCCACGATCGATCGATCGATGAGGTCACCGGCGGGTCCATCGCACGTCGTGTCGATGTCCGCGCACACTTCGTCGTCGAGTTGCTCGCCATCGAGTGGGACATCTGGGAACAGATCGGCCCTCTCTACGGTCCATTCGTCGCGGTCGGAAATCGTCCACAACCAAGTCTGTTGCGTGTTCGCGTGTCCGCCTCCGACGTGCGGTTGCGTGGAATGGACTCGGAACGCCCGTCGATCGGCGAAACCCACGAACCTCCTACGACACCGGGTCGAGGACTCTCGGTCCTTGCCGAGCAAGCACGCCGTGCGAGTGAAAAGACTGAACGCGCAATCGCAGCGGGCGGCAACTGATGTTCGCGGTCCTCCTCGCCACGCTCTCGGGTCTGTCCTATGGGGCATCGGACTTCTCCGGTGCACTCGCGAGCAAGAAGAACGACGCAGCACTGGTCACGCTTGCCGTGCAGGTGATCTCCTTCGCTGCGCTTGCGATCGTTCTCGTACTCACCTTCGATGGCGCCGTGCTCCCGAGCGATCTTGCCTGGGGAGCGCTCGGTGGTATTGGTGCCACCATCGGCCTCACGACCTTCTATCGGGCCCTCGCCGACGGCCCGATGTCAACCGCCGCATCGGTCACGGCGCTCATCGGTGCCCTCCTACCGGTCACTGCGGGGCTTCTGCTCGGAGAGATTCCCAACAGCCCCACCCTCGTCCGGGGCGCGG
>RCMY010001150.1_pt1 | contig 25175 bp, 26 predicted proteins | sample 2041341 | NCBI WGS metagenome assembly RCMY01 (sample SAMN09708234, study PRJNA481090) | Marine sediment metagenome, whole genome shotgun sequencing project.
TCTTCCTCAAAAAAAGATTTTAAATTGTAATTATCGATTGCAAATTCAACTTCAATCACACATTTCTTATCTTTATTGTTAACCAATGAAGCATTGGCTCTTTTACCTAGAACAAGAGATAGACCTCCCAAAAGAATCGATTTTCCGGCACCGGTCTCCCCGGTGATAATAGATAATTTATCTTGAAAATCGACTTTCAGATTTTCAATTAGAGCATAATTCTTAATGGATAAAGAGGTAAGCATGTAAAAAAAGTCAGTTTAATATGTTAAAATTTATTTGTTCAAACTTAAGGAAAAAAGACTTTGAAGCTGCTAAAAATTAAATTTTAATTTTTTCCCATTTCTGGTCAAATAGCGGAGATATTTTAGATAAAACTTCGCGTAATTCAGAAGTGTCTATTCGTGGACCATCAGAAAAAACGTCAACGATTTCATCACTTTTCGTATCCATAAAAACACGAATTAAAAATGTATTTGGTCGTGTATCAAAAATCTTTTCCAAACCAATAATCGCTTCACTTATCCCTTGTTTACCAAGCTTTTTATTGTCAACCATTACATCGAGTCCGTTGATATGATAATCGTATAATGCCACTCGGAAACTTTCGTAAACCGGAGATAAAACATTCTCATTCAGTTGATACCGTGTGTTATTGCCATCAATTTGCTTCCATCCCGATGCACCACCTTGTTGCGCCATATTCAAGACCGTTTCTGCAGATCTAAAAAACTCTTCTCCACCTTTAAAAGCAAAAGTATCGGCCTCAAAGCCCAAAATAGTATAAGCATAAAAAGTAAGAAGGGAAAGCAAATTAGAATCAAAACTATTTTCATTATACACCAATGGCTGGTATTCTTCGTAATTAAAATTGATGTCTGCATCATTAAAACTCAAAATTGGAGTTTTATATGTACTGTTATAAACCGGACGGGAAACAAGAAGTTGCATACTACCCTTGTACTGGTTTGTAGAAGGATTCTCTAGAATATTTATAGTAATTGAGCAGTCAATTTTTTCAAAATTCTTGTAGGCTTTATTTGTCCATTTTGTATTGTTCATATACTCAAAAATGGCATTTTGCATCGTGTTAAAAACTTGACGATTAGAAACACCAATTTCAGCTGCATTTATAGTTACAATACAGTTCAATTCTTGAGCATTACTTTTAAAAGTAATCAATAAAAAAAGTGCGATTACATATTTATACATTCATTTTATGAATTATAGCATTAAAAATATCTTCGGCGACTGCTTCTTTTGATTTGAGTTCAAAGGTAGCAATTTCGAACTTTTTATCTATTAATGTAATTTTATTAGTATTTGTTTTAAATCCGGCACCTTTATCCTGTAAAGAATTCAAAACAATCAGATCGAGATTTTTACGACTTAATTTGTTTTTGGCATTTTCTATTTCGTCATTTGTTTCTAAGGCAAATCCAACCAAAAATTGTTTCTGTTTAATCGCACCAACGGAAGCTAAAATATCTTTCGTTGCTTTTAAATCAATTGTTAAAGAAGTGTCTTTTTTCTTAATTTTTTCTTTCGCTACTATTTTGGGTGTATAATCGGCAACTGCCGCTGCAAAAATTGCAATATCGGATGCTTTAAAATAGGTGTGTGTTGCAATGTACATATCTTCTGCACTGACAACATCAATTCTTTCAATCGAATTATTCGCAACATTTTGACTTGTTGGCCCGGTAATTAAAATAACCTTCGCTCCTAAATTAGCTGCTTCATTTGCCAAGGCAAAACCCATTTTACCTGAAGAATGATTTCCGATAAATCGCACCGGATCAATAGCTTCATAGGTTGGGCCAGCAGTTATCAAAACCGTTTTATTTTTTAAAGGCAACTTTGAAAGCAAATCGTTTTCAATAAAAGCAACAATATCTTCTGGTTCGGCCATTCTGCCCTCTCCTTCTAAACCACTGGCAAGTTCTCCGCTCGTTGGCGGAATAAAAATATTACCATTTTTAATTAATTTGTCAATATTTTGATGTGTCGTTTCGTGCTTGTACATATCCAAATCCATTGCTGGTGCAAAATAAACGATTGATTTGGCAGATAAATAGGTAGCCATCAGCAAATTATCGCAAATACCGTTAGCCATTTTCGATAAGGTATTTGCAGTTGCCGGAGCAATAAGCATCAAATCAGCCCATAGGCCTAAATCAACATGACTATTCCAAGTTTCATTATCTTCTTTTACTTCGTAAAATGTAGAATGAACTGGATTTTTGGATAAGGTGGAAAGTGTAAGTGGGGTAACAAATTCTTTAGAAGCAGGAGTCATGACTACTTGTACATTGGCTCCTGCTCTGATAAGGTTTCTAACTAAAAATGCGGTTTTATAAGCTGCAATACCGGCAGTGATGCCCAATAGCACATTTTTACCGCTTAGTACAGACATGTTATTCTATATTATCGTTATCGTTTGGATTTCTATAATAAATCTCACCATCTAACCATTCTTTTACTGCAATAGCTGTTGGTTTTGGTAAACGCTCGTAGTAACGAGAAACTTCAATTTGTTCTTTATTTTCGAAAACTTCTTCCAAACTATCATTAAACGTTGCAAACTCTTCCAATTTCTCTACCAATTCACTTTTCAAATCGTCATTCACTTGTGAAGCTCTTCTAGCCATAATAGCAATCGATTTGTAAATATTACCTGTTGGCTCTTCAATTTTTGTTTTATCAAAAGTAACGGTAGTTACCGGAGCACCAGTGCTTTTATAATCTTTCATATACTTCTTATTTTTGTGATATTGTTGCTAATTGTTCTCTCGTTTTACTCAATTCTTTTTCAATCTGACTTAAGTCATCATCCAGTTCCTTCATTTTATTGGATTCAGGAAATGCTTTTTGAAATTTATAATACGCTGCTTGTGCATCTAAAAGACGGATTTCTTTTTTTGCCAAAATACTCTTCATCCCTAAATCGTAATTTGATCTAAATCGATAATAAAGTGCATCTTCTTTAAAAATGGAACCCAAATACTCTTCGTTAAAAGAATCAAAGGCTATAATTGCAGCATAATAGTTTTGGGTATGGTAATATTGTTTTGCTACTTCAAATGATTTTTTCTCTAATCGATTGGTTAAATCTTTATAATATCCGTTTGCTTCTTCAATCAACTCAGAATCAGGGTAATTATCAATATAACGTTGAAATTCTTCCAAAGCTTTGTAAGTGTCTTGCTGATCTAAACTGTATTTTGGTGCAACCAAATAATAACTCTTCGCACTTAAAAATGCAGCTTCTTGCACTTTTGAACTCTGAGGATAATTGGCAATGAACTTGGAGAAGTAATACGACGAAAGGGTATAATCTCTTTCTTGGTAATACGAATCGGCAGTCATATATTGAATTCGCTCCATCTGAGGCTTACCTGCATATGGTCCGACCAATTTTTCAAAAAGCGGCAATGCTTTTCCGTATTCTCCCTTTTCATACAACTCAACCGCCAATTTATAACGGTCAGCATTCAAACCTTTATTAAGTACTTTTTGATATTCACTACAAGAACTCAACAAGATTACTACCAAAAATGTAAATACTAAATTTTTAATTTTTCGCATGCGGCAAAATTAAGGTTTTAAAATGTATTAATAAAAATTTATTTTCATCCTTTGAAAAAGAAAAAACTACTCGAAAACCCCTATTAAATATGGGATTTTCGAATAGTTCTAAAAAATTTATTTTTAAACAATATTCGGTGGATTTGTAGAAGTCAGCATTTTAACGTCATTATCGAATAAATACAAACCACCTTTATCATCGCCAATCAAGCTGATTTTATCTAAAATAGTTCTTGCTAAAGCTTCTTCTTCAATTTGTTCAGCAACATACCATTGTAAAAAATTATGGGTTGCATAATCTTTTTCCGTTAAGGTAATATCTACTAAATCATTAATTTTTTGAGAAACCATAACTTCATGATCAAATAAAGTTTGAAATAATTCTTTAAACGAACCGAAAGACAATGGTGGAGCAGCAAGAGCAGATATTTTAGCATGACCTCCGCGTTCATTGACAAATTTCACCAACTTTAACATGTGCATTCTTTCTTCATCAGAATGTGCATACATAAAACTAGAAACACCTTGAAAACCTTGCGTTTCTGCCCAAGATGCCATAGCTAAATATATTTGTGAAGATTCTGCTTCTATTTTAATCTGATCTGTTAACGATTTTTCTATTTTCTCTGTAAGCATAATTTGAAAATTTATTTTTTAAAATTCTGTGCAAAGTTACTAATTTTTTGTTGTAAAACATCGCTTGCTTTTACTAAAGGTAAGCGCACATAAGGTTCGCAAATATGCAAATCATGTAATAACGATTTTATACCAGAAGGATTCCCTTCTGAAAAAATTAAATCTATACTTGGCATTAATTTGTAAAACATTGGAAACGAATCATTTGCATTTCCTTCTAGAGCTAAATGGATAATTTTCGAAAATTCTTTCGGAAAACCTTGTCCGATTACAGAAATCACGCCAGCACCTCCGGCTAAAGTCAAGGGTAATGCCAATTTATCTTCCCCCGAAATCACCATAAAACCCTTTGGTTTATGTAATAACAATTCTAAAGCCTGATCGAAATTACCGGCAGCTTCTTTGATGCCTATAATATTATCGAAATCATTTGCCAATTTAAAAACCGTTTCCGGATTCATATTCATACCCGTACGATATGGGATATTGTATAAAATAATCGGCAACGGACTTGCCTCAGAAATTGCTTTAAAATGCGCATAAATACCATTTTGAGAAGGCTTACTATAATATGGAGAAACCGATAAAATCGCTGTAAATTGAGACAAATCAGCAGATTGCAACTCATCGACCAAAGCTTGCGTATTGTTACCGCCAATACCAACTACCAAAGGCAATCTTCCTTGATTCACGCTTACGATGGTATCTTTTACTTGCTGCTGTTCTTGCTTTGTTAAGGTACTCGTTTCACCAGTTGTACCAAGAGCAACCAAATAATCAACACCGTTTTCAATTTGAAAATTTATCAGACGCTCTAAAGCTGCAAAATCTATTTTATTTTCAGATGTAAAAGGAGTTACAAGTGCCACTCCCGTTCCTAACAATTGTTTCATTTTATTGAGAATTGAAATTTTATTATTGTATTTTTTATTTGATAAGTTTCAAAATTTGTAGATACTTAGTCAGTTCCGCATTAAAAGTATCTATTCTATTTGCATCAATTTTAATGGAAATATCATAAAAATTAAGCTCCTCTATATTAAAACCTGCTTTCAAAATTGCATTAGAATGAAAACTTGTAACTTGTGCCATAATATTATCATGCCCACAATAATTTATCAAAAGGTCGAATTTAGTTTGTGCAAAATTTTGAACAATACTTCCTTTTATTTTTCCATACCTACCAAAATCTTTATCACTAAAGGTTTCAAATTCCTGACTTAGCGTAACATTTTTTATTCTTTGGTATAAAATAATGGTAAAGTCATCGGTATTAATACCAAAATTATCTGCCAATTTTTTTCTAAAATCGTAGGTTTTAAACAAATCTTCATCGGCTAAAACTCCCACTTTTTTTATTTCTTTTTTTAAACTATTGGTATTATTATTGATATTACCAATATTTTTTCGCAAGAACTTTAAGGCTGTATTTTTTTTTATATTTTTTAAATTCATATACCTTTACAATATCTACAAATCTAAATAAAATAATGAAAAAGTCCATTTTTTTAATCCTAATTATAGGACTGCTTTTTAGCTGCAAAAAAGAGCATATTCAAGTAAAAAAAATTACTGGAAAACAAATTGAAATTGATGAACAATATAAAGCCGATACGCTTATTTCAGAAATTGTTGCACCGTACAAGCTAAAACTAAAAGATGAAATAAATAGGGTTTTATGCTACAATCCGAAAACTTTAACTCGAGAGGAAACCGACCTAGAAAGCTCATTAGGAAATGCTTACGCAGATATTTGTTACGCTAAAGCGGATAGTATTTTTCATGAACAAAGCGGAAAAAACATTGATTTCGCCTTATTTAATTTTGGCGGCATTCGAACTATAATCCCAAAAGGAGACATTACAGTCAAGAATTTATTTGAATTGATGCCCTTTGAAAATATGCTTGTTATTGCCGAACTTTCAGGTAGCCAGGTGAAAGAACTTTTTAATTACCTCGAGAAAAGAAAAGAAGCCCACCCTATTTCTCATCTAAAATTAGTTTTGAAAGGGGAAAAATTTTCAGATATACGCATTCAAAATAAATCTTTCGATACGAAAAAAAATTATTATGTACTTACTCATGACTATTTACAGCATGGTGGAGATAATATGGATTTCTTCGTGAATCCTGTTAGTTTATTCAACACTGAATTAAAAGTTAGAGACGCATTGATTGCGCATTTAAGTACCCTTGACACCTTAAATATTTCTATAGATCACCGATTTACTCAAATAAAATAATATGATGAAAAGACGAACATTCATTCAGCAAACAGCAGCAACAGGTTCCTTTTTAACACTTGGTGGTTTAACTTTAAACTCTTGTAATACCAGCAATGAAAAACATATAACCATACTTCATACCAACGATGTGCATAGTCATATCGAATCTTTCGATGCAACGCATCCGCTTTATCCTAATTTAGGTGGGGTTGCAAAACGAGCGTCTTTGATTGAAGAAATTCGTTTGGAAAATCCGAATACTTTATTGCTCGATGCTGGTGATATTTTTCAAGGCACCCCTTATTTTAATTTTTTTGGCGGCGAAGTTGAATTCAAACTAATGAGCAAATTGGGCTATGATGCAAGTACTATTGGAAATCATGATTTTGATAATGGTATTGCCGGTTTTGATAAACAACTGCCAAATGCCAATTTTGATTTTATCATTTCAAATTACGATTTTTCGAATACCTCGTTAGATGGCAAAACAAAAACACATAAAATATTTACAAAAGACGGGATAAAAATCGGAGTTTTTGGCGTCGGAATTGAACTTGCCGGACTTGTAGATCCTCTGTTGTATAAAGAAACCAAGTATTTAGACCCAATTGAAATTGCGCAAGACGCCACTCGGCATTTAAAAGAAGAAGAAAAATGTGATCTCGTAATTTGCTTGTCTCACTTAGGATATTATTACAAACAAAATCCGAACAAAATTTCCGATTTAAATTTAGCCAAACTAACCAAACATATTGACTTAATTATTGGCGGGCACACGCATACGTTTCTTAAAAAACCAACAATTACCAAAAATGTTATCGATGATAATGTCTTGATCAATCAAGTTGGAAAGTGGGGTTTAAATCTAGGAAGAATCGATTTTTATTTTGATGCTGAAAAAAACATTTCTTCTAAAGGAAAAAGTATAATTGTTTAAAGGCTTGTTGGTGTTACTTTACGAGGAAAACTGACCAATAATAGAACTGATTTTATCTTCATCTACAAGGAATTTTTCACCCATAGAAAAAGAATTTTTTGATGCTTTGGATTTTCTTGCAGTGAAATGCAAATTTTGTATACCTATTTTAGCAAATTGTAAGGCATTGCTCGCATTGATTCCGCTACCTGCCATGATTTGAATTTTATCTCCATAAGCAATCTGTAGATCTGCAATAACCGAAATCCCTTCAATTGCAGTAGCTTGTAAACCAGAAGTTAACAATCTGTCAAATCCGATATCAATGATTTTTTGAATTGCAATATGATAGTCTAAAACAAAGTCGAAAGCTCGATGAAAAGTCACTTCAAGCCCTAAGTCTTTTGAAAGTTTTAGCAAGTCCTTATTATAGTTTGAAATCTCATTATTTTCATTTAAAATACCAAAAACAACACCTGTTGCACCAGCCTTTTTTGCAGCTTTAATATCTAATTTCATTACTTCAATTTCCTGCGAAGTGTAGTTAAAATCTCCTTCTCGCGGACGAATAATAACATGAACTTCAACGCTTGACTTTACAACGCATTCTTGAATCAAACCAAAACTTGGCGTCAAACCTCCAATGGATAAAGCCGCACATAATTCAATGCGTTTTGCACCAAATTTTTCAGCTGCAATTGCGCATTCTACAGAATCTGAACAAACTTCAAAAATCATATTAAAAAGTATAAATGAAATGTTTTAGATTTTCTTCATTTGTTGTTTGATCATTTTAATTTGATCTTTCAACATGCCATGTTTATCTAATTTTTTAGCTTCAGCAACTAACATTGTAGCTTCTCGTTTTCTTCTTTTCGTCAAAGCAATACCAGCTAATTGAAGCTTTGCCATTGCTTTATCATGATCCATTGCCAAACCTAAATTTAAAGCTTTTTTAAAGAATTTTTCTGCTTGAGTGAGGTTGGTTTGAGAAACCATGATTCCTCTTAAAAAATTAAAATAACCTTCTTGTTTTTTGGTTAAGACAGAAGACGGGTTTATAATTCTATCCAATAATTTTGAACCACCAGCAAAATCCTGTTTCCGCATTTTTAAAAACACCAATAGTAAAATCTCATTTTTAAAATACAAAAACACAAAAATACCAGCCAACAATAAAATGGAAATTCCATTCATTATATGCCCTTTTGAAAATTCAAAAACTGCCCAAACTGTTATTAAAACAGCTATTATTAATTTAATATTTTTGTTAAACATCTTCTCTTTTTTAGTTTTTGCAAATGTACGTTTTTTGAAAAATTTATAACAGCTTTTCGCGGATTTTTCAATGAATCGAATGATTAAAAAATTCAAGTAGTTTTTATTTCTCTCAAATTAATTTTTATATCTTAGTAGGATAAAAAGTAAACCTGATGCTTATTTTTCTTTTTACATTCAGTTTTATAGATGTTCGTTTGAACGTTAAACGACCTGATTCAACGATTTCTCTATTTTCCTTTTAAGAATATCCCTACCCTTCTACTCTAAATAATTTCATATTAAAAATTGATTATCATGCAATTACCATACGCAGAACCTTATAAAATAAAAATGGTTGAATCTATTAACCGATCTACACAAAAGCAACGTGAAAAATGGATAAAAGAAGCCGATTATAATCTTTTTAACCTCACATCCGATAAGGTATTTGTTGATTTATTAACCGATTCCGGAACAGGCGCTATGAGCGATCAACAATGGGCTGCCTTGATGAGTGGCGATGAAAGCTATGCTGGTTCCACCTCTTTTCTACAATTAAAGAAAGTAGTGCAAAAATTAACCGGATTTACCTATTTTTTACCTACTCATCAAGGCCGAGCAGCTGAAAATGTATTGTTTTCAGCTTTGGTAAAAGAAGGAGATATTGTACCCGGAAATTCTCATTTCGACACCACAAAAGGCCATATAGAATTCAGAAAAGCCAAAGCAGTTGACTGCACTATTGATGAAGCTTTTGACACTGCAAATAAACATCCCTTCAAAGGAAATATTGACCTTAAAAAATTAGAAGCAGTTTTTAAAGAAACTCCTAAAGATAAAATACCCTTTGTCGTTTTGACCATTACCTGCAATAGTTCGGGCGGTCAACCTGTTTCGATGCAAAACATGAAAGAAGTTTCCGAGCTATGTAAATCCCACGGAATTATGTTACTCTTTGATGCGGCACGATTTGCTGAAAATGCCTATTTTATTAAAAAAAGAGAAAAAGCTTACCAACATAAAACTATTAAAGAAATTGTAAGCTATATGTTTGCTTTTGGAGATGGAATGACAATGAGTGCAAAAAAAGATGGATTGGTAAATATGGGTGGATTTATTGCATTAAACGATGAAGAAATTTATAAAAAAGCCTCCGTATTTAATATAATGTTCGAAGGTTTTTTAACCTATGGTGGAATGAATGGCAGAGACATGGCGGCTTTGGCAATAGGTTTAGACGAAGCGACTGAATTTGATTATTTAGAAAGTCGAATTGAACAAGTTGCTTACCTTGGGAAAAAATTGGTAGAATTTAACGTACCTGTCCAACATCCATTTGGAGGTCACGCCATTTTCATCGATGCCAATAAGTTTGTACCAACTATTCCGCGAAGTGAATATCGCGCGCAAGCTTTAGCGATAGAATTGTATATTGTTGGAGGAATCCGTGGTGTTGAAATCGGAACTGTATTGGCAGATCGTGATCCGTTTACACGTAAAAATCGTTATCCTGAATTGGAATTAGTGCGATTAGCAATTCCTCGAAGAACCTATACACAAAACCATATGTATTATGTTGCAGTTGCCTTAAAAAATATCTATGATACTCGTGATCAAGCAAAATCAGGATATCGAATTATAGATGAAGCTCCGATAATGCGACACTTCACAGTGAAATTTGAAAAAATTTAAAATTCTTAAAGCGTTCAATTTATATCTCTAAAAAAAGCACACCCTTTTTGGAATATTCTTATGATTCTTTTTATCGTTTTGTTTATCGGAATACAACTTGCTTTATAAACAAGTTAGTTTCGCTTTTGACAACTATTTTTTACCTCGTTTTAACACCAAACTATCCGCAGGATAATTTGCTTTTAAATAAGCCATTTGTGATTTTGCCCAATCGATAAGAACTTCTCGTTGCTTTTGAGATAAATTTGCCTCAGTATGTAAACCCAAATAGGTATACGATTCTAAAGGCATTTCTTTTTCTTCAACAGTTTCTACAACTTCTTCGAATTTATGATTCTGCACGGCAATTGGTAATTGTGTGAAATTAGAAAAATTTAAATGTTTTTTCCCATCCTGAACATGCTCATCTAGCCACCAAGCTGCTGGTTGAAAATTAGAATACCAAGGGTATTCAGTTTTGTTAGAATGGCAATCATTACAAGCAACTTGCAAGATTTGATCTACTTCTTGAGGTACTTTATACTTTGTAGAAACCGCATAGGCTTGATCATTGGATTCGTTTTTATCCGGACGAAAAAATTGAATGATAATTAGCAGAACCAATAAAGCTAGAAGAATTTTTTTTATCATGATTGAAAATTATTTATCTATTTTGTAATGAATTTGTGTATTAAAAGCAATAAAATTAAAACTATTTATTCTAATTATGGAAGTTTTAATCCAAAAAAACTTGACTGTTTTTTTTGTCCATAAATTGTCAAGCGCTATTTTAAAAATCTTACTAGGTTCCTTAAATTAGTAATTTTCTTTTTCTTAGTTCGATTTTTGCACTATTTCCATCTATTTAGAAGATCTAACGGGCTAGTTAATCTTTTATTAACTAGTTTACAATTATCTATAAATTCATTATATTTATCCAATTCGATAACTAACACTAAAATCATGGCGAATTTTAAATTAAATATCAACGGAAAAAGTCAGCAAATTGATGTTGACCCGGCAACGCCCATACTTTGGGTACTAAGGGAACATCTTAATTTAGTAGGCACTAAATTTGGCTGTGGTATTGCACAATGTGGTGCCTGTACAATTCACCTTAATGGAGTAGCAGTAAGATCATGCCAATTACCAATTTCTTCGGTAGGAAATCAAGCAATTATTACTATTGAAGGTCTATCCGAAAACGGAGACCACCCAGTTCAAAAAGCTTGGTTGGAACATGATGTGCCCCAATGTGGTTACTGTCAAGCTGGTCAAATTATGACTGCTACGGCATTATTAGCGAGCAATCCGAAGCCATCTGACGAAGAAATAGAAATGGCTATGACCGGAAATATTTGCCGCTGTGGCACCTATACGCGGATAAAAAAAGCGATTAAAACCGCTGCTAATTCTTAAAAGAGTACTATTTAAAATGATTTATTAAATCATTTCGTCAATCCATTTCCAAATAAAAACTAAAAAATTCAGAACATGACAATCGTAAAAACAACATATGGCAGACGTTCCTTTCTAAAAAGATCAGCCTTAGCTGGAGGAGGTCTGATGATCGGATTTAGCTGGTTGGCTTCCTGCAAGCCTACACCGGAACAGGTATTAAGCATGCCAAAAGAGTGGTTTAACATCAATGCCTATTTGAAAATAGGTGAAAATGGCCTTGTTACCATCATGTCTCCCAACCCGGAAATTGGACAGAATGTAAAAACATCCATGCCTATGATTGTTGCGGAAGAACTTGATGTGGATTGGAAGAATGTAATTGTCGAACAAGCACCTTTAAATACAGATCTTTTCACCCGTCAATTGGCAGGTGGAAGTCAATCCATTAGACAAGGATGGGAAGGCTTGAGAATGGTAGGAGCTACAGCAAGAAAAATGCTACAAGAAGCTGCGGCACAAGCTTGGCAAGTACCTGTAAGCGAAATTACTACTGAAGCAAGTACTTTACACCATAAAAATAGTGGTAAATCAGCTGGCTTTGGTGAAATGGCTTCGGCTGCCGCTAAAATTGAAATACCGAAAGAGGTTGAACTCAAAGACCCGAACGACTTTAAAATCATAGGAACATCCCGTAAAAATGTGGATGGGCTTAAAATTGTTACTGGCCAACCGCTATATGGCTTGGATTTCCATCGAGACGGAATGCTTATCGCCATGATTGTGCATCCTCCTGCTTTTGGAATGAAATTAAAATCTTTTGACGACTCCGAAGCAAAGACTATGGCTGGTATCAAAGAAGTTTTCACTATAAAAACATACAATGATGGGTACTTGAAAAGTGCCTTTGATAACAATGCATTTACCGATCTTATTGTTGTTGTTGGTAATTCAACATGGGAGGTGATGAATGCTAAAAAAGCGATAAAGGTAGATTGGGAAATGGCTCCCGAGCTCAAAACCGAAATGGACCTTTTTGGCCAGAATATAACTGTACGGTTTCCTGCAGGACTTGAAAATACAAAAATGCATAATGCAAATATGGCAGAAATGGCCACCAAAACAAGCAAACAGCTTCGTAAAGATGGAAATCCAGAGGATGCTTTCAAAAAGTCCGTAAAGATTATAGAAAGGAATTACTCCGCCCCATTTCTTGCACATAATACGATGGAACCTATGAATTTCTTTGCCCATGTGACAGAGGAAAAAGCCGAACTTGTAGGGCCGGTTCAAACACCGGAATTCATGGAAAAAAGTGTGGCAGCTCGTCTTGACATGCCTTTAGAAAAAGTTGATATTCAAATGACCCGAATGGGTGGTGGTTTCGGACGACGACTTTATGGTCATTATTTGGTCGAAACTGCAGTCATTTCTAAGAAAATGAAAGCACCTATTAAACTGGTTTACACACGTGAAGATGATATGACGAATGGTATTTACCGTCCTTCTTATTATGCAACCTATCGTGCCGGATTGGATGCCGACAACAATCTTATTGCTTTTCATGTACGAGCAGGAGGAATTCCTGAAAGTCCAATTGCTGCGAATCGTTTTCCTGCTGGAGCTGTAGATAATTACCTTGCTGAGGAATGGACCATAGATTCTAATATAACCGTTGGGGCATTTCGAGCTCCTCGGTCTAACTTTATCGCCGGAGCAGAACAATCCTTTTTGGATGAAGTTGCAGAAGTTGCTGGTAAAGACCCAATTGAATTCCGTCTTGAACTTTTAGAGCGAGCGAAAAAGAATCCTGTTGGCGAAAACAATGATTATGAAGCCGAGCGATACGCAGGCGTACTTGAGTTGGTTAAAGAAAAATCTGGTTGGACTCAAGAGCAGCCCAATGTATATCGCGGGGTTTCCGCTTACTATTGCCACAATTCCTATGTTGCACAAGTACTTGATATGGTTCTTGAAGATGATAAGCCGGTTGTACAAAAAGTAAGTTGTGCCATTGATTGCGGCATCGTGGTAAATCCTGATGCTGCCACGAACCTTGCCGAGGGAGGTATTGTTGATGGTATTGGCCACGCAATGTATAGTGCAATTACCTTTAAGGATGGGGTACCAGAACAAAATAATTTTGATAAGTACCGTCTTATTCGACACAATGAAGCACCAAAATCTATTGAAGTTCATTTTGTAAAAAACAAAATAGATCCAACTGGTCTTGGAGAGCCACCATTTCCTCCTATTATGGGTGCACTTGCGAATGCATTGTATAAAACGACAGGTAAGCGTCATTATCACCAACCTTTTATAAAAGAAAAAGAAGTACTAGGTTAGTTACAAACCAAAATATTCATATGAAATTTAGATCATATTTTTTTATTCAAAGGTTTTATTATCCATAAAAGGATGACATTTTATTAGGCAGAAAATGTTAAGTCTTTCTAAAAATAAAGAATTAACCGTTGATTTTCTTGCATATGGTTTGTATAACTTTTAGCTTGCGCCCTCATTATAAAAAAACTATACAAAATGAGTCAAGTAAAAGAAAATGACACTGTAAAAGTTCATTATACTGGTAAATTAGCCGATGGTAATATTTTTGACAGTTCTTTACAAAGAGAACCACTTGAAATTACTTTAGGACAAGGTATGTTGATTTCCGGATTTGAAAAAGGTCTGATTGATATGAAAGTGAACGAGAAAAAAACAATTAATATTCCGAAAGAGGAAGCTTATGGTGAAGTTCAAAAAGAGTTATTTCAACTCGTACCAAAAGAACATTTACCACAAGATATTCAACCTGAAGTTGGGATGGGATTGGTTTCTAAAAATAACGATGGTTCCGAACAGCAATTGCGAATCGCAGAAGTTAATGATGATAGTATTGTTGTTGATGCAAATCACCCTTTGGCAGGTCAAGATCTTATATTTGAATTAGAATTATTAGAAATAAAATAGTTTACGAACTTCAAAATTATATAAAAAAGACTAGCGTAATTCGCTAGTCTTTTTTTGTGGTTAAAATTTATAAGTGAAGCGTTAAAAGAAGATGTCAATGAAAATATTGATAAAAAAACAACCATTGATGACTTTTCACAATTTGCTCCTATGGCGACAGTTTACATATTAAATTCGGCCGGAATCAAAGGTAAAAATGAGGTTCTTAATTTAGAATATTTATTACAACTTTACACTAAAATTTTATCCAAATAGCATTATATTTAGGTTCTTTTATAAATATTATTTTAAGCTTTCTTAAAGTCTGTAATTTTACGAGCAAAGCACCAATTTTATACTCATGAATATTTTAAACAGCATAAATGAATTCCGAAGAAAATTAATGCACCAATTGACAAAAAACATTGGTAACACTGCTAATTTATCCGAATTCAAAAATAAAAATTCTACCATAAAAATTAAAAAAGTTTTAATCTGCCGACCAAATCATCGATTGGGAAACTTATTATTGATTACACCATTGGTTCAAGAAGTAATTGAAGCTTTTCCTGATTGTGAAATAGATTTAATGGTACAAGGAGGTTTAGCTCCTATCATTTTTGAAAATTATGAAAATGTGAAAACCGTTATTTCTCTTCCGAAAAGAACTTTTAAATATCCAATAAATTATCTAAATGAATTTTTTAGTTTCAAAAAGCGACATTATGATATGGCAATTAACGCTGTAAAAGGCTCTTCTTCAGGTAAGATATACACAAAAATGGCAAACGCGAAGCACAAAATATTTGAAGGAGATCAAGATCGAATTGAGAAGCTTCACAGAGACTATAAACATATCGCAAAATTTCAGGTGTATAGTTTTAGAGATTATTTAGTACAACTCGGTTTTCCTAAAAACAACAAACCGGTACAATCTTTGAATCTCAAATTATCTGCTAATGAACTTTTAACCGGTCAAAAAGAATTGAGAGATTTGGTTACTAATAATAAGAAAACCATATGCATTTTTACACATGCGACAGGTGACAAATGTTATTCAGAGTCTTGGTGGACATCGTTGTATGAAAAATTAAAATCGCAATTTGAAGAGTACAATATTATGGAGATTCTTCCCATCGAAAATATTTCTAAAATAAATTTTCAAGCACCATCCTATTATAGTAAGGATATTCGAAAAATGGCCGCATTAATGGCTAATACCGAAATATTTATTGGTGCTGATAGCGGAATTATGCATTTAGCGAGCGCATCTCAAATAAAAACAATCGGGCTTTTTTCGCGTGATAATCAAGAAAAGTACCAACCTTATGGTGATGGTAGTTTAGCCGTAAACACCGAAGAAAATGATATTGATGATTGCATTAAAATTATACGTAAAGTGCTGATTCAAAACTAAAATAGGAATCAAGATCTATTGTATTTCATTTAATTTTATAATCGGAAATACATCAATATTGCTCTTCAAAATAAAGATTATAAAAACATATTTTTTTTTGTAGCGTTTTTCCATTTTATTACGTATTGATAAAATAAGGATTAAAAACTTATTAAATGAAAAGAAAATACCTAATAATAGCATGGTTTATTCTCTGTCAAGTTTTACTTTCTTGCAGTAGTGATGATGAAAATCTAGATAGTTTAAGTGCCTTTGAACCTTCTCCTGAAATTACTTTACGACTAGATCAAAACAATTATGAAAATTTAAATTCCAATAGAAAAAATAATATTCCAAAAGGAGATACTATTCATATTCAAAGTATTTCAAAAGAAAATAATTTCTTAAAAATTGAAGTTTCTTATAGCGGTGGATGTGAAGAACATAATTTTGAAGTTGTATGGGATGGAATCGTATATGCAGAGTCCCCATGCTTCATGAATCTAATGTTAATCCATTATGGAAATAATGACCCGTGTGAGGCACTTATAACACAAACACTTGATATAAATTTATCAAAATTAATTGGTGAAATAAACGAAAAAGACACTTGTGATTATAACCTATTCACAACCTTTAATTCAAGTGAAACACCTGATATAAAATATATTAGCAAAAACTAAAGAAAAAAAAGCAAATCCTAGCAAAATAGATAAACTATAAAATTCGTTTGATGCATCTTTAAATAATGAGTAAAACAATCCGCTTCGAAGCGAAAAAAATCAACGATCCAAATCTAAAACACCTAATTGCTGAATGCGAGAAAAATAATGCTCTGCATCAAGAATTACTATATAAGCATTTTTACAATTACGCGCTTACTATTTGCAGACTTTACAGTTATACCAATCATGATGCTGCAAGTATTTTGAATGATAGTTTTATAAAAGTTTTTAATGCGCTAAAAAAGAAAAAATATGACGACAACATTCCTTTTAAAAATTGGTTGCGAAAAATAATAACGAACACAGCCATTGATTCCATTCGAAAAAATTTAAAACATTCCAGGCATCTTGAAATCAATGAAGACACTTGTAATATTACCGATAATTATACCATCATAGACAATCTCTCCTATCATGATATTTTAAAACTTTTAGACCAATTGCCACAACAACATCGGGTCGTGTTCAATTTATACGAAATACAAGGTTATAAACATGAAGAAATAGCCTTACAATTAAAAATTGCGATAAGTACCTCGCGTGTATTTTTAACAAGAGCAAAGAGAGAATTGCGTTTACTAATTCTTAAAAATGAAACGTATCATGGAAAATAAATTTGACGAAAGACTGAAAATCAGAATTAAGGAAACTCTTGAAGAAGAAAATTTTGAATACAACCCAAATCATTGGAAAGCGTTAAACAAAAAGAAAAAGAATAATAAAAATTTCTTTTTTTGGTATGCCGCTGCTGGTCTGCTCCTTTTAACAAGCATTGGATTAGGCACTGGCTACTTTAATTCAACAAAAATTGCACATCCGAATGCTCAAGAAATAATCATTTCGAAAGAAGAAAAAAAGAATGTAAATGATATCATATCCAATGAAGATGATACTTTAATCACCAAAAAAGATCAAAATAACAAAACAGATAAAAGCAATTCAGAACAAAGAAATTCTATTCAAAAACAGCAAAATATAGAATTTATAGCAACAAATAAAACCTCAAAAAAAGAGCAACCAAAAAATCAAATTTTCACAAATGAAATAACCGAAATAAACTCTTTCAATATAATAAATAGTAATATCGTTCCGATAAATTTGCATTCTCAAAAAAAAATTGAACAACAAATATTATTGCCAAAAATAAGCATAAGCGACGCCATGGCACAAATTGAAAAAGAAGATGAATTGATTGAAAAAACCAAAAAATTAATGGTTATGGGCATCCATTTTTCACCTTTGCTTACTTCAAACACTGAGGTAAATAATTCAGAAATAGGTATTGCCGGTGGTATTTCTGTGGATATTCCGTTATGGAACAAATTTGCACTTAATACAGGTGTTTTGTACTCTAATCAAAATATGGATTTGTCTTCAAATATTCTTGATAATACGGGAATAGTAAACTACGGCGACAATCAATTAAATTCCAATAAAGCAAAAATTAAAGGAATTGAAATTCCGGTAAATGTGCGATATGATTTCACTATTGTGAATAAAACTTTTTTTGTCACTACCGGATTCTCTTCTACTTCCTATTTTGATGAAGTCGTTGCATCAGAATATATTATCAACACAAGATCAGAAATAACTTCTCAAGATAATTTTGGCAATAAAATCAAACAATATAAATTAGTGCCAGTTGGCAAAGAAACCGTAGAAATAAATTCAAAAACCGGATTTGATTTCGCCAGTTTAATTAATTTTTCTGTTGGTGTTGAATTACCAATAAACAATAAACGACAATCATTAGCAATTGAACCATTTTACAAATATTCCGTTTCATCAGTAACCTATAAAAATATTGATTTTAGCACGATGGGAATTTTCTTGCGCTATAATTTTAGTTTTACCAAAAATAAACGATGAACCGTGTAGCGTAATTTTCATTTTTATCGTATTAACGATATAAACTTAACCTCGAACATTATGAAATATTTTATCTTTTCTGTTTTAGTTATTGCACTTACAGTTTCTTGCTTAGATGATGTTGAACCTGTTAATCCAGATTATGAGTTTGAGCTGCCCTCGACTCCTTTTAATTTAGAAAGCTTCAATACAGAATTTGACGATTATAATTCAGCCGCTCCAAGAGTTGGTGATGTAATTGCTTTTTGTTTCTCTACCAACAGAAAAAGTCAAGGCAATAAATTTGATATTATTTTTGAACCCATGAATATTTTTTATGATCGATTTAAAACTAAAGAATTAAGCGTAACTACCGGATATCCAAGTTGGTATAACAATATGCAAGAATTTCAGGCAATTACCTATGGTTTGAGAAAGATAACAAATGATTCCGCAAATGAGCTTGGCCCTTACATTTTTCTAAATAATGAATATCGATTTGATGATTTTTCTGCCTTATTATTGTATGCAACTGATTTGAGTGGCAATTTTGATATTCATTTTACTTATAGTGGTATGAATAATAATATAAATTTTTTCGACACATCCGCCATAGATTTTCTTAATTCAGAAAAAGATGACTTATATCCATGTTTTGATTTTAACTCTAATAAAATGTTTTTTTGCTCGAATAGAGACGGCGATAATTTTAATATTTATGAAGTCGAAATTGACAATCCAAATAAAACCCTAATACCCATCTTGACTCAAAACAATAATAATGATGTTATACTAAGCACAAAACTTTCGAGCGATTATGATGACAAATGCCCATTTATTTATGATAACACGTTAGTTTTTACATCAAATCGTCCAGGAGGTTTTGGAGGTTATGATTTATATTATTGCAAATTAGAAAATGGCATATGGTCAGATCCAGTTAATTTCGGTGCCGAAATTAATACCGAATTTGACGAATACAGACCTATTCTTTTTGAAGAAGGCATTGATTATACAAAACATGCTATGGTATTTTCCTCAAATAGAACTGGTGGAAAAGGAGGTTTTGACCTATACATGGTTGGTGTTGACAATTAATGATTTTTTAAGGAATTAATTGCAACCTAAATAAACCTTACCATGAAAAATAATTTTCTACAGCTATTAATAATCATAGCACTATTTACCTCTTGCTCAAACGAAGAAACCGACGATTGCGATGTAGAAAACTATCAATACAATTGGTCGACAGAGAAATCTATTGCAAAAGATTACAATACTGAAATTGAAAGATTTGATTTTACAGTTACAGTTGGCACAAACAATGTGTTTGAATACAATCATTCCGGTGCTCAATGTGACTATATTTTAGATGATGAATGGGGTGAATTACTCTCATTTGAAATTAATAAAGACCTGACTATTTTCGAATATAAAGACGACGAAATTCTGCAAACAAATTGCTTTTATCAGGAATATGGTGCATGGGTATCTCATATTCAAAGTGCGATTTCAAAAGGCGTCATAAAAGGTGAGAAATCAGGAAATAACACTTGGAAAATAAGTGGTACAATTACGGTATTATCCGAGTTTTATACAGCTCCAAAAGAGATAAAATTTACAGGAATATTTAAGCAATAAAAAAACCAACCTATCCACCAAAGGCAAAATAAAGCCAATGAAAAAATAAGTTGATTATTCATTTTTCTGATATGACTAAAGTTTAAAAAAACACTCTTAATTAATTTTGCGAATCGAAGCATCTCCAATAATTATACCTTTATTTACAACAGGGTCTCCTTTATACTCAACATTTGCTTCACCATAAGCGGTTATTTTTAAGTCTTTTGACACATTAAGTCGCAGCTCAGCTTCACCATATACTGTTAATTTTGCCGATTCGGTTACCACTTTCAACGTATTAATTTCGCTTTCTCCGTAAGCAATAATTCGATGTCTACCTATAACTCCACTTTCAATATTCAGCTCGCTTTCGCCATAAATTGTAGTTTGCAGATTATTAAAGTCTACTTCTTTAAAAGTAACTTCAGATTCCCCATAAATGGTAAGTTGAAACTTATCTACTTGCAATCGACTTTTACAAATAAAATCTTCTTCGCCTCTTAGAGATAGTTCTTCTAAATTTTTATAGGTAATTGTAGCTTTAACAACAGTTCCGTTATAAATATCACGTCTTCCTTTATAATCATCATTATTTACCGTTTCACTTTTCGTAACGGTCTTTGCTCCTTCTAAATAGACATGTAATGTTCTACCATCGACTTCAATATTCAATTTTTCAAAAGCAACATCGATATCTTCAACAGTTACTGATTCTTGATCTCCCTGCACAAAATTAACTTGTATATGCGGGCTTACAATTACTTTTGTAAACGGTTCAACTTGTATAATTTTAGTTTGCGCATTAGTGTTAGCCCAACTTAACAGCCAAATTAATACAATTAAGAAAAAGTTATTTTTTATCATTTTTAGGAAATTTTCACACCTTTCGATGCAGATTTTTTTTAAATATCACCAGTCAAATCGACTTGGTTTGGTATAAAGACATACCCCAACGACTTTTGTTACACTATTATTTAAATAAGTGCATATTTTAAAAACATAAATCAACAATTCTACTAATAAAGGTGTGTAACTACTTAATTTTCTTCAAGGTCAAATCTTGGTATTTCACAATAAATATACCTTTGTTTAAAATACCTTTTGAAGTATTTTCGATATAATTATATTTTGTAGAAAGTCGTTGAGAAACTCCTTGTCCGATCAAATCGGTATGACTTGCAAGACGCATTAAGATATCATAGGTTACATCAAAACCATCCATAGCAAACTCGGATGGATAAATTGAATAATTTCGTTTATATGCTTTCACAAAATTTTGATAACCCTCTGATTCTATATCAAAAAAAGTGGTACTTGGATAATGAAAATTTACCCTATTCAAGAAATTATTATCTATTTTATCAAAAGCTTTGCTCTTATTAAATGTAAATAAAGTCACCTTATGACCTTGACCAAGCACTCCTAAATTGTTCATGATATCTGCAACAAAAACATCTCGATTACCAATTAAAACAACCCAATTTTCTTGGTCTTTTTCAATACTTTTTTTGAAAATATCTGGCTTTATATAACCTTTAATAGGCTCTACTATAGTGATTTTTTTCAAAGTATCAAGTGATTCAATTTCTTTAACCCAAGAACTCACATTGGCTTGAGTCTTAATTTCATCATCTAAAAATATAGTGATTTTTTGATTGGTATAAGTTGACTTTATATATTGTAACATTTCAATTGCCAAATGCGCATCGGTAGGAACATCTTGTACCAGATTTCTATTGGAAATAACCGAATGGTCTTTAGAAGATAAAGGAGAAATTATAAAAGGTTTTTTATATTGCAGATTTTGCGCAACACTAACGACATTTTTATAATACATCGGACCGATTACCACATCATAGGAATCAAAATCATTACTTTCCGTAATTTTTTTGGATACCCATTCACTGTTTTCCGTATCATATACCTTGACATCTAAAGATAATCCTTGGTTTTTCAATGAATCAATCGCTTGCAATGCACCAAAATAAAAATCAGTGGTAACCTGCAATAATCTATCCTTTTCAAAATCTAAGCTGTCAATTCTTGCTTTAAAAGGAAGCATTAACGCTACATTTAATTTTGTGTTTGGTAAAATTTCGTCTATAAATGTGCTTGTGTTTTCTTTCGTTTTATTCGGAATTTTTAGCAGCATGCCTTCTTTCACTCCATCCTTTAATTCAGGATTAACAGCAATTAATTCCTCTTTGGTCATCTCGAACCTTTTAGATAAACTATAAAATGTTTCCAACTTTTCAACTTTATGAATTTGAAAAGCACCTTGAGATGCATCCTTATATTTTGGCACATAAATCACATCGTCTACTTTCAAGCCATTTTCTTTAATTTTCGGATTCAACTCTTCCAATTGCGTAACGGTAATTCCATATTCCCTTGCAATACTATATTTCGTTTCTTTTGATTTCACCAAATAAGGTTGGTTATTTTTTGCTACATCCAATAATTTTTGGGCATCAATGTCAATCGGAATTTTAACAACTTGACCTTGCTTGAGTCCATCTCGTAATAAAAATGGATTTAGCGAATTCATTTGTTCTTTGGTAACATTGTATTTTTGCAGAATACCAAAAAGGGTTTCTTTTGATGCCGCTTCGTGATAAATTATTCCGTCTACGATAATATCTTTGGCTGTAATTGCGCCTAGATCTGCATTGGTAATATCTAATGCTGCATTATATTCTTTATTAGGAATAATAAGAATATCATTCACTTTTACGTTTTTTTCAATATCCGGATTTAATTTCAACAAGTCGAAAGGAGTAATCGAAAGCTTTTTTGAAATACTCTGAACTGTTTCTCCTTCAGCAACTTTATAGGTAATATATTTTTTATCTTGTGCGAAAATGGAAAGAATTCCTATAAAAAAGAATAAAAAGAATAGTTTGCTATTTTTCATTAATTTTTGAATTAACATGTAATAACTCCATAATTTAGAAACGATTACATTGATTATATACAATTTACTTGAAACTCAAAATTACAAAAAATCCTGAGAGTGCATAATTCTATTTACAAGGTCGTTATTCCCATTCAATAGTTGCAGGTGGTTTTGAACTGATATCATACACCACACGATTAACACCTTTTACATTATTGATAATCTTATTGCTTGTTTCTTGCAAAAACTCATAGGGTAAATTTACCCAATCAGCTGTCATTCCGTCGGTAGATGAAACGGCACGAAGTGCAACTACTTTTTCGTAAGTTCTTTCATCTCCCATCACTCCTACTGAATTTACTGGTAAGAGCATTGCTCCAGCTTGCCAAACATCATCGTACAATTTCCATTTTTTCAATCCTTCTATAAAATAAAAATCTACTTCTTGTAAAATGCGAACCTTTTCAGCAGTAATATCTCCTAAAATTCGAATTCCAAGTCCTGGTCCTGGAAAAGGATGACGACCTAATAATTCATCATCGATATGCATACTTTTTCCAACACGACGAACTTCATCCTTAAAAAGCATCCGTAAAGGTTCTACAATTTTTAATTTCATAAAATCTGGCAAACCACCTACATTATGATGCGATTTAATTGTTGCTGAAGGTCCTTTTACAGAAATAGATTCAATAACATCAGGATAAATTGTGCCCTGCGCCAACCAAGTAACTTCTGTAATAAGGTGCGCTTCGTCATCGAAAACTTCAATAAATTCGTTACCAATTGCTTTTCTTTTACCTTCAGGATCGCTTATACCTTTCAATTTTTCTAAAAACCGGTCAGCTGCATTAACACCTTTAACATTTAGACCCATATGCTTGTATTGATCTAAAACATTTTGAAATTCGTTTTTGCGTAGTAAACCATTATTCACAAAAATACAATACAGGTTTTTACCAATTGCTTTATCTAATAAAACAGCAGCGACAGTAGAATCTACTCCACCGGAAAGTCCTAAAACTACCTTATCATTTTTTAATTTCTTTTTTAATTCGGCAACAGTCGTTTCTACAAAAGAATCCGGCGTCCAATCTTGTTTGACCTTAGCGATTCTCACTAAAAAATTGTCCAGTAATTGCATACCATCTTTCGTATGATATACTTCCGGATGAAACTGAATTGCAAAAGTTTGTTCTCCTTTTATTTTAAACGCCGCAAACTCCACATCTGAAGTGCTTGCAATCTTTTGAAAATCAGCAGGTAAATCAACAATAGTATCCCCATGACTCATCCAAACTTGAGAACCAACTTCAATTTTATCGAAAAGGGCTTCATTTTCAGAGATAGATGATAGATTGGCTCGACCATATTCTCTCACTTTAGATGGGGCAACGTGACCTCCAAATTTTTGAGCCAAATATTGTGCACCGTAGCAAACACCCAATAAAGGCACTTTACCCTTAATTTTGCTCAAATCGGGATGTGGAGCATCTGGGTGATGCACAGAAAAAGGACTTCCAGACAAAATTACTGCTTGGTATTCTTCGATGTTTTTTGGCACTTTATTGTAAGGAAATATTTCGCAAAAAATGAAGAGTTCTCGAACTCTACGTGCTATTAATTGTGTGTATTGCGAACCGAAATCTAATATGAGTACTTTGTTTTGCATCCGCAAAAATAAAATTAAAATCACAATAATAGAATACGAATAGAAAAATATTATACGAAGAAAAATAAATGATAAATTTAAGCTAAAATCGAGATCAAACTTTACAATTATGAAATACTCAAAAACTTTTTCTTTTTTTTGATTTTATTATTGTTTTCTATCACGATGTTTTCACAAGAAAAAGAGGTTGGAAACACAAATGAATCTGTAAAACAGTAATTGAAGGAAAATTTCGTCTTTGTGCGATTAGGAGTTGAAGCTCCGTTTGAAATTCCAGGTGCTTGGGAAGTATTTGGTGCTTTTACCTATGACATCAATATTGATGCTTATGATAGTATTAATTTTGGTATCGGAATTGCTAAATTATTTTAG
>RCMY010001151.1_pt1 | contig 25174 bp, 21 predicted proteins | sample 2041341 | NCBI WGS metagenome assembly RCMY01 (sample SAMN09708234, study PRJNA481090) | Marine sediment metagenome, whole genome shotgun sequencing project.
GCGGTGTACGCCTCGGCGAACGCCTGGACGCGGTCGCGAGCTTCCTCGGCGTCGGTGGAGGTGTAGGTGGCGACGAGCACGTTGCTGTCGGGTTGGAACTGCACTTCGAGGTCGCGCAGCAACAGGTTTGGCCCCTCAGCGATGTTCAAGTCCGCCTTCACGAGGTTCGCCGTGGCGAGCGAGGCAAAGATCGCGCTTTCTTCCTCGAGCACGGGCGCACGGAGGCTATTTCCGAGCGAGCCGACCGGTGTGGCCGCCAAGCGCACCCGAGCCGATGCATCGTAGTTGTCGGTGCGGCTCTGGACATAGAGCACGGAGAGGCCAATGCCTGCGAGCGTCAGGAAGAGGACGAGCCACTTCCGGTTGCGAACGGCGCGCAAATAGTCTTCCAGGCCCGGGGTTTCCGTTCCGCCGAGATTCGGGTCGTACATCACAAGTGGTTGGTGCTCCGCTGTCGGGGAAATCCAGGTTGAGAAATGCTGTCGGTATGTTGCCACGCCGAATGGACGCGCCGAGCGCGCCCACAAACGTTCAATGCTACGGGTTTTCACCCTGGGTGGGCAAGATCAGCACTCTCTGTGCCTTTTCCTGCCCTTTGGGGTGTTTCCGGGTTTTTCGTCCCCCTACGCTAACCGGTTGGCGAAGCGTCCCCTCCTGCTTCTCCTTCGCCATCACCTTCGCCGTCGTTGGCGCGACGGCGTTCGCCGCTGTCTGTCGCCGGCTTGTTGCCTCGATTATCCGGATCCCAGGGTGCGATTGCGTCACGGTCGATGCCGAATCGTTCGATAGCGCCATCGACGACATCGGCGGTGACGTCCCCTTGGTCGGCGAGGAGCGAAAGCGTCGCAACGACGAGATGGCCCTCGTCGACTTCGAAGTACGCCCGCAGGGCCATGGTGGTGTCGCTGCGACCAAAGCCGTCGGTGCCGAGGGTGGTGAACGGGCGATCGACCCAGCGGGCAATCTGGCCGGGCACGATGTGCATGAAGTCGGTCACCGCCACCACGGGGTCGGTTCCCGAGCCGAGTTTGGTGGTGACGTCAGCTGTTCGCCGTTCCTCGCCGGGATGTAGGCGGTTCCAACGTTCGACTTCCAAGGCGTCGGTGCGCAGTCGCTTGTACGACGTCGCGCTCCAAAGGTCGGCTGCCACCCCGTAGTCGGCCGCCAGCGTGACCTGCGCGGCGCGGGCGGCGCCTTGGGCGGAACCGGAGAAGATGATCGACGCTCGATGCTCGCCACCCTCGGGAGCGTCCGCCCAGCGATACAACCCGCTGACGATGTCGTCGCTCGTCACCTCGGCCGGACGCTCCGGCATTGCGTAGTTTTCGTTGTAGATGGTGAGGTAGTAGAAGACGTCGGCGCTCTCGTCCTGGCGGTCGCCGTACATCCGGCCGAGACCATGCTCGACGATCGCTGCGATCTCATACGCAAACGCCGGGTCGTACGCCTCGCAGGCCGGCACGGTGGAGGCCAGAACGTGGCTGTGGCCGTCTTGGTGCTGGAGTCCCTCGCCCGCCAGGGTCGTGCGTCCGGCGGTCGCTCCCATCAAGAAACCGCGAGCGCGGCTGTCGGCCGCCGACCAGATGAGGTCGCCGACGCGCTGAAAGCCGAACATCGAGTAGAAGGTGAAGAACGGCACCATCGGTACGCCCGAGTTGGCGTAGCTGGTGCCGGCCGCGATGAAGCTGGCCATCGAGCCCGCCTCGGTGATGCCCTCCTCGAGGATCTGGCCGTCGCTGTCCTCCGCGTAGGACAGCAGCAATTCGTGATCGACGGGCTCGTAGAGCTGCCCGTGAGGCGCATAGATTTCGAACTCGCGGAACAGCGCATCCATGCCGAAGGTGCGGGCCTCGTCAGGGACGATCGGGACGATGCGAGGGCCGAAGTGCTCGTCGCGCATCAGATCGCGCAACAGGCTGGTGGCCGCCATCGTCGTCGAGACCTCGCGCCCGCCCGAGCCTTCGGCCAGGCCGGCAAAGACCGCCGGATCGGGCAGCGTGAGCGGACGTCGAATATCGACCGTGCGTCGCGGGATCGGCCCGGCGAGCGCTTGCTGGCGCTCCATGAGATACGTGTGCATCTCCGATCCTTTTTCGGGACGGAAGTACGGCGGGTCGCCATCGGCGAGTGCTTCCTCGGGGATCTCGTCCTCGAGGTGCAGACGCGATCGCAGTTCGAGCATCTGGGCCTTGGTCATCTTCTTGATTTGGTGGGTCGAATTGCGCGCTTCGAAGCCTTGGCCCAGCGTCCAGCCCTTGATCGTTTTGGCGAGGATCACCGTTGGCTTGTCGGTCGTGTCGACCGCAGCCTTGTACGCGGCGTAGAGCTTCGCGTAGTCATGGCCGCCACGGGGGAGGTCGACGAGCTCTTCGTCGCTGAGGTGCGCTACCAGGTCGCGCAACCTCGGATCGGGGCCGAAGAAGTTGTCGCGGATGTAGGCCCCCGACTCGGTGGCGAGGCGCTGAAACTCGCCGTCGACGGTGGTGTTCATCTTGTTGAGAAGCACACCGTCGACGTCGCGCAGGAGGAGCTCGTCCCACTTGGAGCCCCAGATGACCTTGACCACGTTCCAGCCGGCGCCGCGGAACGACCCCTCGAGTTCCTGGATGATCTTGCCGTTCCCACGCACCGGGCCGTCGAGGCGCTGCAGATTGCAGTTGACCACCCAGATCAGGTTGCCGAGATCGGACCGGCCCGCCAGGGAAATTGCGCCCAGCGTCTCGGGTTCATCGGTTTCGCCATCACCGACGAAGCACCACACGCGGCTCGCGGTCGTGTCTTCGATGCGCCGCTGGTGGAGGTACTTGTTGAAGCGGGCGTGATAGATGGAATTGAGTGGTCCGAGACCCATCGACACGGTTGGGAATTCCCAGAACTCGGGCATGAGGCGAGGGTGGGGGTAGCTCGACAGGCCGCCGCCACTGATCTCTCGCCGGAAGTGATCGAGTTGGTCTTCGTCGAGGCGATACTCCAGGAACGCTCGGGCGTACACGCCCGGGGCCGCGTGGCCCTGGAAGTAGATGTGATCGCCCGGCGTTCCGGCGCTGTTGCCACGGAAGAACCAGTTGAACCCGACCTCGTACAGCGATGCCGAGCTGGCGTACGTGGAGAGGTGGCCGCCGATGCCATCCGCCGCCTTGTTGGCCCGAATCACCATGACCGCCGCATTCCAGCGGATGAAGGCCCGAATGCGGCGCTCGCGCTCGATGTCACCGGGGAACCACGGTTGTTCCTCGGTCGCGATCGTATTGATGTAGGGGGTGTAGACCGCTGGCGGTACGCCGACCTGCAACTCCTGGGCTCGTTCGACCAACTTCGTCATGAGAAATCGGCCGCGGACGGGTCCTGCCTTGGCCACCAATGCGTCGAGCGACTCGATCCATTCTTGCGTTTCCGACGGATCGATGTCGGGGAGCTGCGAGGAGAAATGATCAGGCATCTGCCAATGATTCCACGGTCTGGTCGGCTACGGGTGTACAAACCATCTATGACTGAACGCACGACCGCCTATACCGATGGCGCATGCTCGGGAAACCCCGGCCCGGGCGGGTGGGCGTGGGTGGTGCCGGGCGGCGCGTTCGGCTCCGGCTACGAACCGGACACCACCAATCAACGCATGGAACTCCAGGCTGCGCTAGAGGCCATTCGGGCGATCGAGGGGCCCGTCGAGATCGTGAGCGACTCGACCTATCTGGTGAACTGTTTCCGCGATGGCTGGTGGGAAGGCTGGATCAAGCGGGGTTGGACGAACAGCGCAAAGAAGCCCGTCGCCAATCGCGACATATGGGAGCCGCTGATCATGCTCTACGGCGAACGCGATCTGACGTTCCGCTGGGTCAAGGGTCACGACGGCGACGAGTGGAACGACGTTGCCGATCGGCTGGCGGTCGAGGCGGTTGGAGCGCGTGCCGGGCGCACGGGAACGGAGACGCCAACCGATCTCGGCAGCGCCGATGAGGTTCGTGCGAAGGCGAAAGAGGCCACCAGCACCAACGCATCAGGCTCCGAGACCGGCCGAATGGATCCGCCGCCGGGTCACCGGCTCGTGGTGGTCGGTCATCGCCCTCCGGCCATTGGTGGCTACGACCCGAATCCGACGGCAGACCACATTCGCCGCCAGCTCACCGAGATTCTCACGGCCAAGGCCGAGATGCATGACGATCTTCTCGTGCTGACAGGCCTTCGGCTCGGTGCCGAACAACTCGGCGCCGAGGCGGCCGCCGAGGCCGGCGTGCCCTACGCCGCCGTCTTGCCATACCCGAATCCCGAGGTGGTGTGGCCGCCCGAAGCGCAGCGCCGCTACGCACAATTGCTCGAGGGGGCGGCCCACCGACAGACGCTGCAAACCAAGTCCCCGGACGGTCGACAGCAGGCCGGCGCCGCTATGTCACGCCGCGATGCCTGGCTGGCCCGCAACGCGTCCGAGGCCATCGTCGTGTGGGATCGCAAGGACGCCGATGTCGGTCGGTTCGTTCGCAGCCTCGAGGACCACCTCGCCGATGACGTCTGGATCGTCGAGCCACTCTGACGGCAAGAGCCAAACCCCCGAGGGACCGAACTCCGAGGGAATAGTGGCGGCCGCACGACGGTTTTGGCGACCATGGCACGAGCACTTTTCAACAACGTCCTGATCGCCGAAAGCGACGACACCGTCGTAGTGGAAGGCAACCACTACTTCCCCCGATCGTCGATTGTCGAGGAGTACTTCAGTCCAACGGATCACCAGACCGTCTGCGGTTGGAAGGGGACGGCGTCGTACCTCTCCGTCAGCGCCGGCGATCGGACGGCGGAGAATGCCGCGTGGTACTACCCCGACCCGATGGCGGGGGCCGAACAGGTGACAGACCGGGTGGCCTTCTACGGTGCGAAAGTAACCGTCGAAGCCTGAGGAATCCGGGCCGCGGAACGGCTTTGGGTTTGCCGCGCCACAATGGTTGGCAATGAAATCGACGATCTTGCGCCGGCTGTTCCATGTTGGGTTCGCGATGGTGGGCCTGCTCGGGGCGTGCACCTCCGACGGCGCCTCCGACGGAGCCGACGCGAGCACCCGCGCCACCGCGGGAACCGACGCCTTGGGTCCGGTGCCGGACATCACCCCAACCCTGCCCCCCGACCTGTCGGGTTCGGCAGCACCCTCCACGCCCTCGACCGTGCAGGACACCACGACGACGCTCGGTCTGCCAACGGTGCTGTTCGTGCGCACCGGTGGCAACGACAGCAACAGCGGGCGCGACGAAGCCAATGCCTTGGCGTCGGTGCAGGAGGCGGTGAATCGTTTCCGTTCGGGCGGCACGATCGACATCGGGCCCGGCACGTTCGGCGTGGTCTCGGTGCAGGCGGTCACCGCGACGGAGGCCGGCCCGCTCGTGCTTCGGGGTGCCGGACCGGACCAGACGTGGCTCAGTTCCGACAGCTACGACGATGATGCGGGCGTCGAGGTGATCGGTTCGGAGCATGTCATCCTCGAGAACTTCGGGGTGCGAGCCTCCCTTTGGGGCATCGCCATCCAGAACTCGCATCACCTGACCGTGCGTAACACCATGCTCACCGACTTGGGGCAAGAGGCGCTGAGCGTCCGGGACTTCTCGTCCGACGTCGCGATTCTCGACAACACCATCCTGGGTACCGGTCGACGACCCGGGTCCTTCGACGGCGTGTCGTATGCCATGTACGGCGAAGGCATCTACATCGGCACCGGAAGCGGCAGCGCCAAGGATTCGGTCAACAACATCGTCATCAGTGGCAACGACATCTCCCAGACCACGTCCGAGGCGATCGACCTCAAGCCGTTCACCTACGACCTCTTGGTCGAGAACAACCTGATTCACGACCTGTCGACGAATACGTCCGGAGCGCTCGTGCTCGGCGTCGGGGACGATGTGTACCGCAACCCAAACGCCGTGATACGCGGCAATCAGATCTGGAACATCAGCCGAACATCGCCATACAAGGATGGCAATGGCATGGTGCTCGGCGCATCGGCCGAGGTGTACAACAACGTCATCTGGTCGACGCAACATCGAGGCATCTACATCGACGCGAGCTTCGCCAATCCCGACGAACGGTCCGTGCTGGTCCACCACAACACGGTGGTGGACACGGGTGGGTCGCCGATCGAGATCGCCGCCGGCCCACTCGCTTCCGAGGCGGTCGTCGTCGACAACATCGGCACCGCGATCGACGGCAACATCGAAGCGACCGCTGACCTGTTCGTCGACTGGGCGGCGAGCGACTACCGACTCGGCCCCTCGGCCGTCGCGGCGATCGACGCGACGGTCGGGACAGCGGTGCCCGAAACCGATGTGTTGGGCAACGAGCGTCCAGGGGGCAGCCGCGCCGACAAGGGTGCGTTCGAGTTCGTTCCTACGCAGTAACGGTCTGGTACTTATGCAGTCGCGAGGCGCTCGAGGTTTTCGAGGGTCTTCTCCATTGCGACCGGATGTTTCTTGGGATAGCCCAGCAGTTCGATCATTTTGGGCGCCCGCGACGTCGACCAGTCGAACGTTTCGGTCACCAAGGTTCCGCCCTCGACCTCCTCGAGTTCGAAACGCCAGCGGTGCCGGCCCGGGTGCTGCCAGGCGATCAGTCGGTTCTCCTCGAACTCCACCACCGTGTTCCGGATCTGGTAGGGCAATCCCATGCGCATCTTCATGCCGAACTTGGACCCGAGCGAAAGGCGGTCGGGCTGGTCCGACTTGACCGATGTCACGGTGCCCGACCCGTCCATCTGCACGTGACCCGACGGGCTCGCGACGATGTCGAAGATCTTGGCTGCTGGCGCGGCAATGGTGCGCGAGACGGAGACGGATTGTTGGGCCATGGGTGTGATGCTACTCGTCGAGGATCGCCGTCAACGCCCCGGGGAGGTCGGGGTGGACGAAGGTGTACCCCTGCTGTTCGAGCACGCTGGGTACGACGCGGGCACTGGTGAACAACAGCGCCTCGGCCAACTCGGCGCCGAGCTTGATGTTCAACGCGAGCTTGGGGGTGGGCAGTATCGCAGGGCGGTGCAGGGCGGAGCCGAGGGCCTTGGCGAATTCGGCGTGGCGGACCGGGTTGGGGGCGGTGAGATTGACCGCGCCATCGATGTCGTTGTCGAGCAGATAGCGAATGGCGCCGACGATGTCGGTCAAGGCGATCCAACTCCACCACTGCTGTCCGTCACCGATCTTGCCGCCGAGGCCGAGCTTGAAGAAGGGCAGCTGCTCGGCCAGCGCGCCCTCGTCCTCGTCGAGGACGATTCCGGTGCGTAGATGCACGACCCGGGTGGCTGCGGCTGCGGGCGCCGTCGCCTGCTCCCACGCGGTTACGACGTCGGCGAGGAAACCGCTTCCGGGGGATGAGGCTTCGGTGAGCTGCTCATCGTCGCGGTCTCCGTAGTATCCGATGGCAGACCCGGAGAGCAGCGCGCTCGGGGGGTTGCTGCATTCGGCGATGGCGGTGGCCAACAGCGTTGTGCCGTCGACGCGACTGTCCCGTATCCGACGCTTCTGCTCGTCCGACCAACGCTTCTCGGCGATCCCCTCGCCGGCGAGGTGCACCACGGCGTCGATGTCGTTGAACGCCTCTGCGTCGATGGTTCCCCGCTCGAGGTCCCATTCGATGATTGCGCCGCTTCGATCCTTGGTGGTCGGTCGGACCACACGGACCACTTCGTGGCCGTCTGTCGTGAGCGAACGGTGCAAGGCGGAGCCGATGAGTCCCGACGACCCGGTGATGGCGATTTTCATCTGGCCATGCTCGCATGCCGAGCCGCGGAGGGAGAGCCCGTCCGGGGATTTCTCGGCCATCGGCGCCATCAGCTCTTGGCCAGCGCTTCGCCCCGTCTCGCCGACTTCGCCGGCACCAAAGGTCGTCGGGCTAGTGTTTGACTAGATCGAACAACACAACACCGAACACACAGCACCGAACAATATTGGGCTCGGGTACGCACAGGAGATCGTTCACCATGATGGAGCAAGGCTCGAACCAGGGATTCCCCGGCGACGACGATTCGGGTGACAGCAGCGGTCTCGGGCTGAGCCCCGGACTCATCGGCTTCGGTGTGCTCGTCGCGCTCCTTGGCGTGTTCGTATTTCAGAACACCGCAAAGACGCCGATCAAATTCATCGTTTTCGACACGAACCCACCGTTGTGGGTTGCGCTCCTGGTGTCGGTCCTCGCGGGCGTCATCCTGGGAGAGCTCGGCGGTTGGGTTCTGCGCCGCCGGAAGAACCGGAACGGGTAGCGCTACAGCTGCTCGACCGACGGCAGTTCGCCGAGCACGTTCTGACAATCGAGCACGTAGGTCGCGTGGCGGGCTACGAGGTCGAGATCGATGTCGTCGTGGGCGACGAGGAGGACGACACCGTCTGCGGCCGCCAGCGTGTCGTCGCTGAGGGCAACGCGTGTCACGCCCGCGGGAAGTTGGTTGTCGGCCACGTGGTTGTCGTGCACCTGCACCTCGGCACCCATGGTGATGAGCTGCTCTGCGATCTGCATCGAGGGCGACTCTCGCGCATCCCCGGTATTGCGTTTGTAGGCGAGTCCCAGCAACAACACCGACTGCCCCTTCAGGGGAAGGCACCGGTCGTTGAACGCCGCCTGCACGCGGCGCACGACGTAATCGGGCATGTGACTGTTGACGTCGTTGGCGAGTTCGACGAATCGAAAGGTGGTGCCGAGCGATCGGCGGACCTGCCACGACAGGTAGGAAGGATCGATCGGCAGACAATGGCCCCCAACACCCGGGCCCGGGGTGAAACGCATGTACCCGAACGGCTTCGTGGAGGCGGCGTCGATGGCCGACCAGATGTCGATGTCGAGGTCGTGGGCGAACATCGCAAGCTCGTTGACGAGCGCGATGTTCACGTGACGAAAGGTGTTCTCGAGCAACTTCGTGAGCTCTGCTTCGCGCGGCGAGGGAACGGCGACCGTCGTGTCGCACAGTTGGTCGAAGAACCATTGCACGGCGGCGAGCGAGTCGGCATCGACACCGGAAACGACCTTGGGGGTGTTCACGAGATTCCAGGTTCGGTTCCCCGGGTCGATGCGTTCCGGGCTGTAGCCGAGGTGAAAGTCCTTGCCGGGGGTCAAGCCGTTGACCTTGCTGAGCAGCGGCCCGAACAGCTCCTCGGTGGTGCCTGGATACGTGGTCGACTCGAGGATCACGGTGCAGCCGGGGCGAACGTAGTGGCTCAGGGACTTGGCCGCTGACTCCACGTAGCTGAGGTCTGGTTCGCCTTCCGACAATGGGGTCGGCACCGACACCACGGCGATGTCGAAGTCCTTGCAGTCGGCATCGAGCGCGGTCGGCTGGTAGCGGCCGGTGGCGAGTGCGGTGCGCAGTTGGCTGTCGGTGACGTCTTCGACGTACGACTCGCCGCTGCGTAGGCCGTCGATACGGTGCTCCGACACGTCGAAGCCGACCACGTCGAACCCGGCGGCGACCGCTTCCATGGCCACGGGTAGGCCGACGTATCCCTGGCCAACCACGACGACACGCAGGTCGCGCAGCGGATTCTCTGCGTCGACGGATGCGGCGGGGGAGGACGGTGCATTCGTGTTGATGGTCACCCGTACCAATCGGCCATCGAGGGGCAGATCTGAGTCGTTCGGCTCAGTGCGGTGGCCAGTGGTCAGTGACGCGTGGCTCGGGCGCGTCGCTAGTGCGCAGCTGCGCCCGACTCGTCGCGCCGTCGCCGACCGACCATCGCCAAGAGCACACCGACCGTCAGGAACGCGGCTGCCGCTCGCACGATCTGAACGGTGAGTTCTCCGCCGGTGAACGCCAGCGGTCCGTCGAGTTCGTCCCGGGCGGCTTGCTCGTCGATGAGTCGCTGGCGAGCGGCCCGTTCTTGCTCCGAATCGACGACGGTGACTTCCGCCGTCAGCGTGAGGTTGCCACAGGTGATCTCGACTGGATAGATGCCGGGGATTGGCGCGACGACGATGACGTTGGTCAGCGTGAAGTCGCCGTTCTCGCCGATGGCGGTGGTCGTCGCAATGATCTCACCGAGGGCCGGCACAGTGACCTCGACCCGCTCACCATCTGCGCAGCCGCTGCCGATGATCTCGATGCTGTCGCCCGACAGGATGACCGGCGGGTTGATGACAACGCCGCTCGTTCCGCCGTACTGCGCGCCGGCGACGCCCGAGCCAAAAGCCAAGGAGAGCAAGATGGTCGCCACCAGGAGGTGACGCCAGCGCAGATAACGGAGGGGGCGGTGCATGAAATTGATGGTTGTTCCTAGGAGACTGTTCGGCATTTGATGCGAGGGCTTTAGGAACCGGCGGGCATCAGGGTTGACGAAGTGGCGGACGAATGATGGTTCGACGAAACAAGCGTGGTGTCGACCACGGAGGCAAACGCGGCTCGAATGATGTCAGTGGAGTCCGGAGCGGTGACGCGAACGGTGACGTCGTCGGGTTGGACGACCGGCTGGGGGGCGATCGTGAGCGAATAGGGCCCCGGCGTGAGCTGACCCGACAGGTTGAGCGTGACCTGGGTATGGGTGCCGGCGGCCATTTCGACGAAGGTGGAGTACACCCGCCAACCCAATTCACCGTTGGTTTCCAACGCGTACGGCTTGCCGTCGAGCGTCGCTGATTCGAGCTGGAGCGGCGAGTAGACGGAGAGGTAGAGGCGGTTTGTGCCAGGGGGTAAACCCTGGTCGTTGCTCCCGAGAACGCCGGCGGCAAGTCCGGACTCAGGCGCACCGTTGAACAGGTCGATCGTGGCCGTGGCGCTCACCGCTCCGGTTCGCTCGTCGTACACCGCTCGATACTCCACATCGCGTTCGAGGTAGACATCGGTCTTGTTGTTCGCCGAGTTCTGATGCGTGACCGCCAGGAGGTCTCCGGTCGTGGTGGCGGCCGAAGGGAATGCGCCGGTGAGGCCGGCTGACTCGAACAATTCGTTGCCGCTCGGAGACCACGCGAGCAGCCGTCCCTGGTCGACCGCAGGACCGAGCGCGTCTGCGGCGACGCCGGGGTCGGGAAAGTCTGCGCTGAGCAGCGCTTCGAAGACGGCGGCCGAGGCATCCTCGAGCGCGCTCTCTCGTCCGGATCGATCGCCCGAATCGAAGTTCTCGTATTGGTCGATCAGGAGATAGTCGACCGCATTGTCCGCGCTGAGGACGAAGCCCGTCGTCGGAAGCGTGACGGGTCCGGTGATGCGGAGCAGCGCCGCGAGTCCGACCGGATCGATTGCCACGACGCCATCCACCGGGCGCCCCGTTTGCGCGACCAAGTCGGCGGCCACGCCGGCGACGGTGGGGAAGTCCGGAGAGAACGTGACGTCCTGAAAGTGGGCTTCGGGTGTGAAGCGGCTCCACCGGCCCACGTAGTCGTCGGGTGCATTGAGGGTGGCGCCGGCGGCCTCGAGGTCGGCGTTGAGGTCGCGTGCCCGTCCGTTTTCCGTCATGGTCAGCTGGCCGCGGTCTGCTTCGAGGATCGCCCAGGAACCCACGAAGCCGCCGAGCCCACGAGCCTCGGCGGGGGTGGTGAACAAGAGGAGGTACGACTTCGGACTCTCGCTGCCGAGTATCGCCGGCAAATCCTGTGCTGCGAGCGCAGCGGTCGCGACGGCGGGTTCGAGGTCGCGCATCTCCTCGACGAAGTCGCCGAGAGGCACGCCGACCTGAGGGATGATCCACGGGGACTCGACGGCGTCGAGTCGCGTGATCGTCCGGGTCACGGTGAGGGCGAGTCGCTCGAGCGGGGCCGCCGCGCTGTCGATCGCGCTCAAGTTCAGACGGCCCGAGTTCGGCCGAAGATCGTCGAGTTCAATGCGACGACCTACCCCCTCCGCTGCGGTAGCGAGGGCGGTCCCCTCACCGGCCGCGACCTGGGCGGCGCGGACGTGCTGGCCGACGACCGGCACGGCGCGAGTCGCGATGGTCAGGGGAGAGGACAACCACGCGCTGGCGGCCGAAAGGCGGCCTCTGGACTCTACGAGGGCATCCATGGCGGCCTGATGGTCCCCGGCTCGAGCGTCATCCACGCCGCGTTCGGCGAGGGCGACGCCCTGACGCACATTGTGCGCGGCCATCGCTGCGGCAAGCCCTCCGGCCACCAAGCTGAGCATGAGGAACCCCAAACCGGCTCCGACGTACCGCTTGAGTTGCCGGCGGCGTTCGTCGTCCATCAGACCGAACGCCGAGGTCAAGACCGTGGCGCTGAGCAGGAGTGCGACAGCCGTTTCGGTTCCGTGGGGGCCGCCGATACGCAGATGAAACAACACGTTGGTTCCGAGCGCGCCGATGAGGGCGCCGTGCAGGCGGTCGCGATCCGTCGATGCTGCGTGGGCGGCGAGGATAGTGGCGAGGCATCCGAGCAAGAGCCACGGCATGGCTGCAAATACGGTGGCCCCGCCGGCGAGCGTGGCCCAGGTCCACCGACGCGAGCGGGATGCGGCCAACGTCATCATGAGAGCGAGGCCCGCCCGATACGTCGCATCGATCAGCCACAGCTCGGTCGGTGAGCTGCTCGAGAAGATGGCGGCAGCTGCGGCGGCAACCGCCCCGATCAGGAGGATGCGTTGGGACTGACCTCGGGTGGTTCGACGCCTTGTCCGGTGGGACCGGTCCTCGTGCTTGTGCGGCGCGGGGACGGCTGCGGGTTCGAGCGTTTCGACCGGGAGAGCAGGCGCGCCCAACAGAGATCTGGGTGCGGGGGTCGTGCTCGGAGCCGTTCCAAAATCGGTCCTCATACTTTTACCAAGTCGGTCGACATGAGTAGGTAATGAGAACTTCGGAGATCACGACACCCCTCACGCGGCGGCTGAGGAACAACCGGTTGGCGATCAGCCTCGGTATCGATGCCGCAGCGTGGGCGTTGGGGATTTCGCTTGCGATGCTCGTGCGCTTCGAGCGCTCGTTCGGTGAGTGGCAGGCGTGGAACGTGCCCGCTGCCATGGCGTTGTTCATCGGCTTGCAGATCGGGTCCGGCTTCGCCTTCGGCCTGTACGTCGGCCGCTGGCGGTTCGGGAGTTTCGAGGAGGTCGCAGCCCTGGTTCGGGCGGCGCTGACCGTCAGCATCCTCGGCACACTGGCCGGCGTCTTGTTGTCACGACTCGTCCCATCGAGCGTCAGCCTTGCCGCAGGCGCGATCGCGCTCCTGCTGATGAGCGCAGCCCGGTATACGTGGCGCCTCATTGCCGATCGTCGCCTCCGTCCATCCGAGGCGTCGGCGCGCGTCGTCGTTTTCGGGGCTGGTAACGGCAGCCTGCAGGCATTGCAGGCAATGCTTCGCAACCCGGAGAGTAAGTATCTGCCGGTGGCGTTGCTCGACGACGACCCGGGGAAACAGAATCTTCGTTTGCTCGGTGTCCCGGTGCGAGGTACGCGCCTCGACCTCGCGGCGGTCGCCGCGGACGTGAACGCCGGCCTCCTCGTCATCGCCGTCCCCTCGCTGCAATCCAACGTTGTGCGTGAGTTGTCCGACGCAGCCCTGGCAATCGACCTTCCGGTTCGAGTGCTCCCGCCGACCGAGGAACTCTTCGACGGTCAGGTCGGGTTGGCGGACATCCGACCGTTGACCGAAGCCGATCTGCTCGGGCGGCATGTGATCGACACGGACATCGAGGCGATCGCCGATTACCTCACCGGTCGCTGTGTGCTCGTCACCGGAGCGGGCGGGTCGATCGGCTCCGAGCTGTGTCGCCAGCTTCACCGTTTCGGCCCGTCGAGTCTGGTGATGCTGGATCGTGATGAGTCGGCGCTGCACGCAACGACGATGGCGATCCACGGTCGGGCGCTGCTCGACTCTCGAAACCTCGTCATCGCCGACATCAGAGACCGCGAGCGAATCCTTGCCGTGTTCGACGAACACCGTCCCGACGTGGTGTTTCACGCCGCGGCGCTGAAGCACCTTCCGTTACTCGAGATGTATCCCGATGAAGGGTTGAAGACCAATGTTTGGGGCACCCAAAACCTGCTCGAGGCGGCGAGCACCTTCGGCGTGACCCGATTCGTCAATGTCTCCACCGACAAGGCGGCGGATCCCTCGAGCGTGCTCGGCTACACCAAACGGTTGGCCGAGCGGTTGACGGCGCAGACCGCTCGCCGGACGACGGGCACGTACTTGAGCGTGCGGTTCGGGAACGTGCTCGGAAGCCGCGGATCGATGCTCGGCGCGTTCGAGGCGCAGGTCGCCAAGGGTGGCCCGATCACCGTCACGCACCCCGAAGTGACCCGCTACTTCATGACCGTACGCGAGGCGGTACAGCTCGTGATCCAGGCGGGTGCGGTCGGCAACGATGGTGAGGCATTGGTACTCGACATGGGTCAGCCGGTGAAGATCCTCGACGTGGCCCGTCGGCTGGTCGCACAGGCGGACCGTCCGATTCAGATCGTCTTCACCGGCCTTCGACCCGGTGAGAAGCTGCACGAGGTGTTGTTGGGCTCTGGCGAACTCGATGATCGCCCTGCCCATCCGTTGATCTCGCACGTGACGGTGCCGCCATTGGATCTCGAGACGCTGGCCCATCTCCATGACTACGCCGGCGACAGTGTCCTGACCGAAGAGCTGCGGCGCCTCGGTGGCAAGGCCTCGGACACGGTTCCGGAGATGACGACGGCCGCCGACATGTTGTCCGCAAAACCGTAGCCCGTCGTGGTGGCCATCGAGGTGGTGCCGTTGCCAGAGGTCGGTCTCGGCGTCGCGCTCGGCATCTGCCTGTTGCTGCGCGTTCCGCTCGGTGGGGGATCGCTCGGATCCCAGCGGTCGTGGTTGCAGCGAGCGGTGCTGGTGATTGCCGCATTGCTGACCTGGACGACGACGAGCCGATTCGGCGTGCCTCCGCCCGCTGCGATGTTTGCCGTCGCTGGTGTTGTGGCCTCGTTGACACATCATCGACGCATCTCTGTCGCGTGCTTCGTGACGGTGTCGCTCTGGCTCGGGCCATGGTGGGCGCTGCTCGTGTTCACGCTCTCCCCGGTGGTCATGGCGGGAGTCGGCGTCGCCGGTCGATTCGATCGTCGCTTGCCGGTTTGGCTCCTGGGCGCCTCGGCCGGCGGGGCCGCGCTCGCCCTCCCCGACGTTGAGGCCGCCACGTTGTTTGCTGCAGCGTTTGCGACGTTTGCTTTGAGCACGCTCGGTCGCCGCCCCCGTTTCGGCGCCATTCCCGATCTCGTGCCCTTCATGATGTGGGCCTTCGCCATGTCGGCTCAGGGACGGCCCCCGTCGATCGCCGGCGCGGTCGGTGGCCTCGGTGTGCTGCTCGTGCTTCCCGTTCTCGGTTTGCTGGCTCCGGCCGGTTGGACACCCCGTGGCAGCTGGTCATGGGTTGTTCTGCAAGCCGGCGCGTCGGCCGCAATGGCGCGCCACGCGGGGTTGCTGACCACCTGGGAGCGGCCGCTGCTGGTCGTAGCGGGGGGCTTGGCTGCGCTCGTTATTGCCCTGGTGGGGATCGAACAGCTCGAGGGGCGTCGCCGCAACCGTGCGAACCCGGAGGTCATCGTCGGCGTCAGAGCCGCGGTCGGCGGGCCGTCCTGACCTAGCCGATCGGTCGGGCCGGGTTGCCCAGCACCGTGACGCCCGTCCCCACGTCGCGGGTGACGACCGCGCCGGCACCGATGATCGCGTCGTCCGCGATCGTTCGGCCGGGCAGGATCACCGCCCCGGCTCCGACGAGCACCCGATCGCCGATGGTCACGTCACCACAGACGATGGCGCCGGGGGAGATGCTGACGAACGAACCGAGCCTGCAGTCGTGCGAGATGACCGCTCCGGGGTTCAGGTGCACGTGGGCGCCGGTGCGCACGTTGGCGGTGATCGTGGCATTCGCTGCGACGATCGCGCCGACGCCGAGATGCACGTCGTTTCCGAACGCCGCAGCGGGATGGATGATGGTCGCGAAGACCGCTTGATCGAGTTGACCCGCAACCCGGGCGCGCACCGTTGGTTGCCCGATCGCGAGAACGCTCTGCACACGGGGAGTGTTGGCCTCTTCGACGGGCCCCAACAGCGGCATGCCGAGCCTCGTCAAGCGTTCGATGTCGGGTTCTCCGTCGTCGACGAAGCCAACGATGTTCCATGAGGGTTCGCTGCGATTGTGCGCGACGGCAACGTCGAAGGACTCGCGACCGTGGCCGCCTGCTCCGATGATCAACAGTCGCGGGAGCATCGCTATGCCAGTGCGGGCGAGAACTTGGCGGCGATCGTCCAGTCGACGGTCGCCCGGAGGCCAACCCGAAGATCGACCGGATCGATGTTCGGGAACATGGCGCGCACGGGACCGGCGTCGGCCTGGCTGTGGGGAACGTCTCCCGCACGGTTGTCGACGTGGTCGACGACGATCGGCCGATCGATCATCGGGCGAAGAAGATCGATGACGTCGAGCAGATTGGTGCGAGTCCCGAAGGCCAAGTTGACCGGTTCGGAACAGCCGATGTCGCCGAGAATCGCCGTCGTGATGGTTTCGGCCACGGTGCCGACGTAGGTGAAGTCACGACTTTGCGTGCCGTCGCCGTGGACGGTCAGCGGTTGGCCACGGAGCGCGGCGTCGACAAAGGCGGGGACAACTGCGGCGTAGGCGTGGCCAGCCGCCTGGAGGGGCCCGAAGACGTTGAAGAAGCGAAAGGCCAGTGCGGTCAAATCGTAGCTGTGGCCATAGGCCAGCGTGTAGGCCTCGGTGGCCAACTTGCTGGCGGCGTACGGCGAGATCGGACGAGTGGCCAGCCCGACATGTTTCGGCAGCGCGGGGTTTGCCCCATAGACCGAGGACGAGGATGCGACGATGACCTGGCGTCCGCCGTCGCGGCGCACGCCCTCCAGGACGTTCACCGTGCCGGTCGCATTCACCATGTGGCTCGGAACGGGATCGGCAACCGACCGTGGCACCGACGGGCGCGCTGCGAGGTGAACGACAGCATCGGCCTGTTCGATCACCGGATCGAGCAGCTCCGGATCGAGGATTGAGCCAACCACCAATTCGGCGCTGGTGCCTTCGAGATTCTGTTCGAAACCCGACGAAAGGTCGTCGAATGCGGTGACCGTGCCGATGCCGTCGGTCCGCTCGAGCAACTTGATCAGATTGGCGCCGATGAAACCAGCGCCACCGGTCACCACGACGTTTTTGTTCTGCATGGGTACCAATCGGCACGGCGATACCAGAGCTGAGCGGGCGTGAGCACTAGGTTCGGCGCGGCATGAAATGAGGATGCATGCGAGTGGTTCAACTCATCTCCAACACCGACCGACGCGGAGCTCAGACCTTTGCGTTGGCGTTGGACGAGCTGTGGGCGCAACGGGGCATCGACGTCACCACCCGAGCCCTTGTTCCCGGTCGACAGGACAACGGGTTGGCCATCGAGCCGCTCACCGGGCGGCAGCACTGGATCGCAGCGCTTCCGGGCGTGCGGGCGCTGTGCCGCGACGCCGAGGTCGTGTTGGCCCACGGATCGACCACGCTGCCGGTCGCCGCCGTGGCGAGTGGGTCTGCGCCGTTCGTGTACCGAAGTATCGGGGACTTGCCGGCCTGGGCGGTTACCCGCCGTCAACGCCGCACTGCGGCCTTTGGTTTGCAGCGGGCGGCAGGGGTGTCGGTGTTGTGGGACGCGGTCGGCGCAGCACTGGTGGCCGATTTCGGGGTTGCCGCGAACCGCGTCGCGGTCATCCCCAACGCGGCAGACCACACGAGGTTTTCGCCGCCCACCCCAGCCGAGCGAGACCGTGCCCGCGCCGAGCTCGGAGCGGCTCCCACGAGTGATGTTCTCGTCGTTCTCGGCGCTCTCGCGGAAGAAAAACAGGTCGGTGACGTCATCGACGCCGTTGCGGATCGGCCGTCGACGATCGTGCTGATCGCCGGCGACGGACCACAACGTAAGCAGCTGCAGGACCACGCCGACCGGCTCCGGCGTCCCGACGGCGCAGATATTCGATTCGTCGGTGTGATCGCCGACCCGGTGCCGCTCCTGGCGGCCGCCGACCTGATGGTGCTCGCGAGCCGAACCGAAGGTCAGCCGGGGGTGCTGATCGAGGCGGCGATGATGGGGGTGCCGGCGGCGGCGAGCGACGTCGGCGGCGTATCGTCGGTCGTCGTGCACGGGACGTCAGGCATGCTGTTCCCCTCGGGCGACATCGCCGCATTGCGTTCGGCGGTGGACCACGTCGCTCGAGATCGAGGTGTGATGGGCGCTGCGGCCCGGGAACACGGCCTCGCGCATTTCACGCTCGCATCGGTGAGCGACCAATTCCTGGCCCTGCTCGAACGGGTCGCTCGGACGGGCCGCTGAGCAACCACGGCGCAGTGGTCAGAACAGCTCGAGGTCGCCGAGACGGAAGTCGAACGCGTCGAGCTCGGGACCAGGTGAGGCCAGGCTCCGCGTGGTGAGTGCGGGACCTTGTCGCGGCACCGGAAGGTAGCCGTGTCGCAGCAGGCGGGAATCGGACGCGAGGAGGTAGTCGGCATCGACGGCTTGTCGGACCTTTCGAAGCAGCGGTCCGAGGGCACCGGGCTCGGGAATCAGAACCTCGGCAATCGTCGCCTCCGTCGCGCTGCCGCGGGTTCGGACTCGGAACACGGCCAGACCATCGGCGGGCGAGGAGGTGAGCAATACCGCTCGATAGCGGAGTTCGGCAAGGCCGTAGCGCCATGCCAGGGTCTCGGGGCGGTGATCGGTGCGCAGCCCGCGATCACCGATCGTCCTGGTTGCTTCGAGCAGAGCCGATATCGCCTCGACGTCGGCGAACGCTTCACGGGCGTCGACCCCCGCATCGCTCGGAAGCGACCACTTGTCGGCTGCGGTGCGAGCGCCCCGCAGCGCGAGCGCCGCCCGAACGCCGGTGAGGCGGGCATGAATCGTCGGACGGCCCACGTCGCTCCACCCCATTTTCAGGTAGCCCGGGCGGCTCTGCGTATTCGGCGTGTTGAACACGAAATCGAAGCCCTCGGCGGTGAGTTGGTCGACCGCTGCCGTCGTCAGCCGCCGAAAGATGCCCTGGCCCTGATGGCTGGGCGCGGTCGCCGTGTCGACCGCGCGCACGGCCCGAACTTCGGAGCCATCGGCGACCGACCGAAAGCGCCATTGCATCATCGCCCGAAAACCCACGAGTTGGGGAGTGTTGTTCTGATGATCGACAGCCACCCACATCGGGGAGGCGCCAAAAGCATTGTCCCGGTGCTTCCATCGAAAGAGCTCGAGGTTCGGTTCGTCCTGTTGCCATCCCAACGCCGAAGACGCCAGCGCGACGATCGCGTCGTCATCGTCGGTCGTCGCAGTGCGAAGTTCGAGCTCGGGCGGCGCCGGCTTGGGGGAGGTGACCACGGGGGAACCGTAGCGCCCAACCACAGAGCGACCGGCGCTTCTCAATCCGGGCCTGCATCTGCCGACGATGAGACGGTGACGAATAGCGTTCTTCGCCGTGCCACGAAGGCACTCGCCCAAGCCAGCGATCAGCTTCGCCGGCCCCAACGGGGATTGGTCGTGCTCGCCTATCACCGGGTCGGTGCGAGGTCGCCGATCGAAGTCGATCTGCCGACCGCACTCTTCGAAGAGCAGATTGCCGCCCTGGCGTGTGACAGCTCGGTCCTGCGCCTCGACGAAGCCGTCGAACGGTTGGCTCTCGGGGAAGACCTGACCGACCGTGTCGTGGTGACGTTCGACGACGGCACGGACGACTTTGCGTCGATCGCCGCGCCGATTCTCGAGTGCTATCAGGTGCCCGCAACGATCTACGTCGCGACCGACTTCATCGAGTCGGGTAAGAGCTTCCCGGACGACGGAAGGCCCCTGTCGTGGGACGCGCTACGCGACGTCGTCGACACGGGGCTGATCTCGGTGGGATCCCATACGCACACCCATCGCCTGTTCGATCGGATCACGCCCGATGCGGCCGCAGAGGAAGTCGCCCGCTCGATCGAACTCATCCAGGACCGGCTGTCGGTCGATCCGCTGCATTTCGCCTATCCGAAAGCCGTCGCCCCCTCGTTCTTTGTCGAAGAGGTCGTTCGAGCTCGCTTCAGCTCGGCCGCGCTCGCCGGGACCCGACCGAACCCGCCCGGAGAGACCGACCTGCACCGGTTGGCTCGCTCGCCGGTGCAGAAATCCGACGGCCTGCGATACTTCGAACAGAAGGTGCACGGCGGCATGGCGCTGGAAGACGACCTTCGACGTCTCCTGAATGTTCGGCGCTACCAGGGCCTCACGAGATGACCGCCGTCCGCTCACGGCAAACCGTCGATTCCGGGGTTTCCACCGAGTCGAACCGAACTCGCCGTCCGAGGGTCGTGCACGTGACGACGACCGACATGAGTCTCGACTGGTTGCTCAAACCGCAGTTGCTCGCGTTTGCCGACGCGGGCTTTGAGGTGATCGGCGTGTCGGCTCCCGGTCCCCACGTGGACGACCTCGTCGCCGCCGGCATCGGTCACGTTTCCACAAAGCATCTGACCAGGGCCACGCAGCCGATGCATGATGCGTTGGCCGGGCCCGAGCTTCGGCGAATCTTTGCCGAGCTCGAGCCCGACATCGTCCACACCCACAATCCGAAACCGGGCGTGTTGGGCCGCATCGCCGCCCGCACCGCTGGCGTGAAGGTCGTCGTCAACACGGTGCACGGGCTTTATGCCCAGCCCGAAGACCGTTGGCTGCGCCGCACGCTGGTGTATGCCGCCGAGCGCACGGCCGCGCGATTCTCCGACCTCGAATTGGTACAGAACCCCGAGGACATCGACACGTTGCATCGCATCGGCGTGCCCGCAGACCGAGTGCAACTCCTTGGCAACGGCGTCGACCTCGATCGTTTCCATCCCGGGCGCCCCACAACGCTCGAACGCGCTGTGGCCCATGCCGAATGGGGAATCGCCGAAGGCGAGGTGGTGTGCGGGCTCGTGGGCCGCCTGGTGAACGAGAAGGGTTATCGCGAGGTGCTCGAGGCAGCGCATCGATTGCGATCGACCCACCCAAACGTGCGGTTCGTGATCGTCGGCCCGGCAGAGCCCGACAAGGCCGACGCGGTGGCGCCCGAGCTGATCGCCCGGGCCGAAGCGGACGGCGTGGTCTTTCTCGGGCAGCGCACCGATGTCGAAGTTCTGTACGGACTCTTCGATTTCTACTGCCTCGCGTCATATCGCGAGGGTTTCCCCCGGTCGGCAATGGAGGCTGCGGCCAGCGGACTCCCGCTGATCGTTACCGACATCCGCGGCGGCCGTCAGGTCGTCGACGACGGCCTGACCGGCTTCTTGGCGCCGGTGCGCGACGCGACAGGGCTGGCCGATCGCATCGGTCGGCTGGGAAGCGATGCCGATCTCCGCACCTCGATGGCGGCGGCATCACTCGCCAAAGCCCGAGCCGAGTTCGACCAACAACAGCAGATCGAGATCACCCTCGCCGCATACGAACGCCTGCTCAGCAACCAGCCGCGGTAGCTGGCGAGCGGGTGACGCTGGCTCGACTTGTGAGTTGGGACAGCATGACCATGCCACGGTGACGAGGGCCTGTTGGGGTAGTGACCGAAGTGTGTACCTCTAGCCTGCCTTGCGTACTCCGAGGACGCGTTGTCACGGCGGGTCGGCGTTCGGGAAAAGCAACGGCAGGTTGATGTGCTCGCTCTCTCCGTTGGCGTAGTAGACGGTCGCGATCGCCGGCCCGCTCTGTCGGCCGGGAAATTCGAAGTATGCAAAGCCGTCGATGACCTCGGAGCGGACCCGCATGTCTTGAACGGCGAGGTCGACGGCCAAGACATCAGCAGCGAGTTCACTGGCGACCGCCCTTGTCGTGGGTCCGTCGGTCGACCAGATATTCAGTTGACCGGTGGCCCCGAGTTGCGAGCCGTCGTTGTCACATATGCCAGCGAGGCCTGTAGGACCGAAGATCGCGAAGCAGTTTGCGGGAGCATCGTCGGGCGCCGCCAACACAGGGTCGCTGCTGCGCCACGTGAACACGTCCGTATCGCTCGTCGGTGCGTGAAACGTCACAGGTTGACGGGCGGTCCCGTGATCGGCCGTGACGAACGGCCGTTGCACGCGAAGGACCTCAGCTGCGCCTTCGGGCGGCAGAGCACCGGGCGTAGCGGTGATCACGATGTCGACGGGTGGCAGGCCGAGTCCGACGAGGGGATCGCTCCCGGGAACCGCGGTGAGCGGACCGGTGATGTCGGCATCGACGTCGAGTCCGATGGTGGTGTTCGTGGCGATGCCTTCTTGCGCCGCAGTGATTGCCGCGGCGCTGCTGGGTGTCGCTCCGGTGCTGACTTCGTTTGGCGATTCCGCCGCGCAGGCAGCGAACAGCGGAGCGAGGGCAAGGCTGACCGATACCGATTGAAGTCGCCGTCGCCGCATGTTCTCCAAGCTAGTAGCCGCCTCGACCCCGCCCGCAGCCCTGCGCAAGGTGGCCGGGCAGCCTGATGGTCCCAGCGGGGCTGGGGTCATCGGTTGTTCAATTGTTGTTGGGTTTTCGCCGTTCGCGGTTGGCGTTGCGGGCCTGGGTTTGTTCGGCGGTGGGTGGTGGGACGGTTTCTGAGTGTTCGCCGTTGGGTCGATAGATCTTCACTGTGCGATCTGGCAGCAATTTCAGCTGCCAGTTGCCTTCGTGCACCAAGTGGTGGTGTTTGTGGCAGAGGGGCAGAAGGTTGACCAGATCAGTCGGACCGCCGTGTTCCCAGGGGATGACGTGGTGGATGTGGCAGTGGTTGAAGGCCGTGCCACATGTTCCGAATGCGCAGGTCGGATGCAGTATGCGGAGGGCTCGTCGTTGGGCTGGTGTGGCGAGTCGTTGGCGTCGGCCCAGGTCCAACAACTCGCCGGTGGTGTCGAGTACGGCGGGGATGATTCCTGCTTCGCAGGCGAGGCGTCGGGCGGTTGCGGTGTTGATGCCTGTTCCGTTGCCGGTTTCGCAGATGCTGTGGCGTCGTAGTCCGTCGCGGATTGTCTCGAAGTCAATTAACACGATGAGGTCGGTGGTGTTGCGGCGGCCTGGGTTGGCTTTGGTGCCGGAGTCGGTTTCATCGCTGTCGTCGCGTACGGTGCGGCCTTTGGTGGCGAGGTTGGCGAGGCCGTGGGCGGCAAGGTGTTGGTTGGTGGCGAGTCCTTGAGGAAGGGGTTTGCCGTCGAATTTGGGGTGTTGTTGGCGCCAGAGTGCTTCGAGTTCGTCGTCGATGTTTTTGAAGAATGCTTCGCCGAGGAGTGGGTCGAGTTCACCGAAGAACTTGTACATGCCGTCGTGGGGGTCGACCCATTTGCGGAGTTTGGTTGATCGTTGTTGTTTTTCGAGTTTGTCGATGCCGGCTTGTTCGTCCAAGAGATCCAAATACCGGGTGAGGTCGTCACGAAGCTTCTCTGGCGTAGGCACCGGGTCGGGGTCGTCGGTGGGATCGAGGCTCGGTCCGAATAGGTCGTCGATGTGATCGAGGAGTCTTTGTTGCTTGTCGGGGTCGAGGTCGGTGAGCTTGTTCGATACGACATCAATATGGTCGGAGGTGATGTCACCACTATCAAGTGAGTCGGCCAACGTGGGTGACTTTTCGAGCGTCGTCGAACGTTGTGCTGCTTTCTTCGATGAGCGCCGTGACTTGCCCGAACGGCGGTTCGCGGATTCGGAGTCTTCGGAATCGCCGGCGCGGTGGTGTTCGTCGATGCGGGTATTGACCGCTGCTTCGAGTCGATCCAACCGGGACCGGACGAGCCCAACCGAACCCAGGAGCGACTTGGTGTCCGGCACCGTGGCGGCAGAAATGTCGGCCGACTCGAGGTCGCGAAGCGTCTCCCACGCTGACAGTTTCTTGGTGCCCGATGCCATGAACACCAACCTACCGAGCAGGTGTGACAGTCTCGAAAACGCTGCAATTGCAGCGTTATCTAGCGACGGTGGTCATCGCTAGGTGCAATCATGGACAGTGGATCCTGGGAGCTGCCGGCCGCTCGACCGACCGAGCGAAGGTCCTATGCGAAACGGCGGTAGATGGACTCGAGGTGGGTGGTCGTGCGTCGAGCGTCGAAATCGTCGGCCCGAAAGGCAGCGTTGGCGCCCATCGTGGCTCGCAGTGCGGGATCCGCGGCGAGTCGTAGGTGCACCGCGGCGAGTGCCTCGGGGTCATCGGCATGGACCAACAGGCCCTCGACCCCGTCGGTGATGGCTTGGGGAATCCCGCCCGCTTTGGTCGCCGCGACCGGCACCCCCAGCGCGAGAGCGTCCATCAGCGACACGGGGAGTCCCTCATGGCGCGAGGCGAGGGTGAACACATCGAACGCCGCCGTAACGCGGGTTGCATCGGGTCGGTATCCGGTCAAGATGACGCGATCGCCGAGTCCGAGTCGCTCGTGAAGGCGATGCACTTCTTCGGCGAGTGGACCCTGTCCAACCAGCAGGTATCGGACCGACGGATCGGCCGCAGTCACCATGGCCGCAGCGGCGAGCATCACGTCGTAGGCCTTCTCGCGTCGGAAGTTCGCGACCGTCCCGATGACGACCTCGTTGTCGCCAATCCCGAACTCCGCCCGCACGGCGGCTCGCTCGCCTGCGAGTGCAGCGGTTGCCGAGAGGTCGATGCCGTGCACCAGCACCTCGATGTCGTCGCGGCCGTCCATGGTCGCGGCCACGTCGTCGGAAACCGCCAACGTGTGGTCGTCAAACCTGATGGTGTGGTGATTCGCGAACCTGGTGTAGCGGTTGTGGCGGGGCCACCGATTGTGCTCCGTCGTGATGACCGATGGCCGCCGTGAAGCGGGGATGGTCTGCGCGACGCTCCGGGCGGCGGCGGCCAGGAGCGGAGAGTGAACGTGCACCACGTCGACGTCGGTCAGCGCAGCGCGAAGGCGCAGGAGCCAACGGCGGCCGCTCTCGCCGGGTTTGGTGAGGCAACGAGCCACGACATCGAGCTCCGCGAGCGGACCGACCAGATGATGCTTTTCCGCGACGGTGTATGCGACCTGGTACTCGAACCGCATCCGGTCCCGTTGTCGAGCCTGTTGGAGAAGCAGCTGCTCAGCCCCACCCGGCCCGAGTCCCTTGATCAGATGCAGGATGCGGATCGGCTGAGTCGTCGAGCTCGGTTCTGCCGGCAGGGCGAGGCGAGTCGCGTCCTCGGAACGCCGGGCGGTAGAGGTATCAGACACGGGCATGGCTCCGAATCGCGTCGATGACCCGCTGTTGATCGCTGCGGTCAAGAGAAGACCCCGACGGCACGCACATGCCGGTCTCAAAGATGGCGTCGGCCACCGTCCCGCCCCGCATGGGTGCGTCGGCGAAGAGTG
>RCMY010001210.1_pt1 | contig 25163 bp, 23 predicted proteins | sample 2041341 | NCBI WGS metagenome assembly RCMY01 (sample SAMN09708234, study PRJNA481090) | Marine sediment metagenome, whole genome shotgun sequencing project.
AAGTCTACTTGGAGAGTTTTGCAAGACAGAATAATTCCGACACTTAAAAATAAATAACTGGGTATAATAACTAAGCATTCGTGTGGTCGATACAACAACGTGTATAAAACATAGCTATTAAAGGCTTTACGAGAGGTTTTTGCTTATTTACAAAATCCGCCAAATTTTTAATTTGGTTATATTAAGAAAAGAAAATTAAACATAAAAATTAAAAATTCGGCTCGTGCTAAATCCGAATAGTTAGTGTCTATTTACACGCTACGTTTCATACACAAGACCGTTACAGCACATATGACATTCAAACAAGCCTTTGTAATGATTTCAATCTTTCTGCTTTTTTCGAGCTGCGAAAAAAAGCAGACGAATTTGGAATTTGAACAATCCGTTGCCTATGAAATCTTCCCAGCTTTGATGGACGAACTCCATTTCGATACTAGACTCGGGCCTCCACCACCCCCAAGACCCATCTATGATGCCGAACATAACTTGATCGGATATGATACGATCATGGCGGAAAAGACAATGACCGAATGGCAAATAAAGCTTGCGGAATTTAAGGCTGATTCCGTAAAGATTCCGTAAAATTGGTAATAGCCGTTGATGACAGTACCAGACTGTTGGAAAAAGAAGAACCGGAGGAACTAATAAAATACTTTTCGGACAAAAATTTAATTCTGGACACCTCGAATCAATCAAAAAATTACAAAATAAAACTGAACAGACTTAAGGCGAACCCAAAACTAAAATTTAAATATCGATCGGAATTCCCAGCGGGTAGTGAGATGTGGAACGAAGAATACGATTTCCAATTATCTGGAACAACCGGTTTTTCAAGAATTCTATTCGATACGACCAAATCATATGGAATCCTGCACAGCGGATTTGGCTGCGGAAAACTCTGTGGGACAGGATTTCGGATTTTTATTAAAAAGGAAGACGGCAAGTGGATTATCGAGAAAATGATGGTAATTGAGATTGCGTAGAAAAATACGTGCTGTAACAACGGTAACCGTTGCACAAGCCTATAATTCCCGGAAAACTGACCTGATATATGCTCTTTTAAATAGTTTTGTCCTTTAGTGTTCAGCTATACAAGGCCATTTTTTGGTGGGCTGTATGCCCTAACTGCCATACACTGAGCCATTTTAAAAAATCCGAATGCAGCTCAGGATATCTACATAGCTATATGTTTAGAAAATGCTATACAACGTAGTTACTATAACCCCTCCGCAATCATTTAAAATAACAGATAATAACCGTTTTTCTTCTTTTACCTTAAAATTAAATGGTGGCGCTAATAGGTTTAAACCACTTTGTCTTTTTAGTCTAATGCCTTGTCCTGAAATGATGTCTTTGTTGGGTGTGAAATCTCCTTCAGGTACATGTTCCGTTACAATGACATATTTAAAAACAGCTAGCTTACTCACTATATTCTGTACTTCAGTATTTGATACATGTTGGAGTACTTGTTTTACTAAAGCACAATCCCCAGAAGGCAAATCATCTACTGCGATATCCAAACAATGGAATTCCAGATTTTCTTCTTTAAATTTTTCTGTGTTATACGCTATGAGGGCTGGCACAATATCTACCGCAACATATTTCTTAGTGTGCCTTACCAATGCTTTGCCTACATTAAAATCCCCACAACCTAAATCACATACCGTAAGTGAACTTTCAAAAGAGGTTAAAAATGATGTTACCGCAGCTATATATGGATATATTATTTCAGGATGATGCGAGCCTATACCTGAATAAAATTCAGATTCGTTTCCACCCCAAAGTTTCATTTCATACACCTGTTCCATAGCTCGTTTCGTTGGCCAAGCGGTCTTTTTTCTTTGAGCTCCATTTTCTTTCTTCTTCATAAACACACTATTGTCTAAACTAATAACTCATCTAAAGTTTTTCTTTTACCTTCGACTTTCGAATCTGGCCAATCTGGACTCGCTTCAAAACTAAAGGTTTAAATCACTTCCATTTAAAAAATCCCAATAAATCATGTCTTCAAAAAAAAATCAACACGTCAAAACAAGGCTGCATCCTCGAAACAGAAACCGGGAACGATATGATTTAAGTGCATTGACAACGACCAACCCTGAATTGAAAAAGTATGTGATACCTAATAAAGCAGGGGAAGATTCCGTTGATTTTTCAAATCCTATTGCCGTGAAACTTTTAAACAAAGCATTGCTAAACCATTATTATGGTATAAAAAACTGGGAGTTCCCAGATGAAAACTTATGCCCTCCTATACCTGGCAGGGCAGATTACATTCATCATGTTGCAGATATATTATCTGAAAACAACTTTGAGGCGATTCCATCGGGTGATAAAATCACTTGTCTTGATATCGGTGTAGGGGCAAGTTGCATTTATCCGATTATTGGAGTTACAGAATACGATTGGAATTTTATTGGGTCTGATATTGATGCAAAATCCATTGCATCTGCGCAGCAAATTATCGATTCTAATCCATCTCTTAAAAGCAAGATTGAATGTAGGTTACAAAAAAATACCAACGCTATTTTTCAGGGTATTTTAGGTGAAAAAGAAAAAATTGATGTAAGCATATGTAATCCTCCCTTTCACTCTTCGATCGAGGATGCCCAAAAAGGAACGCGACGAAAAATAAAGAATCTATCGGGAAGAAAGGTAAAAACACCAGAGCTCAATTTTGCAGGGATCAGCAATGAGATTATTTGTGAAGGTGGAGAATATCAATTTATTCAAAATATGATTAGAGAAAGTAAAATAATCTTTAAAAACTGTTGTTGGTTTACCACCTTAGTATCAAAACATTCTAATCTTAAGAGAATTTATAAACTATTAAAAAAAGATGAAGCTGATCAGATTAAAACGATTCCCATGGGAACAGGTAACAAATCTAGCCGAATTGTAGCCTGGACATTTCTTTCTAAAGAAGAACAAAAAGAGTGGAGGGAAACTAGATGGTAAACAGGAAGTTCTATGCACAAAGCATGCGCTGAATTATTTTGAAAAACATAATGACTTCCTATTTGAGCTTAGCGTGAAGTCAAAAATAAGCCTTAACTTTAATCGAGTTGGGAGGAAAAATCAGCACCATCCATTTTTATCGCGATTATAAAATTTACAGGGGGAACTAAAGCGTACCAAAATAAGAAACGTAGATTCTTCGGAAAATAAGAGACTGTTTTTAAAACCCTCAATGCTTTCAAGGGGTTTCATCCTACATTTTACATTCCAATAAGAAGACACTTAAAGGAACAATCGATTTCAGAATACAACCTTAAACCACCACTGCCATGACCTGGAAAAATCTTTTCGACGAAAAAGAGGCCCAAGAAACCATTGGGCGAATTAATGCCCTGACTCCGGAAACACAACCTCAATGGGGCAAAATGAACGTATCGGAAATGTTAGCACACTGCAACGTTGCCTACGAACTGACCTATACCGATAAACATCCCAAACCCAAAGGCCTTCAGAAACTTCTGGTCAAGCTTTTTGCGAAAAAAATAGTTGTAGGCCCAAAACCCTATAAAAAGAACCTTCGAACCGCGCCGGTATTCCTGATTACCGATAAAAGGGATTTCGAGACCGAAAAAAAACGTTTGATCGAGCATATCGAAAAGACCCAAAAGTTGGGCAAAGCACATTTCAACAATAAGGAATCTCACGCCTTTGGCGCTTTGACCGATACGGAATGGAATATACTATTTTCTAAGCATCTCGACCATCACTTAGGGCAATTTGGGGTGTAAAAGACTGAAAAAGGCTACCTATTCGGATAGTCTTTGTTATTCTATGTACTGTTGATTCTATTTAAATTCATCTTCGACCAAATAAATTTCTCTATCTTTTACCCATCTAAACATTTAGCTACATGACCGTATATCTTTTTGAATTTATCGGAACCGCCATGCTAATTCTAATCGGCAACGGTATTGTCGCCAACATCGTACTCAAAGGCACCAAAGGAGCAGATGCCGGATGGACGGGTATTTCCCTAGCTTGGGGTATCGCCGTTTTTATCGGAGTCTTCGTAAGTGCCGATGTCAGCGGGGCCCATTTAAATCCTGCCGTGACCGTCGGCCTTGCGACCGCTGGAAAATTCGCTTGGGAACTTGTTCCCGGCTATATGGTCTCCCAAGTGTTGGGTGCCATGATGGGAAATCTACTGATTTGGTTAACTTATAAAAAACAGTACGATGCCACGGAAGACCAAGGGGCTATACTAGTCACTTTTTCGACCGCTCCGGCTATTCGGAGTCCGTTTTGGAATTTGGTTACCGAGATTATCGGCACTTTTGTCTTGGTATTCGGCATCTTCTACATCGCTGGAGGTACCGTTGCCGACGACCCCATAAAACTAGGAGCGCTAGATGCCCTGCCCGTAGCACTTTTGGTAATGGGCATCGGTTTCGGACTTGGCGGCCCGACCGGCTATGCTATCAATCCCGCACGGGATCTCGGGCCTCGGATCATGCATGCCATCCTTCCTTTAAAAGGCAAGGGCAGTAGTGATTGGAGTTACGCATGGGTACCCGTAGTCGGTCCTTTGATCGGAGGGCCTTTGGCCGCATTCGCGTATATGTTGATAGGGGTCTGAAGTATCAAGCGCAAGTTCAAGTTCAAAGGTCAATGAATATAGAATGGCTTTAGGCGAACATGGGTCGCGCGGGAGCTTCTACTCAAAAAAGGGCACATCCTTTACCGCATATTTTTTCATGCCTTCCTCATTGATTTCGACCCCGATTCCCGGTTTTTCCGATAAATTTATAAATCCGTTTTCGACCATTGGGCCATCGAAGGTCACGATTTCTTTGAACATGGGGTCTTTATGGAAATAAATCTGCCACTCCAATATCATAAAATTGGGTACCGAGGCACAGACGTGGCAGGAGGCCATGGCCCCGAGATACGATGCAACCATGTGGGGCGCAAAGGGCACATAATACAGATTGGCCAAATTGGCGATACGTTGGGCCTCACCTAGTCCGCCCGCTTTTTGAAGGTCGGGCATGATAATATCGACAGCCCCTGCTTCCAAAAGCGGCCTGAATCCATAGGCCAAATAGTGGTTTTCGCCGGCACAGATCGGGGTACTGGTCGATTCCGTTATTTTTTTATAAGCCTCCACATTTTCAGCGGGAATAGGTTCTTCCAGCCACATCATGTTGAGAGGTTCGAGAACTTTTGCGGCGCGCTCCCCAGAAGTGGTGTCGTAGCGGCCGTGCATATCGGCACAGATATCGATGTTCGGCCCGACCGCTTCCCGTGTAGCGGCCATTTGATCATACATGCGCTGGATTTCGGCGGGACTGGCCGTCCAGTTATATGCGTCGTATTTGTTGGGATCTTTGGCCTGGTCGAGATCGAATTTGACAGCTGTAAAGCCCATATCCACCGCTTCCTTGGCACTGGTAGCAAAATCTTCGGGTTTTGGAAGTTTGTTCTGGTAAAGAGCCGTATCCATATATACCCTGATCTTGTCCCTGAATTTTCCTCCCAGCAATTGGTACACCGGTAGATTCAAAGCTTTCCCCGCCAAATCCCATAAAGCGGATTCGACTGCGGTCAAGACCGCTACGTACATTCCGGATTGTGCGCCCTCGAAAAATCCCCTTCTACGCAGATCTTCGAATAAACGATGAACGTTCAACGGATTTTCTCCTTTTAAGCGTTCTCCAAAGATCTTGACCAAATGATAGGTGCCAGGGGTAGCATCGACCCCTTCGCCATGACCGACAATATCTTGGTTGCTATAGATTTTTACGAAAAGGCTATGTCCCCCACGGATATATCCGCATTTGATATCCGTAATCTTTAAATCCGTAGGGGCCGACATTTTGGGCGTACGATCGATGGCCGATTGGTACTGCTTACCGTAACTAGCAAATGGTAGTGCCGTCAATGCGGTAGTTGCCGCGGCTTTGGTCAAAAAGTCCCTTCTCGAATTTTTCATGGTTAAATGGGTTTAAACTAAAGACGCAATGCATTGCGTCTCTACTGGTTACTAAAAAAGAATTTCGAATCTTCTATTTTTTCAGGATTTGGAATTTGGCCCTTCGACTTTAGTTCATGCTGAGCGCAGCCGAAGTACTCAGAGTGACAGATTTGGAATTTTTTCACCAGGTTCTCGTCTTCAACAGCTCCCGAATTTCTTCCTTCGATACCGGCAATTCGTCGATATGGTCATTGAGCCATTGCGAAAAATCTTTTTCGATGGCATCGGACCAGCGGGAATCGATCTGCCCCGGGGTATATTTCTGCTCCCGCAATCTTTGATGGCCGAACATATCGCGAAGCCTTACGATTTCGGAAGTCTTGACTACCTTTTCCGCCAAGTGGGGCGGTATAAACATTACGCCCCCGTCACGCCCCAGCACTACATCGCCGGGCATTACGGTAGCCATACCGATACGGGTGGGCGTATTGATACCGATCAAGGTCGTATTCAATGCGCCATCGGGATCATTGAGATGGTGTGACGGATGATAGCTTCGGAAAAAAGAAGTGAAGCCACCGATTTCCTTTAGGCCGTCGATATCACGAATGGCCCCGTCATAAACGATACCGTTTCCGGTTTTTGCATAAATAGAATTGCCGAGGTTATCGCCGATCGTGGGGCCGTCAAGATGCGCCCCGAACTGGTCGACCACATACACATCGCCTTTGGTCAGTAGGTCGATAGTCCATGCGTTTTGCGATTTTACACGTCCGTCTTCATCATGGCCTCGTTGATCTATAACCCTATGGATATCGGGCCTTCCCGGAACGAAAACGGCGGTCACGGCCCGCCCGACCAGAACACTGTCGGGGTTAATGGTCTCCCAATCCTCTGCATATTGATATTTGAAGTTTTCACCCTTCAAGACCGCCCAAGCTTCCTCTAATGTAACCCTTTTCATACGCTTTAGAATGGCGTCGGGCACCTTGGGACGACCATCGTCAAAACGCTCGCCTTTCCACTCCGGGGTCAGAAATATCAGTTCTTCTTTGGATATCTGTTGTGCGAAGGTGGAGCCAACAAAACACAGACATAAAATGGAAAGATAAAATTGTAGTCCAGATAGGTTCAATCGCATGTTCAAATCGTTTTTTTAGCAAGCCAAGTTCAAGAATTCGGTGTATGCGGATTAAAGAAAATAATTCGCTCAAAAATGTTACGTAACCAAATTACCTTACCCTAATATTTCTTTGCCCCATGACAAATAAAAAGTATCTTGTGCGGCCAAACCCTTCCCATGAAATTCATTGTTTTGACCGTTCTTTGCTTGGTAGTTTCCATAGGAAATGCCCAAGACGCACCACCGTTCAAAGGCGAGGTCGAAACCATCCAAAAAACATACGATTCGGTTTTTGATGCTTCCCAAGAAACCATAGTGTTTACAGGGAGTTCAAGCATTCGTATGTGGCAGGATGTTCAAGAACGATTTCCGGATCACCGAGTCGTCAATACCGGGTTCGGGGGGTCACAGGCTTCCGACCTATCCTACTATGTTTATGATCTGATTCTGCGTTTTAATCCCAAAAAAGTGTTTATTTATGAAGGGGATAATGACATTTTCGCTAAAAAGAAGCCTAATAAAATCCGAAGAACGATTCAAGATATTATCGACGGTATCCATAGAAACGATTCTACTACCCAAGTGGTGTTCATCGCCACCAAACCCAGTATTGCCCGATGGAACCTGAAAGGAAAGTACAAACGCCTCAACCGAAAAATGGAACGCCTTGCGGCAGAAAATCCATTGGTTGGTTATGCAGATGTGTGGTACCCAATGCTCGACGGCAGAAAAGTAAAACAGGATATTTTTATCGAAGATGGGCTGCATATGAACGCAAAAGGCTATCAAATTTGGTATGACGTTCTCAAACCTTTTGTGAACTAAACTATCAGAAATACGAGGTACGAAATTAGAAGTACGAAATATTTAATTCGGCCAAACTCATAACTCATAACTCATAACTCATAACTCATAACTCATAACTCATAACTCAAAATAATGAAGTCCATCGTAACCAAAAGCCTACTCATCTGCTTCACATTCGTCGCATTTCTATCCTGCGAACCTGAAAAGAAAAAGCGCGTGCTGAATTTTCCGAAGACCGATCTGGCCATGGAAAATATGATTCCTAAGCCAATGAAAATAACTCCTACCAACGGAGGATTCGCCTTGGATGAATTTACGGCGATATACACATCGGAAAATGCATCCGGATTTCCGGAGGTGGGCAAATTTTTGGCGGATAAAATAAAGGCCAAGACCCAACTCAACATCCCGGTAAATGTAGAAGAAGTGCCAGGTCGAGAGGGCATCATCTATATCAACCAATCAGACAGCTTAGAACTGAATGCGCAGGAAGCCTATCAGCTTTACATAACGGCGGATTCCGTGATATTGAACTCCAACACCGCTGAAGGAGCCTTCCGGGGTATTCAGACCATCCGCCAGATTATTCCTGAAACCAGTACCGATACCTTGGCGGAATATAAGGTGTGGACCATCCCCACAGGAAAAATCATCGACAATCCTGTTTTTGGATATCGCGGTACCATGCTCGATGTTGCCCGTCATTTTTTCACCGTTGAAGAGGTGAAAAGATATATCGATCTTTTGGCCTACTACAAATACAACGTCTTGCATTTACATCTAACGGACGATCAAGGCTGGCGTATCGAAATTAAATCCTGGCCCAAACTGACCGAAGTTAGTGGTAGTACCGAGGTGGGTGGCGGAGAAGGCGGTTTCTATACCCAAGAAGATTATAAGGAAATTGTTGCCTATGCGGCCGAACATCATATGATCATTGTGCCCGAGGTCGACATGCCGGGGCATACGAACGCCGCATCATTGGCCTATCCGTTCTTGAACGGCAACGGCAAAAAAATCGAACCCTATGAGAAGACATTGGTAGGTTTCAGTACGTTCGACACTCGAAAAGATACGGTATACGCCTTTATCGACGACGTGGTGCGGGAGATTTCCGAAATGACACCAGGGCCCTATTTTCATGCTGGGGGCGATGAGAGCCATGTGACCAAAAAGGCCGATTTCAACTATTTTGTGGAGAAAGTGCAAAAAATTGTAAACAAACACGGCAAACGTATGATCGGATGGGACGAGATCGTGACAGCGAACATCGATTCCACGGCCATTCCCCAATATTGGAGCAGCGGCGACAACGCAAAAATAGCGGTCGAAAAGGGACTGAAAATGATTCTTTCCCCTGCTAAAAAAGCCTATCTCGATATGCAGTACGACAGCCTCTCGAAACACGGCCTGCACTGGGCGGCCTATGTGCCCGTCGATTCCGCATATGTGTGGAATCCCGAAGAGTACGAGGGCATTCCTTTGGAAAACATATTGGGTGTAGAGGCACCGCTGTGGTCTGAAACTATAGAAACTTTCGATGAGCTATCCTATCTCGCCTTTCCCCGTGCCATCGGCTATTCCGAATTAAGCTGGTCGACCCCGGAGAACCGAAATTGGGAGAATTATAAGGTACGATTGGCGAACCAAGCCCCTTTTCTAGACCGAATGGATGTCAAATATTATCCTTCGCCCTTGATCGATTGGAAGAAGAGCAAGTATACATATGAGGAGATCGAAAAGGATTAAGCTCCCTAACCCCCAAAGGGGTGAATTCACTTCTTCCTAGCGGCGGGATTTTTTTGGACAACTTTTTTGCCCGAAGACTTTTGATTGGCCGCTTTTTTGACTACCGGCTTTTTATCCAGAGTTTTCTTTTCCTTTGGCTTTTTTTCGACGGATTTCTCTTCTGTGGATTCCCCTTCCGATTCTTCTGCTTTTTTATCAGAAAAATCGGTGATGCCGTTATCGTGTAAGATATTATACCATTGAATTACCTTTTTGATATCACTGGCATAAACACGGTCTTCGTCGTAATTGGGCAGTACCTCAAAAAAATACTCCTCCAATTTCAGCTTATCGTCCTTGTGGCCGATCGAAGTTTTTCCGCCGTCTTCCTTTTCCTGAACCTTAAGGAATACCTCCCGAAGCGGCAATTCTTCCTCGAGCGTGTATATGGCGATTTCGGAAAGTACGCTAACATTGCTACGCAAGCTTACTGTAATCCGTTTCTTGTCCAGCAGCGATTCTGCGACAAAGCCACCGCGGGTCTGAGTTACCAATTTGTAAAGGCCGGGTCTTCCGCCGATGGATAAAATCTTGTCTAAGGTCATAGTAGCTTTTTGCAATTGAAGAACACAAAGATTACACTTTTCGATGGATTACGGCAGTGCTTTACCGTGCTTTTTTTACGTTGGGAAATCGCATACGGTAGTCGACCTCAATTTTTCCTTTGGAAATACTGTTCAACTTGCCCTTTAGCATCCTCTTTTTCAAGGGGGAAAGCTTATCGGTAAAAAGAATGCCCTCGATATGATCGTACTCATGCTGTATCACCCGGGCCAGAAGACCGTCATAAGTTTCGGAATGTTCCTTAAAATCGGCATCGACAAAGGTAATGGTCAAGGTATCCTTCCGCTTGATGTCCTCTCGTACCTCGGGTATACTCAGGCAACCTTCGTTAAAGGCCCATTCCTCACCGGTTTCTCCTTTGACATGGGCATTAATAAAAGTCTGTTTGAAGCCTTTCAGAGCCTGCTGATCATCAGCGGACAAATCGTCGTCATCGGCAAAAGGAGTCGTATCTATAACAAATACGCGAATAGGCAATCCGACCTGCGGGGCTGCAAGACCAACGCCATTGGCATTGTACATGGTCTCGTACATATTGGCGACCAATTCCTTCAACTTAGGGAAATCTTTGGGAAGATCTTTGCAGACCTTCCGCAAGACCGCATCTCCGTAAGCTACAATAGGTAATATCATTATATACTGTTTAAATAGGCCTGCAAAATTATGGTCGCACTTATTTCATCGACCAGGGCCTTATTTCTACGTTGTTTTTTTTTCAATCCGCCATCGACCATACTCTGCACCGCCATCTTCGATGTAAAGCGTTCGTCTTGGCGCGCTATGGGTATGTTAGGGAAATCTTTCTTCAACTTGATCAAAAACGGGGCGATAAAAGCTTCAGATTCCGAGGGCGTGTTATTCATTTGCCGAGGTTCCCCTACTACAAACCGCGTTACTTTCTCTTCCTTGGTATAGTTCCGCAAAAAGTCGAGCAACTCGAAAGTAGAGACGGTGGTCAGACCCGAAGCAATCAGTTGTAGTTCGTCAGTAACGGCGATTCCCGTTCGCTTTCTACCGTAATCCAATGCCAATACCCTTCCCAAATCCGTATTCTTTTTGGCAAAAATAACCGATAAATTGTTATAAGTGTAAAATTAGGGGCTAAATCATATTCGGAGGATTATATTTGTGGGATACAAGTCAGGAATTAGGAATTAGTGAGGTAGTAAATTAGTGGACTAGTGCTTATTGAACAATAGGCATCTAAAAACATTATCCAACCCAAATAGATAAACTCCTAAACCAATAAATTTATAAACTTAACTTTAAATGACCGATTTAAGACACACTATAGAAAACGCTTGGGACAATCGTGAACTGCTCAAGGAAAAGGAAACCCAAGATGCCATTCGCAAAGTAATTGATTTGCTCGATGCAGGCGAACTTCGCTGTGCCGAGCCTACTGAAAAAGGATGGCAGATCAATGAGTGGGTGAAAAAAGGGGTTGTACTCTACTTTCCGATACAAAAAATGGAAACTTTGGAGGTCGGTATCTTCGAATACCACGATAAAATTCCCCTGAAAAGAGGATATAAAGAAAAAGGTATCCGCGTGGTTCCGCATGCCGTTGCCAGACACGGCGCCTATATTTCATCGGGCACAATTCTTATGCCCAGCTACGTAAATATCGGCGCCTATGTCGACGAGGGCACCATGGTCGATACCTGGGCCACAGTAGGCAGCTGCGCCCAGATTGGAAAAAACGTGCATTTGAGCGGTGGAGTCGGTATTGGCGGGGTACTTGAACCGTTACAGGCCTCCCCGGTCATTATAGAGGACAACGCCTTTATCGGATCGCGATGTATCGTGGTCGAGGGCGTCCGCGTCGAGAAAGAAGCGGTGCTAGGGGCAAACGTTGTATTGACGGCATCTACTAAAATCATTGATGTAACGGGAGAAACGCCCAAAGAAACCAAGGGCTTGGTACCCGCGCGTTCGGTAGTCATTCCGGGCAGCTACACCAAAAAGTTTCCGGCCGGGGAATTTCAAGTCCCCTGTGCTTTGATCATCGGTACCCGAAAAGAAAGTACGGACAAGAAAACCTCATTGAACGCTGCGCTTCGGGAATATGATGTGGCGGTGTAATCAGAAATTAGAAAAAATATAGAGAAAAGATTTTTAGGTCTGTTTTTGAAAGAATAGCTGATAAACCCAAACCTCCTCCTTTTTACATGCGACAGCTATGAAAAAAATCTTGGTCATACAGCAAAAAATGATTGGTGATGTATTGGTGAGCTCCCTGCTTTGCGAACATCTAAAGATTCATTTCCCTGAAACCGAAATCCACTATGTGGTGAATGAAGATACCGTTGCGGTAGTGGAGCACAATCCTTATATAGACCGCATCGTAGTCTTTAAGCAAGAGTATAAGAGCAGTAAGTTGAAATTACTTAATTTTCTACGATCCATATCAAGGGAAGGGTATGATGTGGTTATCGATATCTACGGCAAATTGGAAAGCAATCTGATCACCCTATTCAGCAATGCAAATATAAAGATTACGTATCCCAAATGGTATTCCAAGGCCATATATACCCATTTGATTCCCCTTCAACCTAGAAAGGCGGGAAAAAGCGGAATCACGGTCGAAGACCGATTGGGACTATTGGCACCTTTGATATCCACTACCTTGGAAAAGAAAAGAGAACCTAAAATTTCACTGACACCGGATGAGATAGGTGAGGCGAAATTATTTTTGGAATCACAACATATCGATATGTCCCGTCCAATACTGATGCTAAGTATTCTAGGGAGCCATGATTCAAAGAGCTATCCTTTAAACTATATGGCGCAGGTTATCGATACCGTTGCGGATAGAGCGGAAGGTACTTTGCTGTTCAATTATATTCCATCGCAACAATCGGAAGCCAAAAAGTTATATGATCTGTGTTTCGAAAAAACCAGGGCTAAAATCGCTTTCAACACCTTTGCCCCCTCCTTGAGAAAATTCCTCGGCCTGCTCTATCATTGTAGGGTATTGATCGGAAACGAGGGCGGTGCCATAAATATGGCGAAAGCCTTGGGTATACCTACATTCTCCATCTATTCCCCTTGGATCAATAAAATGGCGTGGCACACCTTTGAAAAAGATACCAATGCAGCGGTACACCTTGGCGATTACCACCCTGAACTGATAGAAGGAAAATCTAAAAAAGAGCTCAAAAAAGAAATACTTGAATTATACGAAAAATTTAAACCTGAGCTTTTTATAGGTACACTTATGAGTTTTTTAGATGACCATGTCTTGGCGAACAAGTAATATCTGATATTGCCGCATCAAAATTTTCCAGCCCTTTTTCAGCATGTACTCGACCACCAATTTTCCCTTGCCGCCGTTGGGCAAATCGCAGTCGTCAATGAGGACAATCGATTTTTCGTGCAATTGTTGTTCAATCGCTTTGAATTCCTTCAAATGGTGGGTCTGACTTTTCAGTTGTACTTCAATGTCGTCGCTATAATCATAGCTGTCCAGATATAAAAAATCCACCTTTTCGGTAAATGACTCCAAAAATTTTATGGAATCGGACAGATGTATCTTTACAAACTCGACCAGCCCTTGTGACACAACCTCCTTCTGGGCCGTCATAACGGATTTTTCGCTGATATCTACCGAATGTACAATGCCTTGGTTCAATTGGGCCCATTTACCAAACACGATCGTAGCTGCACCATTGCTCTTGGCGCCGTGCAGACCTTCCCTTGAAGTACCGGTCTCCACTATGTTTTTCGCACCAGTTTTGTCCATTAGCTCCAATGTACGTCTGAAGGTATCCCTTCTTTTCCTAAAATCATAGCGAAATGGCATAAAGGGATAGAGCGACTTGTGCTTAATGAATTTTCCGATAAAAAAACCTATAACACCAAGTGCAATGACAATCCAGATATAATCCATTTACCAAATATAGCCGTTACCCTAAAGATAATAGAAAAATAACGCAACCTTTTGTTAATCTTCACATCCCTATTTTAAAGAAGTAGGGTTAGCCTAGCTTTAATTGTTTCCTATTCGACCACCCTATTTGTAAGATTTCTTTATCCAAATACAATTTTAAGACTTTTTTACTGTTATAATTTATCCCGTGCGATGCGGAGGAATACCAAAGTGTTTTGAAAATAGGTCAACATCAGAAAATATCGGCAGTTATCATTACCTATAATGAAATGGGGTATATTGAGCGTTGTATCGCTTCTGTCGCCTTTGCCGATGAGATTATTGTTGTCGATTCTTACAGCTCCGATGGAACTTACGAGTATTTATCCGCACATCCCAAAGTAAAGGTCATCCAACATCCTTTTCAGGATTTCACCAAACAGAAAACTTTTGCCATGAAACAGGCGTCCAACGATTGGGTGCTTTTTTTGGATGCCGACGAAGTTGTTCCAGTAGGCTTGCGCAAAGAAATTATCACCGTTACGAACCGACCGTCACCCCATGTTGCCTATTGGTTCTATCGGAAGTTTATGTTCAAAAACGCCCATTTGCGCTTCAGTGGATGGCAAACGGATAAAAATTATCGGCTTTTCAGAAAAAGTAAGGTAAAGTTTTGTCAAGAGCGAAGAGTACACGAATGCCTTGAAGTAGAGGGTACTTCGGGCATACTAAAAGAGCAGTTGGTACATTATTCCTATAAAAAATACGAAGATTACAAAGAAAAAATGCTGCATTACGGGCAGTTAAAGGCCCGACAATACCATGAAAACGGCAAACAGGCCAATCCCCTAAAATTAATAGCAGCCCCAATCTGGAAATTTCTTTATAATTACACCATCCGATTAGGAATCCTTGACGGTAGAAAAGGCTTCACCATCTGTTACCTAAACGCCTTGAGCGATCTTGAAAGGTATCGTGAATTTCGCCTACTGAATCGAAAAAGCAGCGAACTGCACGAGGCTACAACCTTGAGTACGGTTAGCGACTGAATTACCTTCTATCCGTTTCATTTGTTTTCCTAATCCCATTAAAAGTTTTTCGGCCAGACCTCTTAATCCATTATCTTGCGGGCTGATACCGCCATATGAAAACCGCCATCGTAGAAATCAGGGAATCCCACGAAGAGTGTATCTGCACGCAGCTTAGTTTTTTAAAGGATGTAGGACATCAGGTGACCTTAATACTGCATCCAATTCTTACCCAACAAATTTCCGACTATGCGAACCTGGCGGACGAGGTGCTTTACATCGATTTTGACAACCAAGGTTTTTTAAAAAAACTCGGACTGCAATGGCAATTGTATGGCATCCTCAAAAAATTCGATTTTGTCATACTGAATACGGCCCATTCTTACAGTGTTCTACGCAACCTATCGGTGCTTCTTCGATTTTCCCGAACCGAATGTATAGGCGTTTTGCACGATACCAAAAAAATGGATAGCAGTTTCACGCAACGCATTATATCCCAAAAGGTGAAAAAATATTTCGTGCTCAACGATGCGCTGCTGCCTTCGGATAATAACACCGGTGTTATTAAAGTACAGAGTTTTTATCCTATTTTTTTTCCACAGTATGAACCGGTGCCGGTCTACAAGCAAAAGGATATATGGATCGGCATCCCCGGAAGGGTCGACTATAATAGAAGGGACTATGATTTTTTGGTCAACACACTTGCTGAAACCACTGCATTAGACCGGATAAAGTTCGTCATATTAGGCCAGGTCGATCGCAATAATCCGACGGGCAAACGATTTTACGACAGTCTTGAAAATTCCGGACAATTGGGGCGTTTTAAATTGTTCCATTCTTTTATAGAAAACAGGGATTTTCATTCGTATCTCGCCGCTTGCGATTACATCATGCCTATGCTGACGCTCAATAAAGACTATCTCAAATACAAAATTTCAGGTAGCTTCAACTTGGCCTTTGCCCATAAAAAACCCATGCTGTGCCATACCTTTTTTCAGGATATTCCCGATTTGAGGGAAAATTCCCTTTTCTTCGACGCAGTTACTTTCCCACAGCTCATTTCCGACATCGATAAGGGAAATTTAAATTCCCCCGCATCCTATTCCGATCCCAAATGGAGCTATCGTTTTCAGCAAAGGAGGTATATTGATTTTATTAATGAATAGCTTACATTATCTTTGACCTTTGACGACCACCAAAAATACGGCGATGAAAATTGGTTTTGATGCCAAAAGAATATTTCATAATACCACAGGGTTAGGCAATTATGGGCGCGACGCCATCCGGATTTTGTACCGGTATACGCCCATAGAAAAATTTGTGCTCTACAACACCGCCCCGTCCAACGTCGATCGGTTGGACATCCATAAGAAAATCTACATCAAATATCCAAAGGGCTGGTTCTGGAAAAAATTCTCTTCCCTATGGCGCCTGGGTCCTGTATCCAAGCAAATTATTAAGGATAAGGTGGATATTTTTCATGGATTGACCGGCGAACTTCCGGCCGGACTCAAAAAGACGAATATCGCTACGGTGGTTACCATCCACGACCTTATATTTCTGACCCACCCCCATTACTATTCTTTGGTTGACCGTATCATCTACACCAAAAAGTTCAAGTACGCCGCAGCGAATACAGACCGGATAATCGCCATAAGCGAGCAGACCAAAAGGGATGCCGTTCAATTCCTCGATGCCGATCCGAAAAAAATAACGGTGGTCTACCAAGGTTGTAACGACGCCTATAAAAAGGAATATGACGCCGATTTTAAGGGTGAAGTCCGAAAAAAATACAACCTGCCCAAAGAATTCGTACTGAACGTGGGCACTCTGCAAGAACGTAAAAACGCCTTTACTCTGGTAAAGGCCATAAATGGAACTGATTATCATCTGGTCTTGGTAGGTTCCGAAAAAAAATATGCCCGAAAAATACATGCCTACATTCGAGAGAACAAGTTGCAAACACAGATTATTTTTTTAAAGAATGTGGGCGACACCGAACTTGCGGCTATCTATCAGTTGGCCACGATATTCTGCTACCCCTCTATCTGTGAGGGTTTCGGGATACCGATAATCGAGGCATTGTTCAGCAAGACTGCGGTAATCACCTCAGAAGGCGGCTGTTTTTCGGAAGCTGGCGGCCCTCGATCGGTTTATGTAAAATCGCTGGATGCGGATGCCCTTAGAAAAGAAATCCGTCGTCTTTTCGAAAATCCTGCCGTACGGGCACAAATCGAAGAAGAAGGCTATCGGTTCGTTCAAAAATTTTCCGATGATATTGTCGCCCAAAACATTTATGAGGTCTACAAATCGGTGTTGATATGAAAACGATATGCTTTTTCAACAGTACCGAAGCCTGGGGCGGGGGAGAAAAATGGCATTTAGAAGCCAGCACGTATCTCCATGCTTTGGGATATCCTGTTTTGGTAATTACGCATATCAATGGCGAACTCTATAACCGATTATTAGACTCCGGTATTCAATGCCTGGGAACAAGGGTTGCCAATCTTAGTTTCTTGAACCTTTTAAAAATAAGGTCAATTAAAAAAATACTGGAGAGAAATAATGTAGGTACGATTGTGATGAACCTTTCCAGGGATTTGAAATTGGCAGGGTTGGCTTCCAAATGGGCAGGAATTGAACGTATAATCTATAGAAGGGGAAGTGCCATTCCCATTAAAAATTCGTGGTTAAATCGTTATTATTTCAACCATATAGTATCTGAAGTATTAACGAATTCCCATGCCACCAAGAAAACGGTTTTGGCCAACAATCCTAATCTTTTTCCAGAGGATAAAATAAAAGTGATATATAATGGTATCGACATTGATAAGTTCTTAGGAAAAGCTACACAACCTTATTATCAAAAAGAGGATGCCGATGAGCTGATTGTATCGAATTTGGGCCGCTTGGAGTTTCAAAAGAATCAGAAGTTTCTTATCGACTTGGCGGTGGAACTCAAACGTAGAAAGCTAAAATTTAAAATGGTTATAGGTGGCGAGGGAAGATTAAGGGAAGAACTTCTAAATAGGGCAAAAAACCTGCACGTACAAAAACAAGTGTTGTTGGCCGGATTTATCGAAAATCCTAAGGATTTGATTTGCAACGGGGATATTTTTGTGCTGTCCAGCTTATGGGAGGGATTTGGTTACGTATTGGCCGAGGCGGCCCTGTGCAAAAAACCGATCGTTGCGTTCGATTGTAGTAGCAATCCAGAGGTAGTGGTAGACGGAAGTACGGGTTTCCTTACGCCAGTTGACGATGTACAAGCCTTTGCCGACAAAGTCCAGTACCTTGCTGAACATCCAAAGCAAAGAAAAGACATGGGGCAAAGGGGATTTGCTTTTGCAAGTGAAAAATTCGACAATGAAATTATCCAGAAAAAAATTGTAAACTACTTGGTGCATGGGCGATAACAAAAAGAAAATAACAGCCGTACTCATCACCTACAACGAAATTTTCCATATCGATGCGGTGTTGGACAATATTTCGTTCGCCGACGAGGTAATCGTTGTTGATTCCTACAGCACCGACGGTACTGCAGAAAAAGTTCGGGAACGATCCAAAATAAAACTGATACAGCGACCCTTCGAAAACTTTACGGATCAAAAATCATTTGCGCTTGAACAGGCTTCCCACGACTGGGTGCTATTCTTGGATGCCGATGAAAGGGTGACCGAGCTGCTAAAGGCAGAGATAATTGAAACCGTTAATCTCGAAAAACCCCCGGCCAACGCCTATTATTTTCTGCGTACGTTCATGTTCAAAGAAGAGGTCCTGCATTTCAGTGGATGGCAAAGCGATAAAAACTACCGTTTGTTCCGAAAAAGCAAGGTATATTTTTCGGAAGAACGTATCGTACACGAAACCTTGGTCATCAACGGAAAATCGGGCATCCTAAAAAATAAGCTCATCCATTTTTCCTATAAAAATTATGAGGACTACAAAGGGAAAATGATCAAATACGGACAAATGAAAGCCTACGAAGAGCTGGACAAGGACTACTCACCCAGCCTGTACCACTTTTGGTTCCGACCCTTTTATAAATTTGTCAACCACTATTTCTTCCGGTTGGGCATCTTGGACGGCAAAAAGGGAATCATCATATGTTACCTGAACGCTTTGGGCGTGTATGCCCGATATAAGGAGCTTGCCCGGTTGAGAAGTGAGAAGTGATACAAGAGACTCTTAAATCTACAAATACTTTGAACGACATTACCAAAGAAATAAACGCTTGCCTTAAATTACTTGAAAGCGGCGGTCTTATTCTTTATCCTACCGATACGGTCTGGGGTATTGGCTGTGATGCTACTAATGAATCGGCTGTGCAGAAAGTATATGCCCTGAAAAAGCGTGATGACAGCAAAGCTTTGATTTGCTTGGTCGCCAATGACGCCATGCTCGAAAAACATGTGGAGAATGTGCCAGAATTGGCCTACGATATCATGGACCTGTCGACCAAACCAACGACGATTATTTACGACCGGCCGAAAGACGTGGCTAAAAACTTAATTGCCTCCGATAACACCCTGGCCTTTCGGGTCGCCTCGGATAAATTCTGCCAGTACTTAATCAATAAATTCCGGAAACCGATTGTATCGACATCCGCCAATGTTTCCGGCGAACCTGGTCCCAAAGGTTTTCATGAAATATCCGAAACCATTTTAAAAGGTGTCGACTATGTGGTAGATTTGCATCCGGAAAATCCCAGTGCGGTTCCGTCGGCAATCATTAAGTTGGGGAATGATGGGACGGTGAAGGTGATTCGGGAATAATTCGACATAGGTAAAGACGCAATGCGTTGCGTCTTTACGTGAATGGCAAATATTTAACCCTGTGAACTACGATAACGCCTTAAACAATCCAATATTCAAAACCATTGCAGAGGCGGCCGCAACACTTGATGTGGAGGCTTATGTGATAGGCGGTTTCGTACGGGACTATCTACTAAAACGGGGAACCCCCCAAGACATCGATATTGTAGCGGTAGGCAGTGGTATCGAACTTGCGAAAAAGCTGGCTTCGAAACTACCGGGCGGACCTAAAGTCTCTGTATTTAAAAATTTCGGTACCGCAATGCTAAAGCATGAAGATTTCGAACTGGAATTCGTAGGTGCCAGAAAGGAAAGTTACGACCGCAACAGCCGTAAACCAACTGTGGAAGACGGCACCTTGGAGGAGGATCAAAAGCGGCGGGACTTCACCATCAACACCCTGGCCATTTCCCTGAATAAAAAGACCTACGGAGAATTGCTCGACCCGTTCGCAGGCATTGCCGATCTTGAAAAGAAAATTATCCGTACACCCTTGGAACCCGGAGTAACCTATTCCGACGATCCCTTACGGATGATGCGCGCGATCCGTTTCGCCACGCAACTGGATTTCGAGATCGAACTGAAATCCCTACAAGCGATCACCGAACATAAGGAGCGAATTAAAATCATTTCCAAAGAACGTATCGTCGACGAGCTGCATAAAATTTTGGCCAGCGAAAAACCCTCCAAGGGCTTTGCACTACTCCATAAAACAGAACTATTGCCCTTTATCCTTCCCGAATTGGTCGCCTTGCAGGGCATTGAGGAAATAGAGGGACAGCGCCACAAAGATAATTTCTGGCATACCTTAGAGGTCGTTGACAACATCGCAGAGACCACCGATGACCTATGGCTGCGCTGGGCGGCATTATTGCACGATATCGGGAAGGCTCCAACTAAGAGGTGGCACAACAAAATAGGATGGACTTTTCATGCACACGAGTTCGTTGGCTCCAAAATGGTCTATAAACTCTTCAAACGCCTACGGATGCCCCTGAACGAGAAAATGAAGTACGTTCAGAAAATGGTGCTTATGAGTTCGCGGCCGCAAGTACTTTCCGAAGAATTTGTGACGGATTCGGCCGTAAGGCGTTTGGTTCACGACGCCGGCGAGCATGTCGATGATCTGATGACCTTATGCGAAGCTGACATCACGACCAAAAATTCCCGTAAACAAAAAAAATACAAAAACAACTTCAAGCTCGTACGCCAAAAAATAGAGGAAGTCGAAGAACGCGACCACGTCCGAAATTTTCAACCTCCGGTGAGCGGGGAAGAAATCATGGAAACTTTTGGTATAAAACCGTCCCGAGAAATCGGGATCATTAAAGAAGCTATCAAGGAAGCTATTTTAGAAGGGGAAATTCCCAATGAACACGAGGCGGCACGGGAATATATGCTTATCAAGGGAAAATCATTAGGTCTCCGTAAAGTATGAACATAGTTGCTTCTTTAAGATTTTAATACTAATTTATCGGAGAATTAGATCCATTGGTCTAATAGATAGATCATTCGCTTTCTAAAATATTCTCTTTTTTTATCTTACCCCACTATTCATTACTGGTTATAAAAATAGGTCGTTTCCCAAAACCTATTTTTAAATTTTTGCGCTACGGAAGAAATCTGTCTTTAGCGGATAAATTTGATGATTATAAAAATCCAAATCTCTAATTGAAACGAATTTAATTGACCATCGTTCAATTTCACACCATTGCGTTAGAACCCGTAATGCTGTGAATTACACTATAGAATATGAAAACCAACACTCGATTCCCGATCAAAAAATCGGGATATCTTAAATATGTAAGAAAAAAATGTCTTCTTCTTGCTATCCTTTTATGTAGTTCATTTTCCACTTTTGCACAAGTGTCCGAACGCGACTGTAATTGTGCGCTATTATACGAGGAATCAAGCTTTACGGATCCTCAACTTGAACCTGGTTCCGGACAACATCTTCAGGTCGGTGCCGTGTACCGATTTTCCAATATTTTTCCCGGCAGCGACACCGAAATCGATGCATTAGTAGAGATCATGGCTTTTAGCAACGGGGCTTCCCTTGTAGCCATAGATGTTGAGGATGGCGATGGCGCGGCGTTTCAACCACGTATCCGCGGTGATGAAGAGGAAGACCAAAGTGTACGCTTTGAAATAACTTTTGTGACGCGGGGAGGGAATTTCGGGGATGAGGTCGAGATTTCATTTTACGGCACCGCTTTCGATATTGATGGTGATGGCGATGATCTTCGTGAATATGTCGAGCTCAGTTTGCCGGATGCCTATTTTCAGGCCGAGAATTCCGAGGTTGACATAGAAACCAATGATGATTACATAAGGGGAACGGCAAGAACCACGGATACAGCGCCCGGCTCTGGGGACATATCCGGAAGTCAACGCTATACCTTCAGTAATTACTGGGAAAGCAGGTCAAAATTGGACTATATCATCGGAAAATTTGATGAAGATGACGACCGTTATTATTCCCTACGTTTAGATAATGTGGCTTACGGCGATCCCATATCCACTGTACTTACCTCGCCCATTATTTGTGGGAACGTTTCCGATGAAGATGGCAACCCATTGAACAATGTCGAAATTAATATTTCCACGGATGATTCAAATGCCATGGTAACAACGGGTCTTGATGGCAGTTACAAATATGTAATTGCCATCGACAATGCTTTGGATAATGTCAACTATGACATCAGTGAAACCGATCCCGAGAATTATGTTTCTTCTTCGGATGTTGATGGCGATAACGATAACTTGATTAGCCGTACTATCAATTTGGAATCTTCCTGCAACAATGATTTTGTGGATGTTTTCGAGACGGTCGATCCAGAACCGGAAACGGAAGACGATATTGCTGTTACCAACGAGAACACGCAAGTAAATATCAACGTCCTTTCCAACGATACAGCTGTGCCCACAGCGGGCACCTTGACCATATCGGACTCGCCTAACAACGGCAACGTTGCCATAAACGGAAACGGCACACCCGACGACCCGTCCGACGATATTCTAAGCTATACACCGAATCCGGACTTTAGCGGAAACGACTTGTTCGAATATGAATTATGTAATGCAACATCGAACTGTAGTACTGCCACGGTAAACATTACCGTCATCGCCGGGCAAGTAGATATCGATACCGATGGCGATGGTATCTATGACAAGGTAGACCTTGATGATGATAACGATGGTATTCTCGATACCGATGAAGGCTGTGGTAATTTAGTTGTGAACGGATCCTTCGAACGCCAAAATTTTGCGGATGATTCCCAATTCCCAAACGGAAAAACCGACGTTTGGGGCACATATATAGGTAGCGACCTGAATACAAATACCTTGACCGGATGGACCTATTCCGAGAACATGGACGGTTGGGTCGGGGGCGAGGTTCCGTCTTGGGGATTAGGGAACGCCTTTGCCCCGGCGAAACACGGCAAGCAATTTATGGATTTGATAGGGGACGCTGAACGTTCCGGGGGTATTGCGAATGTGTTGAGCCAAACGATCAATACCGTTCCGGGAACCACATATACCTTTTCTTTTTATTGGGGAGAGCCTTCGATCGTTCGATCCGATGACGACTACAGACTAGAGGTCGATGTTGTCGATGCCAACAACGCAGCACTTTTAGATGAAACGCTGACTGGTACAGCCGTTGGCGCCGTAGGAGGTTTTATAGGTCCACGAACATGGTACTATTTTGAAAGCACCTTTACCGCCACAACGGCTAATACCACACTACAGTTTTCGTCTCCTCCTCCACCATCGATAAACTCGTACGGAGTCAATCTTGATTTGGTGTCCATTGCCAAGGAGGCATTGTCGGACTGCACCGACACCGACAATGATGGCATACCAAACGCCTTGGACCTCGATAGCGACAATGATGGTATCCTAGATGCCGTGGAGGCCGGCCATGGCCGGCCCTCTACCAACGGCCGTGTAACTGGGTCCGTGGGGACCGACGGGATTCCCGATGCTGTACAGTCCGGGTCCAACAGCGAAACGGTAAACTATGTGCTATCGAATTACGATACCGACGGCATCAACGATGTTTTAGATCTCGATTCCGATGGTGACGGGATTCCCGATAACGTAGAAGCCCAGAAAACCCGCGACTATCTTACGCCTAACGGAACGGTAGATTCCAATGGGGTCGACATTGCCTATTCCGGTGGATTGGTCCCGCCCAACACCGATGACGGCGATTTTCCCGATTATTTAGATCCGGATTCCGACGCAGAGGGAAGCGATGATACAATAGAAGCGGGAATCACGCTATCGGGGAACGATTCAGATAACGACGGTCTAGACGATGCAACGGATGCCACTCCCGATTATTCGGATGTTGGCGGAACAATAGATGATCCGCTTTTGGGACCTGTCCTTCTTCCCGATACCGATAATGACGCTAACACCGATGAAGGAGATGTCGATTTTAGGGATATGACCGATCAGGTACCAGTTGCGGCAAACGACACCGCGGCTACCAACGAGGATAGCCCGATCGAGATAGATGTGCTGTCAAACGACACCGACGTACCGTCGATCGGAAGCCTGAACGTCACCGCCCAGCCAACGAACGGCAACGCGACCGTCAACGACAACGGGACTCCGGACGATCCTTCGGACGATACACTGACCTATTCCCCGAACACGGATTTCAACGGTAACGACTCGTTCGAATACGAAATCTGCGATGGTGCAACACAGGCCAACTGTAGCTCCGCTACAGTGACCGTCACTGTCAACCCGCTACCCGATGCCGTGAACGACACTGCGATAACCGATGAAGAGGTACCCGTCGACATCAACGTGCTTGCGAACGATTCCGACGTACCGAACACGGGAAGCCTGAATATAGTCGCTCAGCCCGCCAACGGCAACGTAGGCGTCAACGACAATGAAACACCGAACGACCCTTCGGACGATACACTGACCTATACGCCCAATGCGAACTTCAACGGTAACGATTCGTTCGAATACGAAATCTGCGATGATGCAACACCGGCCAACTGTAGCCCCGCCACTGTAGAAGTGACCGTCGAGGAAGTTATCGTGATCCCCGTTCCACAGGCGACCAACGACACCGCGACCACCGATCAGGACGTCGCCGCCGATATCGACGTACTCGTCAACGACACCGACGTACCGGTAACCGGAAGCCTGGGCATAACCGCCCAGCCCACGAACGGCAACGCGACGGTCAACGACAACGGTACGCCCG
>RCMY010001153.1_pt1 | contig 25160 bp, 25 predicted proteins | sample 2041341 | NCBI WGS metagenome assembly RCMY01 (sample SAMN09708234, study PRJNA481090) | Marine sediment metagenome, whole genome shotgun sequencing project.
ACGGTGTCGCGGAAGAAGGGCTCGTCGACGGGTTCGCCGTTGCGTGACAGGACCTTGAAAAACTGTCCGTGGAGGTGGATGGGGTGCATTGGGTGTGTCTGGTTGACGAGTTTGATCTTGGTGAACTCGCCTTCGGTGACCTCGATCGGGGTGTGCTCGCCGAAGACCTCGCCGTTGATGGTCCAGACCCATTCGCCATCTCGCTGGCTGGTTTCGAACACGAGTTCATGATCGATGTCGGCATCAGCAGCCGCCGCCCAGTCCGGGACGTTGAGGTTGGTCGCCGGTTCAGAGGTCGACCCCGAGGCGATGTCGCCATCGACAACGATGGCTGCGAGGGGCTGCGGCGTTCCGATGAAGAGGTCGTTGACGATGTGCACGCCCGGCCTGGATGGCATGGTGATGTCGACGTCTGCCCGGTTGCCCGGTGCGAGGACGACGCCCTGGGCGTCGCCGATTTCGCCCACGGTGAGTCCGTCGATGGCGATGAGGTTTGCTTGGAGTTCGCCGAAGTCGAGCGTGTAGGCCCGTCCGTTCGATGCGTTGACGAGGCGGAGGCGGATCCGTTCGCCCGGTCGAGCTTCGATCGTCTCACCGAGGGTGGCGTTGACCGTGATCACGTTGCCCCAGCGGCCGTTGTGGGTGCGGTCGGATGCGGTGTCGAAGTCGGGGTCGAGCTGTCCGCCTTCGGTGAGGAGCCAGTCGTCGATGACCCAGACGACGTCCTGGTCGTAGGTATCGGCTGGTGTCGGTTCGTCGACGACGAGGCTGCCGTACAGGCCGCGCTCGAGCTGTTCGCTGCCGTTGGTATGTGAGTGGTACCAGTAGGTGCCGGCGTCTGGCGGGGTGAACTCGTAGACGAACGTGGCGCCCGGTTCGATCTGGGTTTGGTTGACGCCGGGGACGCCGTCCATGTCATTGGGGACCCGGATGCCGTGCCAGTGGATCGTGGTGGCGGCCGGGAGATCGTTGCGGACCGTGACGCGGAGGGTGTCGCCGAGGGTGGCCCGGAGTGCGGGGCCGGGGACGGTGCTGTTGTAGGCCCAGACGTCGGTTGGTTGGTCGTCGATGATTTCGATTGTTGCTGGTGCGGCGATCAGCTCGATGTCGATGAGCTGTCCGCCACCGACGGGTTCAGCCGGGTAGGCGCCGGCGAAGTCGTCCTCGAGTTCCGATTTGAGTGCTGAACCGCTTCCGGTGACTCGTACCACGAAGAAAGCGGCAACGGCCACGATCGAAGCCAGAGCGACGGCGAGCGCAAGCCGCCCCAACGTCTGCGACGAAGATCGCCTGTTGCGGCTCGTGGTCCTGGCCGTTGCCGGGGTCATTGTTCGAAGCCTTGCCGTTCCTGCTCGGAGCGAACGAAGGCGATGACCGCTTCGACCTCGTCGTCGGAGAGGCCAGTGACCGGGGCCATGTCGCCGAACGTCCAATGGTGTTGTGGTGCTCCGTTGGCGATGGCCGAGCGGAACGAGTCGTCGCCGTGATGATTGGGTTCATAGACGATGGAGAGGTGTGAGGGTCCCTTGTCGGTGCCCTTCAGATCTGCTCCGTGGCATGACGCGCAGGAGGCCGCATACACCTCGGCGCCGAGCTCGTTGCCGGCGCCGCCTGCAGCGGTTTCGACCGATGCCGGGTCAGACCCGCACGCAGCAACCGCCAGTGTCAGGCCGACAGCGATACCGGTCGGGGTGAGAAGTCGAAGGAGTCGATCGAAGGTTTGTCGAGGTGCCATCGTGTAGCTCCCACATGGGCCGGGGACAAGCGCTCGTGGCGCGGACGAACCGACATACTACGACAGAGGATCGTAGATGAAACACCAGGCGCCAACTGATCGATCGGCGTTCCGAGGGCTCGTCGTTTACTTGTGGTCGAGACCGTGACGCTCGACGTTGGCATCAGGCATCGTGTCGGCATGCTCGCCGTGGTCAGATGCCTGGGCCTCGAACCAGTCGTGGATCGCCTCTTGCCTGCTTCCTCGGCGAGATCGCTCGACGATCCACACGACATGGTCGGCTTCCCTGGTTGATTCGTCGGCCAGCGGTGGGCTGCGCTGCAGGATGACTTGCTCTGCCGTTGTGCTGCCGTCGGGTTGCGTCGTGGTGGTCGAGGGAGCGGCTAGTGGAATCTATTCAAGCCATGACTTGAGATGCCGAGCGCGCTGCCCTACCGTCTCAAGCGTTCACTTGAATAGCCGGTGAGGGTGCGAGGTTCCGGATGGGAGTAGCAGAACATGAGTCGAAGGCGGCGCTGTTCGACGGTTTCGCTCAGGTGGCCAAGGCCTTGTCGACAGGACGTCGCGTCGAGCTGATCGATGTGCTCGAGCAGGGCGAGCGTCATGTCGAGGAGTTGGCTTCCGAGATCGACCAGAGTGTCGCCAATACGTCGTTCCATCTTCGAGCGCTTGCCGTGGCTGGGCTGGTTCGCAGTCGACGCGACGGCAACCGGATCCTCTACCGGCTCGCCTCGCCCCATGTCGGTGCGCTGTGGGCTGCGCTGCGCACCACGACAAGCGCTCATCACGACGACCTCGATGCTCTCGCGGCCGACTATCTCGGCGATCGGTCTGAGTTCGAAGCGATCGGACGGACCGAGCTCGCCCGTCGACTCGAGAGCGGTGACGTCGTCCTGATCGATGTCCGTCCTGCGCCGGAGTACACCGCCGGTCACATCGCCGGTGCTCGATGCTTCCCGATCGACGAACTCGACAGCAGGCTCGCAGAGTTCCCCGACGACGTCGAGATCGTCGCCTACTGCCGCGGGCCGTTCTGTGTGTACGCCGACGAAGCAGTCCGCCGCATCACCGCCGTCGGTCGGCGAGCACGGCGGCTCGACGATGGCTACCCGCAGTGGCGCGACGCCGGCTTGCCCGTCGCTATCGGTTGAGCGATGACCGCCGACAAGAGGTGCCGGGAGTGATGATGGGCATAGAACAGCATTGGGACAACATCTATCGAACCAAGAACAGCGAGGATCTGGGCTGGTATGAACAGCGCCCGTCCACCCTCGATCTCGTACAGCGATTCTCGTCTCCGTCCGATCCCGTGATCGACATCGGCGGAGGCGACAGCCGGATGGTCGACGAACTCGTGCGTGCTGGCTACGGCGACCTGACGGTCCTCGATGTGTCGGATTCGGCTCTGACGCGGGCTCGAAGTCGGCTTGGATCAGCCGGCCAATCTGTTCGCTGGATTCGTGCCGACGTCACCCGCTGGGAACCGACCCGGACGTGGGCGTTGTGGCACGATCGCGCGGTCTTCCACTTCCTGACCGCTGAGGAGGATCGCCGCGCCTACGTTCACATCGCCAGGCAGGCGGTCGCACCGAGGGGCCACATGGTCGTGGCGGCCTTCGCACTCGACGGCCCTGACCAATGCGCGGGACTGCCGGTTGAACGCTACGACGCCGACCGCCTCGCGTCGGCGTTCGGCACGGGCTTCCGGGTTGTCGAGCACACAACCGAGCACCGCCAGGACACCAGCGTCGGCGACAGTCGTCCCTATGTTGCGGTCGTGATGCAACGGCTGTGAACAGCGCCCGACGAACGATGGTTCGACAGGACTGGCCGGTCCCACGGCTCCAGTCGGCCCGCAGGATTTCGCCTTCGCCACAGTCGACGGGATCTGAGCAGTGTCTGCGCTCGACGAAGGCTTCGAGTCCCGGCCGATCGTTCTCGCAGATGCCGCTCGTCGTCGCGAGTTAGTCGCGAACGTGGCCGGATTGCGTTCTGTTGGGGGGATCGAATGGTGGTGCACGTGGGCGGCCTGCGTCGCCCGCGGCGCCATCACCTGAAGGCCGACGGCCCGAGCGGTGTGACGGTTGCGAGCAAACTGAGCGGTGCCTTGCACGGCGATGGATCGGTGTCGTCCGAGAGGGTTCGGAACAGCCTCAGGTGAAGCCGAAAATAGTCGCGAACTCGTCGCGAACGTGGTCGGACTCGTTCGGATGGGGCTGGCGGCCTGAGTGACCGCTCCGAGGAACATGTGGGTGAGTTCATCGAGCGGGGCGGGGTCTATCTCGCCGCCGTTCAGAGGGCGGTGATGCGGGTCGAGCCGAGGGCCATACTGGTGCGGTGCAGGGTCCGATCGAGTTCGAATTCGCCTCATCCCTCGACGCCGACGTACACGAGGTGTGGAAGGTTGTGTCCACGATGAAGGGTGTGAACTTCGAACTGCACCCGTTCGTTCACATGACGAGCGGACGCGATCACCAAACGCTGCCCACCGACGTCGCACCAGGGCACGTCATCTTCAGGAGTTGGCTCCTCCTGTTCCACGTGCTGCCCTTCGACCGACACTTCCTCGCTCTCGACGACTTCGAGCACGACCGAGGCTTCGTCGAGGAGTCCAGCTCGTGGCTCCAGCGACGGTGGCGCCACGAGCGACGCCTGGCGTCGGATCAGGGTCACGGCTGTGTGATCGCCGACCGGCTCGTCATCGAGCCGCGCCTACAACTCAGCCGACCGCTCGTTTCGTTGATCGTCAAAACGTTGTTCCACCACCGGCATCGGCGTCTCAAGCGGCGCTTTGGGGTGACGGTTCCATAGCCGTCCCGCTTTCGCATCGTGCCAGCATCATCCGTTCCACCCATTTCCCCCGGCCCGCCAAACCACCACAACAAATGGAAACGTCTTCCCCATGACCGCACAGCCTGACTCGCCCTCCACCAGACGCCCTTCCATCGCTGTTCTGGGCGCGACCGGCGCCGTCGGTGCCCAGGTCGCTGCCATCCTCGACGCCAAGGGCCACGACGTGATCGCAGTTTCCCGTCACGCCGACCGGGCAACCGCAGCCCCTCCGGCGAAGTCGGCCAGTGTTCGAGGCGAGTTCACCGACCCCGCCAGTATCGGCGACATCGCACCCGGGATCGCCGTGAACTGCACCGGTATCGAAGACCTGGGCGCCGTGCAGAGATGGCGCGATGCCGGCTGGGCGATGATCGACATCACCGCCTCGAGCCCCTACGCCAACCAACTCGCCAACGCCACACACACCGGCCCGCCCGTGATCGTCGGTGTTGGACTCACACCCGGCCTCACCAGCGTCCTGGCACGACACCTCGTCGCCAGCGACCCCACCGCAACCGCCGTCACGATCGCCTGCCTCGTCGGCCTCGGCGAAGACTACGGCGACGCCTCGCGAGACTGGACCTACCGCCAGCTCGGCCGACACATCGAGGACCCACACGCAGCGTTCCGCAACTTCTCCGACCCGGAGACACTCGAGTTCCCCGGAGGGTTCGGCCGCCGCCCCGCATGGCGATTCGACTTCGCCGACAGCGCCCTTCTCACCCAGGAACTCGACGTTGCAGTCACCACCAGATACTGCTTCGACTCACGCCTCGCCGGGCGAGCCCTCGCAACAGCCAGCGCCATCCCCAAACTCCCCGACATCCTCCGACGCATCAACAAACTGTCGCGCCGAACCATCGGCGGTACGGCATGGTGGGCCGGCATCGTGGAAACCGACACCGGCCACCGGGCGACAGCAATCGGCAACGGCCAATCCCACAGCACCGCCGCAGTCACCGCTCTCGCCGCCGACCAACTCACCCGCAGCGAGCAAACCAAAGCCCGCTACCTATGGGACCTCATCGATACCAAAGAACTCCAGGTCGATCTCGCGCCCCTCGGTGTACTCGTCACCATCGATCAAGACCCGCTCAAGTCCCGTCCCGGGCACGGCTGAACGGTCGCACTGTCACTCAGCAGCAGCCTGTTGCGTTCGGCCGACCGTCATTTGCCAAGGAGGGCAAACCACTCGGGCTTCACGGCAACGACCGAGCACGATGCGGAATCGAGCACCTGTTCGGCCGTGTTGCCGACGATCAACCCGGCGATGCCACGCCGGGCAACGGTACCGATGACGAGAACGTCGATCGAGTGGGCGTGGACGAATCGCTTGATCACCTCATCGGTTCGACCGCGCCGCAGGTGAAGCTCGACCGGCGGGAGTTCGAGGTCGAGGCCGTCGATCAAGTTTTCCAGGGCCTCCCGGTGGGCAGCGTGTTCGCCGTCGACGACGGCGTCGACCGTCGCGTCGTCCGGATGGAGGTAGGCGGAGTGACGCAGTGACGTCTCGCCATAGAGCTCCCAAGCGTGAAGGACGAACAGTCGGCCGCCGTGCAGGTTCTGCATCATTGCCGCTGTCTCGAGGATCGATCGGTTCAGTTCGACTTCGCCGGGATCAGGATTGACGGCGGCGAGGACATCTCGTCCGTTGCCGGTCGCCGGCCGCTCGACCCAGACGGGGCATGGGCAGTGCCGTACGAGTCGTTTCACCACGGGATCGTGCAACTCACCAGGATCGGCGGACACGATGACCAGATCGATCCCCTCTGTGCGCACACGCTCGATGATGGTGGCTGCCGGATCGCCGACGGTGATGACCGCGTCGCGTTCGATCGATGTGGACGTTGGGCACCAGAGGGCGAACTCGGCTTCGAGGTCATCGGTTGCCTGGTCGATCGCTGCTCTCAAGAGCTGCGGCGACTGGAGGAGTTCTTGGAGCCGAGACGGCTCGGGGACGATGCCGAGCAGCGTGAGTGGAGCACCGACCCGCTGAGCGAGTGCCGTCGCTCGCTCGATCGCCTCGGCGTTGCCGGTCTGGGCGAGTGGGCTGAAGAGAAGTTTGTGAGCTGGCATGCGGTTGGCCGTTCATAGATTTGGTGAAGGGGTGCGAAAAGGGACGACTGTGCGCGTGCGGTGGTCACTCGGTGAAGCGCACGCGCACGACGCCGACTTCCCAGACGTTGCCGTCTTCCGCGCTCCTCGCGATGAAAAGGGCAGCGCCGGCATCGCTGGCTGGTGGCTCGAAGGCAAAGGTCTCCTCAAACGGTCCGAAGACGCCATCGCCTCGTCCGGTGACGGTGTCGATGAGGAGGGGGTCGCTGAGTCCGTCGGCACGGAGGACGACTTCGACGTTGCCCTCGAACGTCCGTGCCTGACCCTCCACGACGAGTGAGCCGTCGAGCATCTCGAGGGCTTCAGGCTGCGTGATCATGATGTTCCCCGAGGCGGCTCCCAGCACCCACCAGGTGTCGTCGATGCCAAGTTGGCGAACGAAGACGGTGGTGGGGGGACCGTCGGTTCGATTGCGAATCTCGACCTCGCCCGAACGGGTGTCACCCTGCTGGAACTCGCCGACCACGGGGTCGACGAAACCGACGAAGTCGATGGCGAAGCGGGTCGCTGCGTCGACCGGATCGGTGAAGCGCTGAGCCGCCGGACCGTCGGCTGCGTCGGGCCACGGCCATACTGCGCCGATGTAGGCGTCGGGGTCTGTCGTGTCGGTCGAACTGGTCGTCGACTGGGTTTCGGTGGTGGTCGTCGCTTCGGTGGTCGTGGTGGTGGTCGGTTCGGTGGTCGCCGATGCTTCGGTCGTCGTCGGCAACGTCGTGGTGATCGCCGATGACGTCGTGGTGTCGGCTGCCTCTGGGGTGTTGTCGTCTCGCAGGACCAAGACAAGGGCCACCGCAGCAATGACGATCGCAACAACGGCGACGATCATCGCGAGGATCGTGATATCCCGATCGGCATGGTCCCGGTGATGGCCGTTCGGGTCTTGCGGTGTGATCATGGTTCGATCTTGCGCCGTGCCGGCGGCAGTGGGAAGGGGCATTGGTCTCTGGAATGGGAACAATCAGCCTGTTGCGTTGTGTCCGTGGGTGCTCGCTGCCTGCTCGCGGTCCAGTGCAGCGTGGAGTTCGATCGAGGCAACTGTTTCGCCACGAATGTAAACCGTGACTGGTCCGTCGTCGGAGACCACGAAGAAGACGGTGTTCACGGTGTCATAGGAACTGCGCTTCGCAGCGGCATGGCGTGTTCCTTTCAAGGGCGAGACCTGGACTGCGGCATCGGCCTCGGCCGATGCACGCAGGTGGAGCCCGATCTCTACCACCACGCCATCGGCGTCGACTGCGCAGGCACCATCAACCTTTGTGAGAACATGACGGAGCGTGGAATGCACGACCGGTCTGGCAAAGGACAGCGAGATCGGTGGCGGTCGGCGAGTCGTGGCCGAACCGGCACGGAGCAGATCGAGCGATTGTTCGTCGAGACACCATGCCAGGATCGTTCCGCCGGGGCTTGGGGCCAAGGTGTGGACGCAGAAGTCGAGCAACGCTTGAGCGATCGGCACCGGCGCGTGTGGCACGGCGTGGCACACCGAGGACGTGTAGGTGCGGGCATCGGGTTTCGTCCACCACCTGGTCCCGTCGAATATCGCGATCTGGCCATGCTGCACGAGGCGAACGGTTCCGTCGGGCCATCGACAAACGACGATCGCTGAGGACCCGAGAGACCGTCGGAGTCCGACGAGGTCGATCTCACGCGTCGCCGGGTTTGGAAGGACGACGAGTTCGGCACTGTCTGGCCTGATGAGGGCGAAGGATTGGACCCCGTCGGCCAGGTCTCGAATGGCGTCGGCCTGGTCTGGCGATGCCGGGATGCGGGTTGCTCCGAGCGTGTCGAGGGTGTCGGTCAGGTCTTGGTGGTTCTCGTGCGCGGTGATCGCCCCGTAGGTCGGGAAGCGACGTTCATGGCGTCGAGGGAAGCGAGCCCGGTCGATCTCGGTCAGCACGGCTGCTTCGGAGGCAGCCGGCATCACGAGGTTGGAATCAATGAGTTCACCACGAAGCCGCTCCCGGCGACGGAGCCTCAGTGTCTCCTGCTCGCTCGGTGCACCGTCGCCAAAGGCGGTTGCTTGTGGGGTCCGATCCATTTTGCGTCGATCCTTCGTGCATCGAATGCGCAGGGGACGCCGGCTCGATGCAGCCGAACATCGCAACGATAGAGCGGACGGTCGCCGTCTGGCTCGACCGCACAAGTTGGATCCGTCCGAGCTGGGTCCGACTCGGCCGATGAACTGCATGTCGAGCCGCTTCCGCTCTGTTCTGGCCAAGCGACATCGAACCCCACGCGGCTTCGATCGGGACCGCTCTCGCCGACCGGAGGGCGACTGCACCCCGAACGGCTCGGAGGCGATCACTCACCGCCGGCCACGTCCAACACTGATCATCCAACACTGATCATCCAACACTGACCACCGCCTGGGGACGCGTTCGCAGAGCCGACCCAGGGGCGGTCGGGAAAAACTTCGGTGCCGCTCAGCTCGAGCGGAGGACCGAACGAGGGAGACGACATGGGCCAACCCCAACAACCCGAAGTCCGCCGGAGCGAGACCACTCCGGCGATCAGCCCCGATGCGATCGAAAGCGAGCTCGAGGCCGAACGTCGGCCATCGAACAGCGACGGTCATGATCCGCAGCCGCCTGCGCCAGGGGAGGCGTCGACCGACGAAATCCCCGATCAGCCCGATTCATCGGAGGTGGCCGAGGCCCTCGGCATCACAGGCTGTCACAGAAAGGACCCGGGCCAAGGGCCCGGGTCCTTTCTTGACATCAGCTGATGTCGGTGCGGTGTCAGTTGCCGGCGTCGGCCTCGGCGTCGGCGTCGTCGGTCTCGACGTCGAACTCGCCGCTCGAGTCGACGCTGCCCGGATCGACATCGACATCTGGTGCCTCGACGTCGACGTCAGGCGTCTCGACATCGACATCTGGTGCCTCGACATCGCCGTCGACGGCGGGAAGGTCGATGTTGCCGTCGTCGACGTCGACATCAGCGTCACCACCGAGGAGGAAGAACGCCAGGACGGCGGCTGCGACCAGCAACAACGCGCCGGCCACCCATTTCCAGGGGCCGCCGGAACCGTCGCCGGTCCTGCTGATCGATGTTGCTCCAGTTGTTCTCGGCTTGTCTCGTGTTGGGACGTTCATGATCTTGCTCTCCTTTTTGTTGGGTGATCTCGAGTTGGTTTGTGTTACTTCGTGGTGTTCACGTCGCCGTCGACGGCCGCGCGCTCGTTGCGAACCGGCACCGTGAGATCGATGTCTTCGGTCACGACGTACTTGCGCAGACCGGCCCGCCCCGCCGCGCCGGAGTTGACGACGGCGTGCTCGTAGTGGGTGAAGAGTCTGGTCTCTTCGCCCGGCTCGAGATGGTCGTCATCGGCGTCGAGCGAGGGTGCATCCTTGACCGTCTCCTTGGCGAAGGGGATGTGGATGTTCCCGCTTCGGTACTCCGCTCCCTCGATCGGGGCGAAATGACTGTTCATGCCGAACCAGCCGCTCGTGATGGTCATCCATTGGGGTCGGTTGGTCACGTCGTCGATGTAGATGTCGCTGATCTCGCCGATCTCCTCGCCGGAGACGCCATAGACGTCGAGTCCGATCCATCGATCGAGAGTTTCGGGGGCTGTCGTCGAGGTGTGGTCTACCACTGGGGCTCCTTTGGATTCGGTGTCGTGTGGGTGCATTGGTCTCGCGGTACCCGTGATCAGGTGGCGCAAACGTCCGAAGTCGGTTCTCGACCCTCCGACGATGGAGCTGTGGGGGCACCGGAGCGAGTAGGGCGGCGCTGCCTGCCGGCGAGTCGGCGATCGATCATCGTGAACGCGGGAGTGGCCGTCGTGCCATGGACCACGACCGAGACGAGGATCGCCGCCACCGCCACTGCCCAGAGCTCGTATGCCCGGGGGAAACGCTCCTCGTTGACCGCGTGGGACAAGTAGTAGATGGAGCCCATTCCTCGAACTCCGAAAAAGGCGATGGCGAGGCGCTCGGTTCGTCCGAGGCGGGCTCCGATCATGCCGATCAAGCCGGTCAGAGGGCGAACGACGAGCACGACGACGACGGCGAGGACGAGACCGGATGTCGTGAGCGCCGAGAGGGCGCCGCTGACCGCCGCACCTCCGAGCAGCAAGAGGAACAGGACGCTGGCCAGTCGCTCGAGTGTCTCGGCGAAGTCGTGCAGTACCTGGTGATACTCGTGGTGTTGTTCGGAGCGCCGGATGGTGACGGCGGCGACGAACACCGCGAGGAAGCCGTAGCCGTGAAGGATTTCGGTGACTCCGTACACCATGAGCGTTGCGCCGAGAGCGACGAAGCCCTGACCTGATCGGGCAAACATCTGGCCGGTCCTGTGGCCGAAGGTCAACCAGCCGATGGCCCGCCCGAGTACCGCACCGACGGCGAGGCCGACCGACAACTTGATGACGACATCGTCGATCACCCATTCGACGAACCATCCGCCGCCCGCCGCCAGTGCGATCGCCAGATTGGTGAACGGGAAGGCGAGTCCGTCGTTCAACCCGGCCTCGGAGGTGAGTGCGAACCGTACGGCATCGTCCTCGTCTGGATCGGGCCCGGCGATCTGGACGTCGGAAGCGAGGACCGGGTCGGTCGGGGCGAGAACGGCGCCGAGCAGCACCGCCGCCGGGAGGGGGAGGGCGAGGATCCCCATGCCGAGCAGGGCGATGGCGGCGATGGTGAGCGGCATCGTGACCCCGAGCATGCGCCAGGTCGAGCTCCAGGAGCGCCATCCGAGCGGGCGGCTCAGTTTCAGTCCCGCTCCCATCAGCGACACGATCACGACCAGCTCGGTCAGTCGTTCGACGGCGACCGAGTCGGAGCCCGGGTGCGGCGCATCGAGATCGACGGGCAGCATGAAGAGAATCATCCCGACGCCGACGAAGACCATCGGCATCGAGATCGGCAGGTGCGATACCAGGCGCGGCAAGATGGCGGCGGCCAGCACCGATGCGCCCAGCACCGCGAGGAGGACGATGTAGGGATCCACGGTGGCTCGCCGTCAGCCTTCGGTCGGTGCGCAATGAGCAGCGGAATGAGCAGTGGTGGGTAGGACTCGACGAGGCGTGGTGACGGTCATGGCGCAGGTATCTACCCCCGTCGTCTGACGATCAATCCTCCATCCGGTCTCGCAGCCGCAGGTGACTGGTCACTTCCAGGCTCGCCCGTTTGAGGCTCGGCGCAGGCAGGTAGTTGAGTACTTCCCGAGTCGTTCGAAAGGACACGGCCCATGGCGTTGCCGCTTTCCATGGATCCATCCGCCCCGTCGGTGACCATCTTCGCGCCGAACAGTTCGGTGACGGTCACCATCGAAGTCGGTGGCGACGGCTTCGACGACATCCACTTCCATGCCGGAGGACAGGGGGTCTGGATCGCCAGAGCGGTCGCCCGGTTGGGGAACAGCCGCGTCTGTGTACGCCGACCGGCGGTGAGTCGGGACACGTTCTGGAATCCCTCGTCGCTCGCGATGGGGTCGGGTTGTGCGCCGTGCGCGTGCAGCGAGTGACCGGCGCCTATGTCCACGATCGACGCGAGGGCGACCGAGACATGCTGGCCGAGAACGCTCCCGGCGTGCTTCGACGCCATGAACTCGACGACCTCTACGAGGCGGTACTTGCCGACGCTCTCGGATCCGGGCTGATCGTGATCACGGGTCGCCGTCGATCCGATGACGTGCCCGACAGTTTCTACCGACGGTTGGGTCGTGACCTGGCCACCACCGACGTGCGCATCGTCGGAGATCTCCATGGATCCGAACTTTCGGCGTTGCTCGACGGTGGCCGGGTGTCGTTGCTGAAGGTGAGCAGCGAGGATCTCGCCCACGATGGCGTGGCAGTCGAAAGCGATGGCGATTGTCTGGATGCCATCGAGTCGCTCCGCCGCAGAGGCGTGGCCGACGTGGTCCTGACGAGGGGCTCCGAGCCAGCGTTGGCCGTCATCGACGGTGCGGCATATCGGGCATCCTCGATCGTGATGGAATCGCCAGACCATCGGGGCTCGGGCGACGCGATGACCGGAGCGTTGGTCGTCGGGATGCTCCGGGGTCTCGATCCGATCGGGTTGTTGGCCCTGGGCTGCGGTGCCGGTGCGGCGAGCGCGACCCGCCACGGGCTGGCCACCGCCGATGCTCGCCTGACCTGAACGTCGACCAGCACGGTCGAGGTTTCGGCTCGGCGCTCGTGGAAACAGCAACTCGTATGTCTGATGCTTCATTGTTTGCTCGCCGGCCATGGGATCTCGACCGCGACGATTGGAAGGCGGTGTTCCGACGGGTGTGGGAGGAGCGGGCCGATGACGACGTGTCGACCCGAGCTTCGGCGATCGCCTACTCGTCCATGTTCGCCATCCCCGCGCTGCTCATCGCCGTTGTCTCGCTGTACGGGCTCGTCGCCGACCCGCAGCAGGTGGCGTCGCTGATCGAACGGACTGATTCGGTGATTCCCGAAACCGCACAAGAATTGCTCAGTGGGCAGCTCGAGTCGATCGTGTCGCAGCATTCGGGTGCACTGTCGATCGGTGCCCTCATCGGACTGGTCGGTGCCATCTGGAGCGTTTCCGGAGGTGTCAACCGACTGCTGGACACCATCAACGAGGTCTACGACGAGGAAGATCGACGTCCGTGGTACGTGAAGCGTGCCTGGTCGATCGCCGCCGCGGTGGTGGTGATCTTCGTCATCGTCGCCGCCGTCGGGTTGATCGCCGTGCTTCCCTCCGTCATCGACTGGACCGGCATCGACGGCGTCCTCGGCAGCGTGCTGCTGGTCGGTCGGTGGGCGGTGCTCGGATTGCTGATGGTCGGCTTGATCGGTGCGCTCTATCGACTGGGACCCAAGCGGCGACCACCGCGTCTGTGGTGGATCTCGGTCGGGACGGTGTCGGCGACCGTGACGTGGATCGTGATGTCGATCGGGTTCGGCTTCTACGTCCAGAACTTCGCTTCGTACAACGAGACGTACGGCGCGCTCGGGTCGGTCATCGTCTTCATGACATGGCTCTACCTGTCGGCCTACATCGTGCTCATCGCCGGCGAGCTCAATGTCGAACTCGAGCATCAGACATCGGCCGACACCACCGTGGACGGCGACACGCTCGGCGACACTGGAAGCAGCGGCGGCTGACGCAGGGACGGGAGGAGTTTCACCGATTGGTTGGCTCTGGGTCGTTGGGGCGGGTCGACGAAAGCCCGAGAATGCGCTGGGCTTCGGCGTGCGATCCCGGCTCGACCCAGACGTCGAAGCGTTCGGCGTCGATGTCGCTCACGGTCGAGAAGTCGCGAACGCCTCGCTGCGCCCAGTGGGCGAACGCCTGGTAGGCCCCGACGGCGATGGCTCCGGTCAAGGCGTAGACCGCGAGTACGGCGACGAGCGAAGTCTCGAACTCGGCGAACGCCGTGAAGAGCAGGCCGAGGAGGAGAGCGAACCACGCGCCCTTGAGTGCACCGTCGCGAGCAGCCGTTGCGACGGTTCGGCGTCCGGTGACGTACTCGATGCGTCGCAGACCGGACCACACGATCGAGACATCGCTCATCCGCAGTCCTTGGTCGGACAGCTGGTCGACTGCGGCCTGGGCATCGACGTACCGCTGGTACTCGGCGAGTTTGATCGGCGGACTGTTTCCGTGTCCGGCTCGGAGGTCGACGGCTTGACGATCGGTGGGTCGTAAGTTGGCCATGCTGGCGTTCTTGCCCGTTGATGCCTTCGCTGAAACGCGATCGGTGTCGCCTCCAGCGATGGCTTCGAGTTCGGCTTCGTCGAGCTCGATGTCGACAAAGGCGAGATCTCGCGGAGATGTGTGGGTTCAGCGACCGAGGAACTCGACGATGGCCGCAGCAGCCTCGTCGGGATTCTCGATGTTGAGCAGGTGACCACCGTCGACGGTGACGACGTCTGCGTGCGAGATGGCGTCGGTCCACGAGTCTGCGTACGGTGCGCCGACCAACTGGTCCTGGCCCCCCAGTACCACCATGGTCGGGGCCTGCAGTCGGTAGAGGCGTTTCGACAGGCGTCGGTTGGGAATCGGAAACATGATCTTGCCCGCCGTGCCGAAGCGCCGTGAGTTGGAGATCATGAACGACGCCAGGCCTTCGTCGCTGCTCAGGTCTCCCTCGGGAGCCAGCGCATCGGCGTTCGACGAATCGGCGAGCAGCAGGTCGACCAGGTCGAAGGGAAGGACGCCGAATGGATCGGGCATCGGATGGGCGTCGAGCCACAACCCGAAGGGGGCGGCGAGAACCAGACGAGACAGGTCGTGACGGGCGATGCACGCCATCTCGGCGGCGATCATGGCGCCGAACGAGTGCCCGATCAACGTCGGCTTCTCGAGTCCCAGCGCGTCGACGATGTCCCATCCCATGAGCGCGAAGTCGAGCATGTCTTCGATCTGGCCCTCGTTCTCGAACGACCCGTAGCCGGGCCAGATCGGTGCGTGGACGGTGACGTGCTCGGCCAGTCGGTCGAGCATCGGCTCGTCGCGCAGGAGTCCGACCAAACCGTGGAAGTACACCACGGCCGGCCCGGTCTCGGGACCGCGTCGCACGACCTCGACCTCCATGCCCTTGTCTGTCGTGATGGTCGAGGTGGTGACCGACGGGCCTGTTGTGGCGGTGGCAGTCATGCTCCTCCTCCTGGGTTCGCCGCCTTCTGCGCTCGATACTCTTCGATGTTGGTCGGCATGCGCGACTGGGCGAAGGTCTCCTCCGGGCGGACACGATCTTCCATGAATTTCGGCCACCAGCGTTGGTCGCCGTCGTGTTCCGGCCAGATGTTTCGTAGTCGTGGCATCACCTTCTCGGCGAAGAGTTGGGTGGAGTACCTGGTCTTCCAATCCGGCATGTCGCCCATGTGCAACAGGGTGAACACCGTCCCCAGACGGAGTTCGCGGATCATGTGCTCCATCTCCTCGGCAACGGTGTCGGGCGAGCCGGCGATGACATAGCCGCCTTCGACGAGGTCCTTCCATGTGAGGTCGGTGAACCTGGCTTGGTTCTCCTTCCGCACCTGGGACAGCACCCCCGCCTTGATCGTCTTGATGGTTCGATAGCCGGGGGCATCGGCAAAGCCCGGGAACACGTGAAGACAGCGGTTGAAGAAGTACAGGATGTGTTCGGCGTAGAGCTCCTCGGCCTCGGCATCGGTGTCGGCGACACAGATGATCTGAGCGAAGCTCGCCCGACCCGGAGCGTCGTCTTTGCCCCGCTCGGCCACTCGGTTCCAGTAGCCGTCGAGCAACACCTTGCCGGCCTTGTAGCCGGAGAATGAGAGGTAGGAGTAGTTGTAGTCGTTGTCGAGTACGAAATCCCACGTCTCGATCGAGCCGCCGCCGGGCACATACACCGGCGGGTTCGGCTTCTGGATCGGTTTTGGCCAGCAGTTCACGTAGCGGAGCTGGTTGTACTTTCCGTCGAAGGCGAACGGTTCGTCTTCGTGCCACGCTCGCATGATCAGTTCGTGCGCCTCGGCGTACTTGTCTCGGGTCAACGCCGGGATCTGGCCGTAGCAGTAGTTGGTGTCCATCGACGTGCCGACCGGGAACCCGGCGATCAATCGGCCGCCGGAGATCACGTCGAGCATCGCGAACTCTTCGGCGACTCGGATCGGTGGGTTGTACAGCGCGATCGAGTTGCCGATCACCGCCAGCGCCGCCTTCGACGTGCGACGGGCGAGGCCGGCGGCGATGATGTTCGGTGATGGCATGATGCCGTAGCCGTTCTGGTGGTGCTCGTTGACACCGATGGCATCGAACCCCATCTCCTCGGCGAACTCCAACTGATCCATGTACTCGTGGTAGACGGCGTTGCCCCGCTCGGGATCGAAGAGCTTGGAGTCGATGTCGACCCAGACCGATCGGTGTGATTCCCGAAAGTCGTCGGGCAGATCCGGCCACGGCATCAGATTGAACCAACAGAACTTGACCATGAACATCCCCTCATGTCCGAAGTGCGGTCATTCTGACAAGACTGGCGCCGTCGGACAAGACGGGCTTCCCCCGAGGCAAGACTCGGCTCGGCGTCATGGGTTTCGGGGTCCGAGAGGATCGCCAGTTCGTGGCGGTCGGCCCCCGTCGAGAACGAACTCACTGACGACCGATTCCTCGATGGTGGAGCGCCGCCGCTTCTGGCCTGTCACACTGGCCTCGGCTGCGTGGACCGATTCGCGAGCCAGGGGGAACGCCATGACAAGATTCCGAGTGATCGCTGCGGCGATTGCCGCCGTTGCTTGTGTCGGGCTGGTGGGATCGCCGGGAGCGTCGGCCGAGATGGTCGACGACGCCGAGACGGTGGACGAGATCGTGAATTCGACCGACTACTCCGAAGCCGACGCCGACACCCTTCGGCTCTACCGGGCGTTCCTCAACCGTGATCCAGATGACCTCGGGAGCCGATACTGGCTCCAACAAGCACGCAACGGGTCGAATCCCGATGACCTCGCCTACGGGTTCGCCCAATCGACCGAGTTCATCCGCTCCTATGGAACACTCACCAACCAGGAGTTCCTCGACGTCCTCTATGACAACATGCTCGGCCGGCAACCTGATCAGTCGGGGTTCGACTATTGGCTCGGCAAGATGAACTCTGCCGAGCTGTCCCAGCACGGGGTCGTCCGCTGGATCGTCGCCAACGACGAGTTCGAGCAACGATTCCCCTTCGAACCGGCAACGACGCGCTCAGAGCGTGCACTCAACTTCTTCCGTGCAACCGAATCGATCTGTGCGACCCATGCCGACCAGACCGGTAATCCTGTTCCGGAATCGGCACGGTTCGATCTCGCCACGGTCGAGTCGGTTGCCGCGTGGCCGCTCGCCGTCATCGAGGATGGTCGTGGCGACTCGCTCATCGTCGACTTCTCCGGACCGACCGTCGTCATCTACTCGGCGCAGAGCGGCTCCGACGGGGAACTGCCGCTGACCTACTCGTTCGGCTGCCCGCCCGAGCTCTACCTGGGAACACTCGGGTCCTAGGGCTCGAGAAGGGTGGTGGTGTCAAGCCATGTCTCGTCCTCTGGTGCTTCTCGGCAGTCTGGCCCTCGTTGCTTCGTCGCTGTTCGTTGCCTCGTGTGGCGACGCTGACTCCGATTCCGGACAGGAGCCGACGACGGCCAGTTCAGAGCCGACCGCCAACCCGGAGACGACTGCAACCAGCGCCGCCACGTCCGAGACCTCGGTCTCGACCAACGACCTGGCCGACGGTGCCGGCTGCACCCCGCCGTCGGCCACCGAGCTTCCCGACGGCCGGTGGTACGGCCTGATCGCCGAGGCCGGCGACGCGCAGCTGGACTTCGATCTGGCCTGTTTCTTCACCGGCGACGCCGCCGCAGCTGCCGCCGCCGAGGACGGTGGGGAGTCCCCACCGCCCAATGACTACTACGTCCGCAACGTCAACGACCAGCTCCGGACCATCGAGGTGCTGGCTGAGGCGCCGGTCCGGTGGTACCCAGATGGCGGGAGTCCCACCGACGAGCGCACAACGTACGAGCGGTGGCTGACGGACCGGGGCGATCAGGAGTTCGGCTTCGCCGTGTGGGTCACGATCGTGGATGGGGCGATCGTCGAGATCGAAGAACAGTGGGTGCCCTGATCGGCTCCTCGTCGCGGTCGAGGGTGTGACTGCCGAGCGTGCGCTGCGCTAGACCGTGGTGGAAGCGGTGGCACGACCATCGAGGCACGACCACCAAGGCACGATCGAGGAGAAGCACATCATGGAGATCCAGGGACTGAAAGCCATCTTGATCGGGGGAGCGTCGGGCTTCGCCCGGGCGACCGCCGAGCGAATCGCCAACGGGGGCGGCAGTGTCGCCATTCTCGATCGAGAAGGGTCGGCAGGGCCCGAGGTGGCCGAGGCCCTGGGAGGTACCTGGCATCCGTGCAACGTGCTCGACTTCGAAGGCATCGAGATCGTCATCGCCGAGGCGGTCGAAGCGCTCGGTGGGCTCGATGTCGCGGTGAACACCGCAGGCGGCGGCAAGGCCGGCCGGACACTGAGCCGAAGCGGGCCGTTCTCGCTCGACGACTTCCGAGCGGTGATCGACCTGAACCTCATCGGCACGTTCAACACCAACCGGCTCTGCGCGGCGCACATGGCCGAGAACGAGCCGAACGACGACGACGAGCGAGGGGTGCTGATCAACACGGCCTCGATCGCCGCCTTCGAAGGGCAGATCGGCCAGGTCGCCTACACCGCGGCCAAAGCCGGCATCGCAGGAATGACACTCACGATGGCACGCGATCTGGGCTCGTTGGGTATCCGGGTGAACACGATCGCTCCCAGTCTGTTCGCGACAGGATTGACCGCCGGGGTGACCGAGGAGCGAGCGGAGAACCTGACCAAAGACGCAGCCTTCCCCCGCCGACTCGGTCGGCCAGATGAATACGCCCGACTCGCCATCGCGATGATCGAGAACCCCATGCTCAACGGCGACACGATCCGACTCGATGCGGGAACGCGCTTCGCACCGAAATAGCCACGCCCCATCAATGGGCTACGCCTTGTCAATGGGCTACGCCTTGTCAATGGGCTTACGCCTTGTCGTGGACGACCATGAAGCTCCGGGTCGCATGCGAGGCGACTCTCGAGGAGACACTTCCACGCAGGAATCGTGTGGAGCGGCTCATGCCTCTGCTGCCGATGATGATGAGCTCGGCATCGACGGAGTCGGCGACGTCGATGATGGCCGCAGCAGGGTGGTCCTTCACGAGGTGTTCCTCGTACCGGATGTCCCGTTCCTTCAGATAACTGGTCGCCCGCTGCATGTCGGCTTCGGGCCGCCCGAGTGGGTTGTAGGTGGCCCGGAACTCTTCGGGGAGCTCGGACAACACCTCGGCCGCCTCGCCGGCGGACGGAAGTCGAAAGGCGGTCACGACATGGACGGTGCCCTCGTCCGAGACCAGCTCGACCGCGGCGTTCAGTGCGTCCAGTGCGGTCGGTGAGCCGTCGAACCCGACGACGATGGTGTTCAGTTTCATGGTGACCTCTTTCTCATTCCGGGGCACCGTTCCGAAGGCGGAACCTGGTGTGCCCGCCTCCAGTGTCCACCCATTCGGTCGGCGGGTGGAGGGCCGAAGGACCCTTGCCGTGCAGCCGAAGAAGTTATCGAGACGGATTGGACTTGGTGCCCTGGTTGTCGATCGCTCGAGTCGTCACGATGATGGCGTGACGTTGCCGAGGCAACGCCGCCGCGAAGCTCGCGCCGTCGACGTCGAAAGGCAAGAATCAATGCAATCTGAATCCATCCCCCGCCCATGGAACGACGACAACGAGCACGTGCTCGTCTCGATGCAGCGACTCGTCGCCTCGTCGCCCCGTCATCCCCTGTTCTCGGTGCGTGAAGGCGACCGTTTCGTCGATCAGACCGTGAGTGAGGTCTGGGCTCGCATCGAATCGCTGGCACACGGGCTGATCGCCGCAGGTGTGAACGCAGGCGATCGGGTCGTGCTCATGGCTCCGTCGTCGGCTGATTGGTTGGCGAGCGACCAGGCGATCAACGCCGTCGGTGCGGTCACCGTGCCTGTCTACGAGACCTCGTCGGTGCACCAGGTCGAGTGGATCCTCGAAGACTCCGCGGCCGTCTTGGCCATCGTCCAGACAGACGCCATGGGTGCGAGCGTCGCCGATGCGGCCGCCCGCTTCGGGTGTCGAGAGATTCTCAGTCTCGAGAGCGGCGGCCTGGACGACCTGGCGCGACGGGGAGCGGAGGCATCGACTGCAGGCGGCGAGCTCGAACGCCGCATCGATGGCCTCGGGCCGTCGAGCATCGCGACGATCATCTACACCTCGGGCACCACGGGACGGCCGAAGGGCTGTGTACTGACCCACAGCAATCTTCGGGCCAACGTGCACCAGACGGCCGATGCGCTGGGAGATGCCATCGGCTCGACCGACACGGTGTTGCTGTTCCTTCCGCTCGCCCACGTGCTGACCAAAATGACCGCCCTCTTCGCCCTCGAACGGGGCGTGAAGATCGCCTTCGCGACATCGATCGCCGAGCTGCCCACCGAGTTTGGCCTGGCCAAACCGACCCTGATCACGGCCGTTCCCCGCATCTTCGAGAAGGTGTTCCACTCGGCGCAGCACACCGCCGAAGTCGGAAAGAAGGGCTGGTTGTTCGAACGGTCGGTCCGAACCGCCATCGCGTACTCCCGTGAACGGGCGTCGGGATCGGTGAGCCTGCCCGTTCGGGTCGAGCACGCCATCTTCCAGAAACTGGTCTACGACAAGATCGCTGCGGGATTCGGCGGCAATTTGCGCTTGGCATTCAGCGGGGGAGGGCCCCTCGGGGAACGGCTCACCTCGTTTTTCGATGGCATCGGCGTTCGGATCTACGAGGGATACGGACTCACCGAGACCAGCCCCCTCCTCACGATCAACAGCCAGTCGAACTGGCGCCCGGGAACCGTCGGGCTGTCGGTGCTCGACACCGACCTGAAGCTCTCGGGCGAGGGTGAGATCTTGGTCAAGGGGCCGCAGGTGTTCGGCAGCTATTGGCAGAATGCCGAGGCCACCGATGCGGCGATCGATGCCGATGGCTGGTTCCACACCGGCGACGTCGGATCGATCGACGATGACGGCTTCGTCCGGATCACCGGCCGAATCAAGGACATCATCGTGACCGCAGCCGGCAAGAACGTAGCTCCTGCACCATTGGAGGATCGTCTCCGGGCCCACACCCTGGTGAGCCAAGCGATGGTGATCGGCGACGGCCGACCGTTCATCTCGGCGATCGTCACGATCGAGCCCGACTCGTTCGACGTGTGGGCCACGGAACACCATCACGCCGGGGCGACGGTGGCATCGATGGTCGACGACCCGAAGCTGCGGGCCGAGATCCAAGAAGCCGTCGACTTCGCCAACGAGTCGGTCTCCAAAGCCGAGTCGATCCGCAAGTTCGTGATCCTCCCACGAGATCTCGAACTCGACGCCGACGAGATCACCCCGACGCTCAAGGTCCGACGCATGGTCGTTCTGAAGACCTACGCCGACGTCGTCGAGTCCATCTACAACTGACCGGCGCCGCCCGACGACCGAGTGAGGGCTTTGTGCCCTGACGGACGGTCGTCGCACGGGCGGACAATGAGGTCAGGGAGTCAGACAGGTCTCCCAGCGTGAAGAAAGGCGCAAGCCATGACCTTCGTCGTCGTCGGAATGGATGGATCGAGCACCTCGCGAGCAGCGTTCGCCGAGGCGGTGCAGGAAGCCGAGTGGCGTGGTGCCAGCGTGCTGGCGTTGCACGTCGTGGGCATCCCGGTGACGATCGGTGCGGAATACGGAGCCATGATCGACATCGATCTGCTTCGTGAAAGCGGACGCGAGTTGTTGGCCAATGAGTTGGCGGAACTCGAGAAGGGCTACGACGGAGGCTTCCCGGTCCCGGTCGAATCGAAGATGGCGATGGGCCACGCCGGCGTGGAACTGATCAGAGCGGCCGAGGAGGGCGAGAACGGTGCGGCCGAGTTGGTCGTGCTCGGTTCTCGTGGACTCGGTGGTTTCAAGGGCCTGCTTCTGGGCTCGGTCACGACCTACGCCGTGCATCACCTCTCGACCAGACTCCTCATCCTGCCCAAGGTCGAGAGCTGAACTGGCTCACTCGGGCTCGGTGAGGCGTCCTGGGGCGTCGGCGGGCGGTGATGGCTCGCCGGCATGGCCCTGCAATCGCTCGGCGGTGTCACTCGATTCCGACACCTCTTCGGCGTCGTGTGGCAGCGTTTCGCGGCTCTCGTCCGACGTGTCGTCATCGGGCACCGGCTGATTCCCGCCGGTGACATCGATCAGGACCTCATGTGCGTCGGTGGGTGCGAGCGGCTCGTCATCGTGGAGTGTCTGGTCGTTGGGCTGCATCGCGAGTTCTTACCCAGCCGCTCGGTCTCTTAACACCGACCGCCCCACCCCGCGTGTGGTCTGGTCTCTCACGTGCCAAAATTGCCCCTTCGGCATCGATGTCGGCCAGGACTGACGCGAGTCCTAACGCGCTCGGCGCATGATGAGGGTCCGACGAGACCTTGGAGGGAAGGTCGACATGTTGGACACGGCGGTGAGGGCCCAGGGACCAAGTTCTGGAGGGAGTTTCTGGGGCCCCACCGTCGAGCACGATCGATGAGCGCACCACACGAATCGCCGTTTCGCCACCACCGGCCTGAACTGGGTGATGGCATCGTCAATCGCGCTCGATTGCTGAGTGTGCTCGGGCAGCGTTTCGATCGCCGTCTCACCGTGGTGCAGGCCAGCGCGGGTTTCGGCAAGACGACCCTGCTGGCCCAGAGCATGGTCGAGAATCAACTCGATCCGTACGGCGCCGATGCCTGGCTGGCGCTGACCGAACGAGACCGCCAGCCTGACACCCTGCTCGCCGGCCTGGCCGAAGCGGTCGGCGCCGTCGCATCGGTTGCGGCCGATGCCACCGATCTCGACGAACTGATCGAGGCCCTCTGGAGCGAGGCGCCGGCAGAGATCGCCATCATCGTCGACGACGCACACGTCTTGGACGGGTCGTCGTCCTGGGACCTGTTGGCTCGGCTGAGCAGTTCGATGCCGACGAACGTCCATCTCGTCTTCGGCACCAGAACCGTGCCGCCACTCCCGCTGCGATCGCTGCAGTCTCAGGGCGACGCCGTCATCATCGACGAGTCGCAGATGGCCTTCGACCCCGACGAACTGCGGGCCTTCGCCAGTCTGCGAGGGCTCCAACCGGGGTCCGAATCGCTGCTTCCGGCCTGGCCGGCACTCGCTGCTCTGTCGAGCAGTGTCGGGCCCGAGGCCTCGACCGACTTCGTGTGGGAGTCGATCCTGCACACGATTCCCGGTGCCCGACGTGAAGCGCTCGCCGAGATGGTCCGGTTCAGTCAGATCGACGACGAGTTGGTCCACGCCGTCGTCGGAGGACGCTGGACGGCATCGTCGTTGGTCGACGGGTTGCCGCTCATCGAGGCGATCGGTGCCGACCGACGATTCCACGACCTGTGGGTCACGGCGCTCTCCGACGAGGTCGACCCCGAGCGGTGGCGAGCTTCGCTCGAGGCCGGCGCCGATGTGCTCATCGCCAGGGGAGAGTCGATGCGGGCTGCCCGGTACCTGCATCAGGCCGGAGCGACAGACCGGGTGGTCCAAGCAGCTCGTGAGTTCGCCGCGTCGTCGGTCAGCTCCGGGCTGAGTTCGCCCGATGCCGCCTGGTTCGTCGATGCGCTTCCTGCCGAGATGCGGCATGGCTCGCTCGGGCAGTACTTGCGGCTGCTCGCCCTCGGTGCAACCAACAACGACAACATCCGATCCCGGATGCAAGACGTCACGGAGCTGGCGTTGGCCGAAGACGACCTCGACATGGCCGCCATGTCGATCTGGCGCTCGATCCAGTTTCAGGCCGACGTCGACCCGACCGCCGTGATCGTCGGCGACGACCTCGCCGGGCTGATCGAACAAGGCATCCCGTTCGCCAAGGCGGCGGCTGGCCTCATCGCCTCGCATCAGGCCGAGACCCGTCACGACGTCGGCGCCGCGTTGGCTGCGGTCTCGATGTTCGACGACATCGAGGAAGACAACCGTCGAGCGGCCACCGACTCTCGGTTCCTCGCCCTCGGCCATCCGGAGCGGGTCGAGACCAACCTCGACGCCGTGCTCACCGAAGGAGCCACGAATCCGCTCACGGCCCAGGCCATCTGGCAGCGCGGCGAGATCGATCCCGACCTCGCCTGGCCGATCGCCTCGGAACTGCCGGCCCGCTACGGATCTCGCCAACTCCCCAACGTGCAAATCCCGTTGCTCGGTGTGGTCACGTCGGTCGCCCTCGCGGCAGGCCAGGTCGACGCCGCTCGAGATCTGGCAGCCATGGCCCTCCGCCAGAGCGCGTCGGCGGCTCCTCGGCTGCGTCTGTTCGCTGGGGTGGCCGCAGCACTGGTCACGTTGACCGAAGAAGGCGAGGCGGCGGCAACCGCTGCGTTCGCCGAGTTGCGGGCCGAGGCGCCGATCGAGCCGTGGCCGGCGTGGGCCTACCTGAGCGCCATCATGCCGATCCGCACCCTGTTCCCCGATACGGCCTGGCTCGACGACATCGGCTTCGGCTCGTCGTTGTCGACGGCGCTCGCCGCGGCACGAGCGCTCCTGGCCCTTCGTGAGGGATCGACCGCCGAAGCCGAGGCGTTGCCGTGGTCGAGCATCGACCTCCTCCGGGTGCAGGTACCACCGGCGATGCTGGCCGAACTAGCATGCGGTGCCGGGCGTGACCGGCCGGAGATCGCCGCTGCCTTGGCCGCAGTGGCCATGTCTCGCCAGCACCTACGCAGCCTGGTCGATCATCCGGTCGTCGTCGTCGCCGAGGCGGCACGTCACCACCTCGCCGGCGAACCGCGCCGACCCTCGTACGACCTCGAGATCCGGGCCCTGGGAGAACTGGGCATCGTCCGCAGCGATGGCGGATCCGTATCCGATCGAGGCCGCGGCGGGCGCGTGCAGCAGCTGTTCGGTGCGCTCATCGTCAGTCGGTCGGTTCGCCGCACCGACATCGCCGCCGAGCTGTGGCCCGACCTCGACGCCAAAC
>RCMY010002026.1_pt1 | contig 25153 bp, 34 predicted proteins | sample 2041341 | NCBI WGS metagenome assembly RCMY01 (sample SAMN09708234, study PRJNA481090) | Marine sediment metagenome, whole genome shotgun sequencing project.
GTTGGCGCAGGGTCGCAAAAGGTGGTTTTGCTGCCCGATGCCTGCCACGATCAAGGCTTTGCGATGACCAGCAGTTTTTCGACGATGTTGCTGACGGCGCTAGGGGTTTTTGATCAGTCTGGTGCCAGATTTGAGCGTGTGGCGCAGATGAGCGAAACGCTTGCGGATGCCTTGCCGCGATTTGAAGAATTGCTGCCTAAGGCCCCCGCCCGCGCGGTTTTTGTGGGGACTGGGCCCTTGGCCTATGCTGCGCGCGAGGCCGCGCTGAAGGTTATGGAGTTGTCTGCGGGGGATATTCCGGCGCTATGGGAGAGCACGCTGGGGTTTCGTCATGGGCCAAAATCGTTTGTGACTGATGACACACTGATCACGGTGTTTTTGAGCAGTGATGCAGATGTTGCGCGCTATGAGGTGGATCTTGTGGCGGAGTTACGGGCACAATTCCCGAAGGTGCAGGTTTTGATCATTGGGGCGGGTGGGGACATCGGCCTTGATTTGTCATGCGGCGACACATGGGGCGCGCCGTTGATGATTGCCTTTGCGCAGGTCGCGGGGGTGATCTGGTCGGCGGGCATGGGATTAAACGTCGATGATCCGTTTATCGGGCGTGGCACGTTAAGCCGCGTGGTGGCGGGTGTTCAGCTATATCCGGTGGTCCCGTGATCGCGGCGGGGATTGATCTGGGTGGCACCAAGATCGAGACGCAGATTTTTGACGCGCAGTGGCAGTGTGTTGACCGGCGGCGGGTGCCGACGCCTGCGCATTATCCTGCTTTGGTCGCGGCGCTCGCGGGGGAGGTGCGTTGGGCCAAACAGCAAGCGGACATGCCTGTCGGGATCGGTGCGGCGGGCCTTGTGAACCCTGCGACGGGTGCTGCGCTGACCGCAAACCTATGTGCGAACGGCATGCCGCTGCCCGCTGATGTGGCGCGTGCTGCTGAGGCCGAGATCATTTATATGAACGATTGTCGTGCGCTTGTTTTGTCGGAGGCGGTGTTTGGCGCGGGGCGCGGGTATCGTGTTGTGGCAGGGTTGATTTTAGGCACGGGCGTTGGTGGTGGATTGGCGACGGATGGTGTTTTGCACCCGAGCGGGCGTGATATTAGTGGTGAGTTTGGTCATATAGCGGCCCCTGCGCATCTTGTGATGCAGCACGATTTGCCGATTGTGCGCTGCGGTTGCGGGCAAATGGGTTGTATCGAGACCCTGATCGCGGGGCCCGGATTGACGCGGATTGCGCAGGCTAAACTTGGTCGCGCCATGACCCCGCAAGACATCGCGCAACGTCGCATTGATGATCCCGCTGTGCAGCATGTTTGGGACATTTGGGTGAGTATTGTGGCGGAGTTGTTGAATACAATTTCAAGGGTGAGTGACCCTGATATCATCGTCGTAGCTGGCGGGTTATCAAAGATGCCGCAGGTCGCAGAGGCGTTGCAGAGCGGGTTGAATGCGGTTCAGTTTGCAGGTTTTGAAGTGGCGAAAGTTGTCGTCGCACAGGGTGGTGAGACGAGCGGCGCGCGTGGTGCGGCGTATAACGCACTGCAGTGCGAACTCATAAAAGGGCGTGGAAAATGACAGGTCATTGGATTATCCCTGACGCGGTTTTTGATGGGGCGCGGTTGCATGGGGGCATGGGGGTGCATGTTGATGGCATCCGTGTTTTGGCGCTTGGCTATGATATTCCTGATGATGCGGAGGTTGTGCGCGCGGCGGGTGTTATCTCGCCGGGGTTTGTTGATTTGCAAGTGAACGGCGGCGGCGGGGTTTTTCTCAACCTAACGCCAAGCGCAGCGGGTATGCAGGCCATTGCAGCGGCGCACCGCAAATTTGGTACGGTCGCAATTTTGCCCACTGTTATTACGGATGCGCCGGAGGTTTTGGTGCAAGTGGTCGATGCGGCGATTGCGGCGCAGGGTGCCGAGGGCATTGCCGGTTTGCATATCGAGGGACCGCATATTTCGGAGGTACGTCGTGGCACTCATGCGGCGAAATTTGTCCGCCCGATGGATGACGGCACAATTGCGCAGGTGTCGCGATTACGCGCGGCGGGGATTGCGGTGCTGCTGACGATTGCGCCAGAGGCTGTAACGGATGCGCAAATCACGCAGCTTGCAGCGCTTGGCGTCGTTGTCTCGATTGGTCATTCTGATTGCGATGCGCAGCAAGCCCGCGGGGCGCTGACTGCGGGTGCCACCTGTTTCACGCATTTGTTTAATGCGATGTCGCAGATGGCGAACCGTGCGCCCGGTGTGGTGGGGGCTGCGATCAATTCGGACGCTTATGCGGGGTTTATCTGTGACGGGATACATGTTGCGGATGAAATGCTGGGCCTTGCCATACGCGCGCGCCCTGTGCCTGACCGCATGTTTCTTGTCTCTGACGCGATGCCAACGGTGGGTGGGCCGGACCATTTCGAGATTTACGGCGAGACGATTTCACTGCACGATGGCATGTTGCTGAACCAAGAGGGCAGTCTTGCGGGAGCGCATATAACGCAGCTTGAAGGGGTTGCGCGGTTGATCAGCAAGTTGGGCGTCCCCCCCGAAGAGGCGCTGCGCATGGCGATCACGATCCCTGCCAAGGTGATCGGTCAGGACCACCTTGCGACGCTGGAGGGACGTTTGCTGCGTGACGTCATTTTGATTGATCCGGCCTATGGGTCCGTGCGGCCACTGCCTGTGATGGCGGGTTAGTCGAGCGGCACAGCTTCAAAGCTTTCGGCATTTGCACGGTTCCAACGGTTACGGTAGCCGTAGTCGCCGCCGTTGTCGTCGAGCAGGAAACCTTTTGGCAGGTAGGGGTTAGCTTCTTGGCCTTCGGTCATGGTGCCATCACTTTTTCGGGTCATAAAGTGATAGGGGAGGAAGTCGCGCGGATCGTGCAGACCGGCAGCGCCCGCCATTTCACCCAAGGCTTTCAGCGTATTGGCGTGGAAGCGTGCAACGCGTTGGCTTTTATCTGCGACGTTCAAGGCTTTTTGGCGCAGAGGATCTTGTGTGGCGACACCGACGGGGCAGTGGTTTGTGTGACAGGCTTGTGCTTGGATGCAGCCAATCGAAAACATATAGCCGCGCGCGGAGTTACACCAATCGGCCCCCAATGACATGGCGTGGGCTATGTCAAAGGCGCTGACGAGTTTACCTGCCGCACCGATCCGCACCTGATCACGTAAACCCGCACCGCGCAGCGTATTGTGCACGAATGTCAGCCCCTCAACCATTGGCATACCGACGTGGTTGGCAAATTCAAGCGGTGCGGCACCTGTGCCGCCCTCAGTGCCGTCGACCACGATGAAATCAGGCACGATACCGGTTTTTAACATGGCTTTTACAAGACACATAAATTCGCGGCGGTGGCCGATGCATAGCTTGAAGCCAACAGGTTTTCCGCCTGACAATGTGCGTAACTGGCCGATGAATTGCATCATTTCCAAAGGCGTTGAAAATACGGAATGGGCCGACGGCGATACACAATCTTGACCCATCGGAACACCGCGTGCTTCCGCAATTTCAGGGGTGATTTTTGACGCGGGCAGCATGCCGCCGTGGCCTGGTTTTGCGCCCTGACTTAGCTTCAGCTCGATCATTTTGACTTGGGGGTCGTCGGCTTGAATAGCGAATTTTTCGGCGGAAAATGATCCATCGTCATTGCGGCAGCCAAAATAGCCTGACCCGACTTCATAGATCAAATCACCGCCGCCTTCACGGTGATAGCGGCTGATTCCGCCTTCGCCCGTGTCTTGCGCAAAACCGCCCTGTTTTGCACCCCTGTTTAGCGCCGAAATCGCATTGGCCGATAGGGCGCCAAACGACATGGCGGAAATGTTGTAAAGCGATGCATTGTAAGGCTTTTTGCAGTCAGGGCCGCCAATAGTCACACGGAAGTCGTAATTGTCAAAATGCACGGGCGAGATTGAATGGGTCAGCCAAGTGTAGCCAGCGGCATAGACATTTTCTTGGGTGCCAAACGGGCGTTTGTCTTCGTCGCCTTTGGCGCGTTGATACACGAGCGAGCGGGCTTCGCGGCTAAACGGCATCTCGTCTTTGTCGCCTTCAATCAGGTATTGCCTGATCTCGGGGCGGATCGTTTCAAACAGAAACCGAAAATGTCCGATAATGGGGTAATTGCGGGTAATCGCGTGGCGATCTTGGTTAATGTCGTGCAGGCCTAGCGCCGTGAGGGCCGCAAAGGCAACAAACGGTACAAACAGCCAGCCAACCCAGAGCGACGCGATCAAACAAATCGCCGTCAAAACAATGGCCGCAAGCAGCGCCGTATATCGTTGCAAAGTAAAAATCTCTTTCACCGCAGTCCCCTAATTCAAACGTGGTTAACCGCTGATGTTAGGGCGGTTAAGCGCATAACAAAAGGGACCATTGAGGCAAGGTGACAGAACTATGTAAACGGGTGCTTAAAAATTTACCGTAACATTTGGCAAGTTCAAAGATTTGATCAATTCGCGCAATTCCTGGCGGGCGGCGACGTTGGAAATGTTCATGCCCTTCACGCCCAGATCTTTCAGGTCCAGCAGGGTTAAGCCGCGTGGAAAAAGCTCACGGAAGATGACGCGTTCATTAAAACCAGCCGCTGTGCGGAAGCCGATCCGCTTGGACAGTTTTTCAATTACCCGTTCCATTTTTTCTTTGTTCACCATGGCTTGTGCACCCATGCGGTTCCGCACAACGACCCAGTCAATCGGTGCAAGTCCCGCTTGTGCGCGCAGTTGCCGCGCGTTCCAGACCATTTCGGAGTAGACCGAAGGGCCTGTGATGTCTTCGCCATCGGTGTCGACATGGGCCAGCAGGTCAAAGTCGACAAAGCTGTCGTTCAATGGCGTGATCAGGGTATCGGCAAGGCTATGGGCGACTTGACTGAGCCGTGTATGCGACCCCGGGCAATCGATCAGGATGAAGTCGCTCTCCGGCTCTAGGCCCGCCACGGCCATCGACAGGCGGTGGTCATAGGGGTTTTCATCGGGCGCAAGCGTCGTCTGATCAATCTCGGGCAGGTCATGGTAGCTTGGCGTTGGCAGGTCTAACCCAGCCTTTTCCAGATAAGTATGTCGGTTTTGAATATAGCGCCCAAGCGTCTTTTGGCGCAGGTCCAAATCCAAGCAGCCAACCTTGTGGCCCATGCGCGACAAGGCGGTTGCCACATGCATCGAGACGGTGGATTTACCCGCGCCGCCCTTTTCATTGCCTACGACGATAATATGCGCCACTGATCTGCCCTCTTCACGTTTGTTGCCCTTCCTATATGGCGGACAGCGGGGAAGGGGAAGCAATGCTGATCACGTGGCTGCATTTTAGCGTGGAATGTTAGAAACGGGACACATTGGCGGGGGTGATGCGGTAAATGTCCTTTGCGAGGTTATAGTGTTGCAGGAAGCGGCTGACTGATCCGAACGTGGCGGTCCCGACGGTGGCGGCATGATCGTCGGTGTTCATCGCAGCGGAGGCCATGGCGGCAAGCGCACGTTTCACGCCGCCGACGTTGACCACCTGTGGCTCAAAATATGCGGTGATGTTGGCTTTGATCTGCGGAATGTCACTGGTGCCGTAGATGCTGGCGATCAGCACATCAAGCGTGTGTTCGGTGCAGTTTTGGTATTGGCTGGTGCGCGGATTAGCCAAGACGGAGTAGCGCGGATTGTGCAGCGCGGCGTAGGTTGGGCTATTGATCACGGACAGAATTTTACGCTGGAGCTGTGGCGTAGGGATGATGACGCCCGCGTCCAAGCGTTGCGCTCCTGCAAAGAATTCGGCGGGGCTGTCCTGCACCAAATCGCTACGGGTGCGGTCGCCGTCACGTTGATACAGGTTATAGACGCGGTAGCCTTGGCCGCGATTGCCATCAGCATCGGTGATCTGGGAATAGACCCAAATCCCGAGGTGCGTGTAGAGAATACCGTCAGGCATCTGCGCTGGATCGCGGCCCATACGCGAGACAATGGCAACGTTTGCGCCGCGCGCGGCAAGGTCGGTTTGCACCCGATTAGCGAAAGTGGCAACCTCGGCCTGTGGCAAGACGGATTTGCCTGCGGCACTACTTCCCGCCAGTGTTAGTGTGGGGAGGGCTGCAATCAGGGCTACGGCTATGAGCGTGAAAAGGCGTTTCATGTGGTGTCCAATCTGACGTTAGTTCAGGGCTGGGGGGCCGTTGGGTGTGACGGCGGGGATCGGGGTGTGGTCGATCTGGGCGATGCCCGCGCCTGACACCACCATCGCGGACCCTGCGACGATCAATGGCACCGCAACCACGGCAACGGCGGAATTGACAACCGCAGCAGAGCCGTGGCTTGCGGCAACGGCGCTATGGTCTGCGGACTGGGCTACATTGGTGCTGGCGGCATCGGTGCAGGCGGTGACGGCGAGGGCAAGGAGTATAAGGATCGGTTTTTGCATTTAGGTATTCCATTTATGAACGTAGTTCACGTTTATGGCTATGGCTGCCCGATGTCAACAAAAATGAACGATGTTCATTCACATACATAATCACAGCACTTGACATAGCACCCCAAATCCCCCATTTGCCCTTTAACCGACAGCATCCTGCCGCGTGTGCAGAGCGAGACCATTGGTCCGCAAGGCGTCGATTACATTTCCGGTTCCCACATCACGCAGGGGGTCCAGCGCCTGATCGGCGTCGGGGCATGTGGCCTTGGCCGTCAGCATATGGGCGCAACCTGCATTGGCTTGTTCCGCATTCTCGCGGAGGGCCAGATTTATACGCGGGCATTGGTCCGCAAGAAAGAAAATTATGGATTTTGATATGCTGGGCCTTGCGCCCCGTCTGGTGACTATTCTCAAAGAACAAGGCATCACCGACCCGACCCCTATTCAGACCCAAGCGATCCCGCACGCCATGAATGGCCGCGATGTGATGGGTCTGGCGCAGACTGGCACTGGTAAAACCGCTGCTTTTGGTCTGCCAATGATCGATGCATTGCTGAAGACCGGCGTGAAGCCGAACCCGAAGACCGCACGCGGGCTTATTCTTGCGCCAACGCGCGAGTTGGCCAAGCAGATTGCTGACAACCTGACCGCCTATACCAAAGGCAGCCATTTGAAAGTGGCGCTTGTGGTGGGTGGTGCTGGTATCGCGTCACAAATGAAACGTTTGCAAAACGGTGTTGACCTGTTGGTTGCTACGCCGGGTCGCTTGATTGACCTGATTGATCGCCGCGCTGTGCGCTTGGATGAAACTATTTATCTGGTTTTGGATGAAGCCGACCAGATGCTCGACATGGGCTTTATTCATGCCCTGCGCCGTATTGCGCCGCTGCTTGCGACACCGCGTCAAACCATGATGTTCTCGGCGACGATGCCAAAGCTGATGGCAGAATTGGCCGATGCGTTCCTTGATGATCCTGTGCGCGTGCAAGTGAACCCACCGGGTATGGCCGTGAAAAAGATCAACCAATCGCTGCACTATGTGGCGCAGGCGGCGAAATCCGATCTGTTGGTTGAGTTGCTTGATGCGCACCGCGACGAGTTGGCATTGGTCTTTGGCCGCACAAAGCATGGCTGCGAGAAACTGTATAAGTATTTGGAGTCCAAAGGCTTTGGTGCTGCATCTATTCACGGTAACAAATCCCAAGGCCAGCGTGAGCGTGCGATTGAAGCCTTTAAATCAGGTAAAATCCGTGTGCTTGTGGCGACAGATGTTGCGGCCCGCGGCATCGACATTCCGGGCGTAAAGCACGTTTATAACTACGATCTGCCGAACGTGGCTGAAAACTATGTGCACCGCATCGGTCGGACGGCGCGTGCGGGTGCTGAAGGCTCTGCAATCGCGTTCTGCGCACCTGACGAGATGATTGATTTGAAAGATATCGAAAAAGCGATGAAGGAAGTGATTCCTGTCGCATCAGGCAGCGCATGGGAAATCCTGCCCGGCCAGAAAAAGCGCCCCAATGGCGGCGGTGGCGGTGGTCGCGGACGCGGCGCACCTCGCAACAGTGGCAACGGCGGCGGTCGTGCGGCGGCGGGTGCAGGCAAGCATGGTGGTGCAGGCAAGCCATCGGGCGGTAACCGCAAGCGTAGTAGCGGTGGCGGTGGTCGCGGTCGCAGTTCAAGCGCAGCGTAACGAAAATAGCGGCGTCCCAAGTGGGCGCCGTTTTTTATTGGGAGAATTGCGACGGAAATTTAACCTCTGTGCCTGTGGACGCGATATTGAAGGCGCATACAATTACGCCATTTGACGACTGCGGCGGGCATGTGAACTTGCATGTCGGGTAGCATTTTCAGGTGATGGGCGACTGCTAAGAGTCCTCCGAGGCCGCGCTTGACGCCCCAGTGATCGGCATTGCGATGGACGGTTATTTGATCACGGAAAACGCGCTGGGCCTGTATGATCTTGATCAATGCAACGGACACGTGGGGCCCGAAGGCCCGCACCACTATCATGCGGGTGCCGCAGGAACGAACCAGATTTCGGGCTGCCTGACTGTGAAAACGAGCTATGCCGCGACCGAGGAAGGCGCGGTTTGTGAAGCGACCCAACAGCAACGCCCACCTAACCGTATTTGCGGAATGCTTCCATCTCGATGGCCAACCTTGTGTGTAGCTCCGCAAGGTAGATCATTTGTGTGCGGTGGGCTGTCTCATCGGTGATGGTTTTCAACGCTTCCTGCGCCGCCAAAATCTGTTGGCGCAGGATCACAACAGGGGCTTTTGCGTCGGCCTCTGACATGATGCGGTGAAGCACCGCGTCTTGCGGATTACCGCTCAGATCCAGTGGTTTTCCCGCGCCGGGCAGGTTTTTAAACTCACCACGCGCCTCGGCTTTTGAGACGATTTGATCAATCAGGGCTTCAAGTGGATGTGGCATCTGTGATCCTATTCTGTTCGCTGACCTTGTATGAAAGCCAACATTCTCGCAAGCGCGGATTCGAGTTCGGTGTAGAGGACAGGCAAGCAATCTTTGCTGTAAGAATTATGCATTTGAAATGCGTATTTAAAAGTGCTACTTATCACCAACAAAAACCCAAACAGAGGCGGAGCCGCGATGAGTGAAATTTTCCTATGGCCAGGCACGAAGATGTGCGAATGGTTCGGCGTTGAACCGACAAAAGACGCGGGCCTCATTCGCTGGATGTTCAATACGTTGTTTTATCTTTGCATCACACTTTTGGTGCTTTGGGCAATTCTTGCATGAGCATGCCACCCCGTTTTGAGATCACCGCAGAAGAGATCGGCAAGGTGGTTGCGGTGTTCTACGCGCGTATTCGCAAGCACCCGGTGCTGGGCGAGGTTTTTGCCGTCCACGTAACAGATTGGCCCGAACACGAGGCTAAAATCGCGAGCTTTTGGCGCAATGCGATTCTGTTAGAGCGGTCCTATTCGGGCAATCCGATGCGCAAGCATATGGCGGCGGGCAACGTGCATGGCGAACATTTCCCGCAGTGGTTGGCACTGTTTGACGAGGTGCTGCGTGACACGGTGTCGGAAGATCAAGCGGCAGCTTGGTCCGAGTTGGCGCACCGCATCGGGCAGGGCCTTCGCTTTGGGCTAGAAACCTACGTGCGTGTGCCAAACGGCGATCAGGTTCCCCGCTTCTAACGCAAAACGCCGCCCTGATATGGAGCGGCGTTTTGTTTTGAATAACAGCAGGTTGGCTTAGAAGCCAAGACCAGCGTATTTGTTCTTGAACTTGGAAACACGACCACCAGCATCCATAAGACGCGTGCCGCCACCAGTCCATGCAGGGTGCACAGATGGGTCAACATCAAGCGACATCACGTCGCCTTCTTTGCCCCAAGTAGACCGCATTTTCACGATTGTGCCATCTGTCATTTTGACGTCGATGTCGTGGTAATCTGGGTGAATATCTTTTTTCATGACAGGTCCCCTTACGCCTTTGGCGCTTTGTAGTTTGCAACTTCGGCGATACGCGCGGATTTACCACGACGTTCACGCAAGTAATACAGCTTGGCGCGACGGACTTTGCCGCGGCGGATGACTGTGATTTCGTCGATGTTGGTGGAGTGCAACGGGAATACGCGCTCTACGCCTTCACCAAAAGAAATTTTACGCACTGTGAACGAGCCAGCGATGCCTTTGCCGTTCTTGCGCGCGATGCAGACGCCTTCGTAGTTCTGAACACGGCTGCGTGTGCCTTCGGTTACTTTGTAACCTACGCGGATGGTGTCACCCGCTTTGAAATCGGGGATTTTATGCCCCAGCGCAGCAACTTGCTCCGCGTCGATTTGTGCAATCAGATTCATCTGATAGCTCCTTGATATAGCACGGGTTTTCCCGAGACTTGTTTGCGTGAGTGCAGAGCTCTTTGTCGTTTTCGGGTCAGCAGATGCGCCCGCAAGAGAATACCGTCATCATTCATTTTTTGTGATTGTCCGGCCTGCTGGTGCATTTGTCCCCAACGAAGAGGTTCGCAAAATCCAGTGGGTCCATAAACCAACTCCCCGAATCCATTGCTGGTTGAGGTTGTTTGCGTATAGGCGGATGCGGGGTGTCAGGCAAGGGGCTGATTGCCCTTGAAACACTGTCTTTTTCGCGTCTTCTTTGCGTCTTGCATGCGTAGGGCAAAATTTGCCAAAATGGTCATAGTTGTGCCTGATTATACTAGTAAATCTGTGGGCAGTTTTGATTGTTTATTAAAGAGATATTTATGAAACGTATTTTGCCGGCACAGTTTGTTTACGCTTATGGCATCGCGGGCTTGGCTATTATTGGTGTCACGCTATGGGCGTGGGGGCAGCCGTTGATCTGCACCTGTGGTGATGTGAAGCTATGGGTCGGGTCGGTTTTTGACGGGGGCAATTCGCAGCATATCGCGGATTGGTATACGATGAGCCACATTCTGCATGGGGTATTGATTGCACTGGTCGGTCGGCTGTTTTTTCCGCGTCTCGGGTTTCATGCATTGTTGTGGATTGCGATCTCGACGGGGATTTTCTGGGAGTTGATCGAGCACACGGATTTGGTGATGGGCGCGTTTCGCACGACCACGATCAACGCGGGCTATCATGGCGATAGTGTGCTGAACGCGGTGGCCGATTACGTTTGGATGTTGGGCGGGTTCTTTACTGCATATTTCCTGCGCACGCCGATCGTGTTTGCGATGATTGCGGCGCTGGAATTGTCAGCGGGATTGATTGCGCGTGATAGTTTGGCGTTGAGCACATTGATGTTGGTCTACCCGATGGATGCTGTAGGGGATTGGCAGCAGGAGATCAATCCGCGCAATCAGGGGTGAAAACGTCCACACAGAGCTAAACGTCTGAGCAGACAATATCGCGGTGCGTCAGGTATAGGTTTGGTTATGGTTTGCGAACTTCGTCATGCTTGGTCAAATAGACCAAGGTGCTTGTGATGACGAGCGCTAGGATCAGAATTGCGGCCAAGAGCAAGATTAGGCCGCCGCTGATACCCATTTCAATGATTGGGAAAAGCACGGGTACAACGGCAGACAAGAAAAACCATCCGAACAGCCACACAGAGGCCCCTGACCGGTAGATAAGGGACACTGCGATGAGAAACAGTAAAATGGGCGCGTTTAAATTGGTCCAGAGTGCCGTTGTCCAAATTGCTTTGCTTTCCCCTTCGAGCAAAAGTTCTGCACTCACTGTTGAAAACAAACCGTAAGTAAATTGTGCACTTTTCAACGCGGTCAAAAGCACCAACGCTATGACGCCTCGGTACACCCAGAACGACAATCGTGAACGCATAACGGGACCTCGTTCGAGCGGAGATTTTGCTCTTTTTACCGGTGCATCCTAAGGTTGGAAAGCGGGCTTTGTCGTGGGGCGCGGTTACAGGACCCGAAGGCCGAGTTGACCCAGCAGGTCGGCGGCTTGGCTTTTTGAGATGATCGCCCCTTTGAGCCGGCGTGCGTCGCCCAGTTTGACACCGCCAAGATCAGCGCCGCGCAGGTCGGCGTTTTCAAAGCGGCAATCGGCAAGATGTGCGTCGCGCAGTGAACAGTCGTCGAACACCGCGTCCCGAAAGTCGCAGGACCGCATGTCGGCGTCTTTGAAGTCAACGCGGGTCAGTGTGGTTTTGCGGAATGACAGGTTTGGCAGGATCGCAAGGATCAGCAGGACGTCTTCGAGCATCAGATTGTTGGCTTTTGCTTCGGTCAGGTCGGCGCCGGTCATTTTGCAGTTTTTGATGCTGACGTCAGTAAGCAGCGCGCCGCGAAAGTTGGTGTTGCTGAAGTCGCCACCGTTAATTTGGGTGTCTTGTAGGGTGGCGTTGAAGAAGCGCGCGCCCGCTGCGCGGCAGCTTTTGACCTGCGTGCCTTCAAGTCGCGCGTTGTTGAACGAGCTGCCTTTGAGTGTGCAGTTTTGCAAATTCCAGCGGGTGAGATCGAGGCCCGATAGGTCCGCACCGTCGAGATCGCAGTCCACAAGTGTTGCGGGCGCGTCTTGTTTGCTGATTTGTGCGAGGTCGCTGCGCGAGAGTTTTAGACCTGTAAAAAGGTGTGTGTCATCGGTCATTTTTCTTGCGTGCCTGATGTGCGGCCCAGAGGTCTGGCCGTCGTTGCTGCGTGATTTTCTCGGACATGTCGCTACGCCACGCGGCGATTTTGGCGTGGTTGCCGGATTGTAGCACGTCGGGGATCGGGTGGTCGTTCCAGACGGCTGGTTTGGTGTATTGCGGATGTTCTAGCAAGCCGTTTGAGAAGCTTTCTTCCACGGCGGATTCTGCGTTGCCAAGCACGCCGGGGAGCAGGCGCACGGTCGCGTCGATCAGCGCTTGGGCTGCGAGTTCGCCCCCTGTCATCACGAAATCCCCCAGCGAGATTTCCTGGATGCCGAAGTGTTCGAGCACCCGCTCGTCCACGCCCTCGAACCTGCCGCAAAGCAGGGTGACGCCGTTGGTGTTGGCAGCCAAGCCGCGCATCATGGCTTGGTCCATCGGTTTGCCGCGTGGTGAGAGGTAGAGGATTGGCATGACGCCGCGTGATGCTGCGCGCGCGTCTTTTATGGCTGCCTCCAGTACGTCCGCGCGTAGCACCATGCCCGCGCCGCCGCCTGCGGGGGTGTCGTCGACGTTTTTGTGTTTGCTGATGCCGTAGTCGCGCAGGTCGTAGGTTTGTAGCTGCCATAGCCCGTCTTTCAAGGCGCGTCCCATGAGGCTTTCGCCCAAGACGCCGGGGAAGGCTTGCGGGAACAGCGTGATGATTTGGGCGGTCCATGCGCCTGCAAGATCGGGGGTTTCGGCCATCAGGTCGCGTGGGATCAGGGTGGGTCTGATGGTTTTGCGGCCCAGAGATTTTAGTTTGGACGATTTTAGTTTGGGTGCATCTGTCATGGCGCGGGAGTATCCGAATTTTGGGCCGCTGTGTAGGTGTCAAACAGCGTCTTTTTGAGCGCCCAGCAGGTGTCTTTGTCTTGCCCGCTTTTGTTGATGTCTCGCATTTGGTCGAGGATTGCATTGCCGGGGCTGATGTTGCGCCTTGTGGGTTCGGTGAGTATGTCGAGCGTCGCATCTGGTAGTGGAAACAAGGCGATGAGTGGGCTGGCGGGGCCGAAGCGCAGGTCGTGGCTGGCCTCAAGGGGGTGGTTGATGACGGGGCTATCGCCCAAGAGGCTGCGCATTTGGGTCAGGATGCTGCTGAAGTCGGCTGCGTTTTCGTAGGTTGCGGCGTAGGTGTCAAAATTCATTTTTAACATGCTGACCCTTAGGTTTTGCGCGCTCACTGTGCTTTCCAGCCGCCGAGTGCTGCGGCCTCCGCGAGTGCTTTCTTTTGGTCTTGCACCGCTTGGTCGGGCAGGTTTGATTTGTTCAGTTTGAGGAATTGCGCCCAAAGCGCGTCGTTGGGCCCCTCGTTGCCTTTACCCACGGGGATCAGGCTGTCGCGCACCGATTGCGGCACGTTCATTTGGTCGATCAAGGCCGCACCGGGACCAAGCGGGTGTTTGAGCGCGTCGGACATCGGCATGAAGCTGACGGACAGCGGGGCGAGGGTTTTGGCCACGTCTTTGATGATTGTGGAGAGGTCTGCCGCGCCGCCAAATGTTTTCGCGAAGGTCGTAAAATCCATCGTCAAGCGCTGCCCTTTGAGGTGGTGGCGGTAGGCGCTGTAGAGCCAGTCGTGGCTGTTGCGGGTGGTGAACAGGACTTTCACTTGCGCGCCCGCGAACCGCTCGGAGAGGTAGCCTGACATATAGGTCATCAGGGTCGGGACTGCGCCGTAGTCTTTCACGTTGGGCCAACCGGGTAGGTGGCCTGCAAGTCCTTCGCAGCTAATCAGCAGGTCGCGATCAGATCTCACGGGGAATGCGTCAAAGGCGTCGTCGAGCAGCCCGACCATGTCGACCAGCGCCAGTGGGTTGTTACCCCGCGAGTAGATTGCGGCGAGTTTCACGACGGGTTTGAGGTGTCGCAGCATGCGCAGGTCGAAATATGGCTCCAACGCCTCGCGGTTGATCCACAAGAAATGCTGCATTGAGCTGGTTCCGGTTTTGTGGAACCCCGGGTGCAAGAGGATTTGGCGCATGGGGCAAGCCGTCCGATCAGGGTAAATGTTGCGCCCATTCAACCCGTTTTAGGGGGTAAGTAAAGCGGTCAGGCGTCTGCAAAGATGCCTTCGGGTGGGTCGGCGATGACGCGGCCTGCTTCCAGATCGACGGTCGGCACGTTGGCGACGGTGAAGGGCAGCAGCACGGTTTCGGACATGCCGGTGGGCAGGATTTCGAGCAGGTCGCCTGCGCCGTGGTTCACCACAGATTTCACGGTGCCAAGTGTTTTGTTGCCAGTGTCGAGCACGGTCAGGCCGGTCAGGTCGGCATAGTAGTATTCGTCGTCGGGCAGGTTTGGCAGTTTGCTACGCTCGGCGAAAAGCTCGACGTTGCGCAGATCATCAGCCTGTTCTTTGGTCGTTACCCCGTCAATACGCGCGGTGAAGCCGCCTTTGACCTGGCCCGTCAGGACCAGTTGCGGGAAGATTTTTCCATCTTCGGTTGTGAGCGGCGCATAATCCGCGATGGCGGTGGGATCGGCGCAAAATGATTTCAGGCGCACTTCACCAGTGACACCAAATGCACCGCCAAGGGTGCCGACAACGATACGGTCAGTCATGTGGAAACGCCTTAGTATGAATCGGGGGGGGGCACAAATCTGCGGGGTGCAGTGTTATGTCAAAGAGGAGGGGATGCCCGAGCGCAGGACGCCCGGGCAAAGTTTGATTATTCTGCTGCGGCTTCTTCAGCGGCTGGCGCTGGTGCTGCTGCGGCTTCTGCTGCGTCGGAAGCTTTCTTTGCTTTTTCTTCAACGCGTGCTTTTGCAGCTTTGCCTGGCTCGCCCTTTTTCGGGTTTGCGCGATCTTTCTTAGGCAAAACGCCAGCCGCTTCCAACAGGCGGGATACGCGGTCGGTTGGCTGTGCGCCGTGGCCCAACCAGTAAGCGGCGCGCTCAAGGTCGATTTTTACGCGCTCTTCGCTGTCTTTTGGCAGCATTGGTGCATATGTGCCGAGCTTCTCGATGAAGCGGCCATCGCGTGGCATACGGCTGTCTGCCGCTACGATTGCATAGTGAGGGCGCTTTTTAGAGCCACCGCGTGCGAGACGAATTTTCATAGCCATGATAGATAGTCCTTTGTTTAGTAGGATGCGTTTGAACGCATCAGGATTGGTGTTGTTTGTGATGTTGGATTACTTCCTGAATAATGAAATTCAGGAATTTCTTGGCAAAATCAGGGTCGAGATCGGCCTGTTCTGCAAGTTCGGTCAACCGTGCGATCTGTGCTGCTTCGCGGGTCGGATCGGACGGTGGAAGGTCATGTTCTGCTTTCAGCGCGCCCACGGATTGGGTGTGTTTGAACCGCTCGCCTAATGTATAGACGAGGATCGCATCGAGCCTGTCGATGCTTTCGCGGTGCCCTGCAAGCAGTTTTGCGGCGCGCATGGTGTCGGTCGGTGCCGTCATAGATGGGACACTTCGGGGCGCGGGTGGCGGTAGCAATGTGTACCGTCATGGTCGCCCGTTTCGTCGCGCACAGCGCCCAAACGCAGTGCAAGTTTGATGCCGCGGTCGTTTTCGGGGTCGATGTAGCTGACCAGAGTCTCGAAGCTGAGCGCGTTCCAAGCGTTGTTGCGTGCTTTTTCGGCGGCTTCAAAGGCGAACCCTTTGCCTTCGGCTTCTTCTGTAAAGAGGAACCCGAGCTCTGGTTCTGGATCGCCAGTTTCGTGCCCCAACAGCACAAAGCCGAGCACGGATTTGTCGTCTTGGTCCTCAACCGTCCAAAGCCCGCAGCCGCGCAAGATCCAACTTGCGGTCAGTTGGATGAAGTCGTCCCATGCCCCTTCGCGTGTCAGTGGTCCGCTCACGTAGCGTCCGCGCTCGGAGGTGAACAGGTCTGCGAAGACGTCGAAATCTTCCATGTAGGGGCCGCGCATGACGGTCCGGTCGGTGAAGATACGCGGCAGGGCTTGGCCGATCCGTTCAACGGCGACGGCGGCTTGTTGTTGTGGCAGGAATTCCCACGGCAGGCGGTTTGCGTTTGGATCGATCATAAGATTACACCTTTTGGCACGGGGTGCCGGTAAACCAGCGTTTCGGGAGTTGGCGCTTTGGCGTTCACATCAAGTTTTGCGCCAAGTTTTTCGGCCAGTTTGATCGAGCGCGTGTTCGTGTGCCCGATGTAGCTGACGACGGTTTGCCATCCAAGCACGTCGTAGGCGTGTTTGACGGCGGCGCGGGCGGCCTCGGTAGCGATGCCTGTGCCTTCGATTTTCGGGTCGAACATCATCCAGCCAATTTCTGTTTCGGGCCAGTCGGGGGGCGTCCATGGTCCTACGAGCCCAACGCAATCGTTATCACCCCGAACTGTGACAGCCCACATGCCGTAGCCAAAAATGTCCCAGTGGCCCAACTCGGACGCGAAGGCCCGCCAGATTTTGCCCAAGTCGCCGTTGCTGCCGAAGGCGCCAGCGCGGTCGGACATCATGAAGTTGTGGAACACCATCCAGTCGCCCGGTTCTGGTGGCCGCATGACGAGGCGCGGGGTTTCTAAGGTTACGTTCATGATGTGACCTCGGCGAGTTGGGCGCGTGCTGTTGGGTGATCGTGTGCGAGGTGCCGCATCACGATTGTGGGTTCGCCGCTGTGGGTCATGCGTGATTTTTCAGTTGCGCCTAAGCGTTTTGCGAGTGCCAGCGAGCGGGTATTGGTCGCTGCGATCATGGAGATCAGGGGGGAAAGCCCGAGGCTACCTGCCCATGCGCGCACGGCGATGGCGGCTTCAAAGCAAAGTGATTTGCCCTCGAACCCGTCGAACATGTGCCATGCGAGTTCTGGTTCCGGCCAGTCAACGTGGTTAAGGATGCCGACGCGCCCTGCGGGTTGGCCTGATGCGGTGTCTTCCAAGATGAAGAAGCCGTAGCCGTGCCATTGCCAGTGCCCGACGCTGCCGAGGAAGCTGCGCCATGCGTCGTTTTCAGAGCGGTTGTCGCCGATGGTAATCATGCGATCAGAGTTGGTCACGAAGTCGGTGTAGGCTGCGAGGTCGGATTTTTGCGGTCCACGGACGGTGAGGTGGTTTGTGATCAGGGTTGGGGCGTTTGTCAGGGTCATGTTGTGCCCTCGTTTGATAGGTCTTGCGGCCTCCGGCGGGAGTTTGAGTGGACATAGAAATTGGAGGCGCGAAGTGCCTGTGTCTGTTCAAAATTTGACAGAGAGTGTTGCACTATTTCTTTTTCCCGAAACCCGAGAGGCCGGGGGGCAGGGCGGAGCCTGCGCCCATGCCCGGAAAGCCTTGGGGGAGTTTGCCTTTGAGGGCTTTTGCCGCCTCTGCCATGGCTTTGGGGTCGTTCATGGCATCGCTGCCGCCTTTGCCGCTGAACATGCCTTTCATGGCTTGTTTCAGCATGCCGCCCTTGCCCATTTTCTTCATCATATCGCCCATTTGGCGCTGCTGTTTGATGAGTTTATTCAGCTCTGACACTTCCATGCCTGCGCCTTTTGCGATCCGCTTTTTGCGCGACGCGGCAAGCAGGTCGGGGTTGGCGCGTTCTTTTTTGGTCATTGAATTAATCAGGGCGATTTGGCGGGTCAGGATTTTGTCGTCGAGGCCCGCTTTGTCCATCTGCGACTTCATTTTCCCCATGCCGGGCATCATGCCCATCACGCCTTCCATGCCGCCCATTTTGATCATCTGCTCAAGCTGCATTTTCAGGTCGTTGAAGTTGAAACGACCCTTTTGGAAACGGCGCATCATGCGCTCGGCTTGTTCGGCCTCGATGGTGTCTTGCGCTTTTTCCACAAGTGCGACGATGTCGCCCATGCCAAGGATGCGGCCTGCAATACGGTCGGGCTCAAACGTCTCGATCGCGTCCATTTTTTCGCCAAGGCCGACGAAGCGGATCGGTTTGCCAGTGATTGCGCGCATCGAGAGCGCAGCACCGCCGCGCCCGTCGCCGTCCATACGGGTCAGGACAACGCCCGTGACGCCGATTTTGTCGTCGAATTCTTGCGCCACGTTGACCGCGTCTTGCCCTGTCAGGCCGTCGACCACGAGCAGGGTTTCGCGCGGGTTGACTGCGTCGCGTACGGCGGCGGCTTGGGCGATCAGGTCTGCGTCGATGTGCAAACGCCCTGCGGTGTCGAGCATGTAGACGTCGTAGCCGCCAAGCGAGGCCTGGGTTTTGGCGCGGCGCGCGATTTGGACGGGCGTTTCGCCTTTGACAATGGGAAGGGTGTCGACGCCGATTTGCACGCCCAAGATGGCGAGTTGTTCCATCGCGGCAGGGCGGTTGGTGTCGAGGGACGCCATGAGGACGCGCTTGCCTTCACGTTCTTTGAGCCGTTTTGCGAGTTTGGCGGTTGTGGTGGTTTTACCGGAGCCTTGCAGGCCGACCATCAGGATCGGGGCGGGTGCGTTGTCGATCTTGAGTTTGCCCGGATCGCTGTCGCCTGTGAGGATGTGGCGCAATTCGTCGTGCACGATTTTGACGACTTGCTGGCCCGGTGTGATGGATTTTGTGACCGACTGACCGGTTGCTTTTGCTTCTACGGCGGCGATGAAATCGCGGGCCACGGGCAGCGAGACGTCGGCCTCTAGCAGGGCGACGCGCACTTCGCGCAGGGCGGTTTTGACGTCGTCCTCGGAGAGCGCACCTTGTTTGGTGAGTTTGTCAAAGACGCCGGATAGCCGGTCAGATAGGTTCTCGAACATCGGCGTAAGCCCTCTTGAATACAGTAGCGCCCCCGTGGGTGCAACGCACTGACGGAGGGCGATCCCTATGAATAGGGACCGGAAAGCTGGTGCTATCCGGAGTTAAAGTTCGTTTACTGGGGGGATGTGGAGGAGTCAACAGTTTGCGGGCTTAAGTAATCTCTTGTGTTGTCGCACGTTATTCTTGCAATTGGAGGCAAGGGTTTTTGAGCGCACAGGTGATAGTATGGACAATTGGGACGAGATCAGGACGGCCTATCAGGTTGCGCGCAATGGCACGGTGTCGGGGGCTGCAGAGGCCTTGGGTGTGCATCATGCCACGGTTATTCGCCATATTGATGCGTTAGAGACCCGATTAGGTGCCAAGTTGTTTCAGCGTCATGCGCGCGGGTATACCGCCACCGAAGCGGGGGCGGATTTGTTGCAGGTGGCGCAAGCGACCGATGATCAGTTTGCCCAGCTAGCCGGTCGGATCAAGGGACGCGGCGAAGGTGTGAGTGGTGAGTTGGTGGTGACGTCGCTGACCACATTGTCGTATTTGTTGACCCCTGCGTTGGTCAGTTTTCAAGCGCTGCATCCTGATTTGAAGGTCAGGTTTATGACGGGCGAGCGGTTGTTTCGGTTGGAGTATGGTGAGGCGCATGTGGCTATTCGTGCCGGTGTGATGCCCGATCAGCCTGATAATGTGGTGCAGCCGTTTATGCAGCTTGGCGTGCGGTTGATGGCGTCAAAGGGGTATGTTGCGCGGTATGGCTTGCCTGTGGCGGGTGATTTTGCGGGGCACCGTTTTGTCGGGCAGGATGATGCGGCCAATCGTGCGCCGTTTAATCAGTGGCTGCGCGGGCAGGTGTCGGATGATCAGATTGCATTCGTTGCCACGGATGACCGTATTCGCGCGGCGGCGATTTTGCAGGGAGCGGGGATCGGGTTTTTGGCGGAGCGTGATGCGGTGGGGCGTGATGATTTGGTTGAGATCATGCCTGCGCGGGAGGATTGGGCGGCGCCGTTGTGGTTGGTGACGCATGTGGATTTGCATCGCACGTCCAAGGTGCAGGCGTTTTTGGCGCATTTGAAGGCGTTTGCGAAGGAGCATGCGGCGTGACGTTGATGGCGCGTCAGGGCCATTTGGCGATGCTGTTGTTCTCGGTCTTGGTGGCGGGGTCATTTGCGCTCGGCGTTTTGGTTGCTAATGAAATCGCACCAATGGCGTTGAATGCGGTGCGGTTCTGGATCGCGGCGGCGGTTATTGGCGTGGTGGTCATGTCGCGCGGCGGGGTTCCTGCGGGCTCGTTTGAGGCCCCTTGGCGGTATCTGATTTTGGCGGGCATTTTTGCGGTTTACTTTGTGTTTATGTTTGAGGGGTTAAAGACGGCCCCTGCGGTGAGCGCGGCGGCGGTGTTTACCTTGACCCCGATTTTGTCTGCCGGATTTGGCTGGTTGATTTTGCGCCAGATGTTGACCCGCCGCATGGCGGTCGCGTTGTTTATTGGCGGGGCGGGGGCGTTGTGGGTAATTTTTCGGGCCGATGTGCAGGCGCTGTTGCGGTTCGAGATTGGCCGTGGTGAGGCGATCTATTTTATGGGCTGCGTGTGTCATGCGCTATACACGCCATTGGTGCGTCGGCTGAACCGCGGCGAGACGGCGCTGATCTTTTCGTTTGGGACGGTTGTTGGGGCGGCAATTTTGTTGACCGTTGCGGGTTGGTCGGACTTGATGGCGACGGATTGGGCGGAATTGGCTCCGGTGGTTTGGGTGACCATTCTTTACACGGCTTTGTTTGCGACGGCGGCCACCTCGACGTTGTTGCAGTTTTCGGCGCTGCGCCTGCCGTCGTCCAAGGTCATGGCCTACACTTATTTGGTGCCTGCTTGGGTGATTGTTTGGGAAATTGTGCTGGGCGGTGTCGCGCCGCCTGTTGCCGTTGTTGCGGGGATTGCGTTGACGGCAGTGGCGTTGGTTTTGTTGTTGCGCGACTAATCGAGTTCTTGTGCGAGGAAGGCCTCGAATGCGTCCAGATCAATGGGGTCCATTTGCCCGAACCCTTGCATCCAGATGGACGCTGCGCGCATCGCATCGGGGTCGAGTTTGCACCATTTCACGCGCCCGTGTTTTTCTTGGGTGATCAGCCCTGCGGCAGTTAATACGCCGAGGTGTTTTGAGATTGCGGCCAGTGACATCGTGAAGGGTTCGGCGACATCTGTCACCGCCATATCGTCTTCCAGCAGCATCCCGAGGATGGCGCGGCGGGTTGGGTCGGCGAGGGCCGCAAAGGTGGCGTCGAGTGAGTTGCTCATAGGCTGATTAAGCGCGGTGCGTGTGAAACGTCAACCATTTGGTTGAATATCAAAACGCGTTAAATTAGGTTCATTTTACGAAAACCGGCCCATCAATTTTTTATAAATACTCATCTTTTACAAGGGTTTACGCGGGTATAACGCCTACTTGACTCAGCGCCCCGTGCAACCTAAACCCTGCCTAACTCTTTGTGGGACTTGAAATTGATGTCTGACCCCCGCGATCCATCCGACGATAGTGCCCGATTAAAGGCATTGGAGGCGAAGCTGGCGCAGGCGAGACAGGTCGAATACGTCAAGGAGCACGGAGACGAGCATTATAGTCAGGCGCAACAAGCTTGGCGTATGGTGATCGAACTCGTCGCCGGTCTTGGGATCGGATTTGGCATTGGGTATAGTCTGGACTTGTTCTTTGGGACGCTTCCGATTTTCCTCGTGCTGTTTATATTTTTGGGCTTTGCTGCGGGTGTCAAAACCATGTTGCGGTCAGCCCAAGAGATGCAAAGAAAACAGTCGGCACCAGCTGACGAACATGAGGGTGAAAACCGTGGCAACTGAGACAACCGCTGCTGAAGATACCGGGCTGGTTTTCCACCCGTTGGATCAATTCATGGTTAAGCCGTTGTTCGGCGACGGTGTGATCCACTGGTATACCCCGACAAACGTGACGCTTTGGATGGCGATTGCGGTTCTTTGTATTGTTGGTTTGTTTGTTTTGGGCAGCCGTGGTCGTGCGATTGTGCCGACGCGTGTCCAGTCCATTGGTGAACTGATGTACGGTTTTGTGTACAAGATGGTTGAGGACGTGACCGGTAAAGAGGGCGTTAAGTACTTTCCTTACATCATGACATTGTTTCTGTTCATTCTTTTCGCAAACTTCTTGGGTCTGATCCCGATGGCGTTCACAACAACAAGCCATATCGCGGTGACTGCGGTGCTTGGTTTTGGTGTGTTTTTTGCGGTCACCATTCTTGGTTTCGTGTTGAACGGTCCGAAGTTTTTGGGTCTGTTCTGGATGTCCGAGGCCCCGCTGATCTTGCGTCCTGTTATCGCGATCATCGAGCTTATCTCTTACTTCGTGCGCCCTGTTAGCCACTCTATCCGTCTTGCGGGTAACGTGATGGCCGGCCACGCGGTTATCAAAGTTTTCGCAGGTTTTGCTGCCATTGCAGTCATCAGCCCCGTGTCCATTCTGGCGATCACCGCCATCTATGGACTTGAGGTGCTGGTGGCCGGTATTCAGGCCTACGTCTTTACCATTCTGACCTGTGTGTATTTGAAAGATGCGTTGCATCCGTCGCACTAAGTTAGTCACGTCACTACAACTTTATTCCATCGTAAGGAGAATCTCATGGAACTCGTAGCAGCAGCCGCACTCGGCAAATTCATCGGCGCAGGCTTGGCCGCAATCGGTTCCGGCGCAGCCGCAATCGGTGTTGGTCACGTCGCTGGCAACTTCCTGGCAGGCGCATTGCGCAACCCGTCCGCAGCTGCGTCGCAAACTGCCACACTGTTCATCGGCCTCGCATTCGCAGAAGCTTTGGGGATCTTCTCGTTCCTCGTAGCGCTGCTTTTGATGTTCGCTGTATAAATAAAACCGTTATCCTTACGGCTGATCTGCGCGCCTGAACCGGTGCGCAGGTTGGTATAACCAAAGGTATTCGGGGGCCACCATGGCAACAGAGACTGTCGAAAACGGGGCGGAAACATCTGCAGGCATGCCGCAGCTAGATTTCTCGACCTTTCCGAACCAGATTTTCTGGCTCGTCGTCACCCTAGTGGTGATTTATCTTGTGCTGTCGCGCATTGCACTTCCGCGCATCGGTGCGGTTCTTGCAGAGCGGTCCGGCACAATTACGAATGATATTGCGGCAGCTGAAGAGCTGAAGCACAAAGCTGTCGAAGCGGAAGCTGCTTATCAGAAGGCTTTGGCTGATGCACGCGCACAGGCTGGCACGATTATTGCCGAGGCCAAAGCGGTTGCGCAGTCCGATCTTGAGAAAGAGATCAAAAAGGCTGATAAGAAGATCAACGCGAAAGCGGCCGAGAGCGAAAAAGTGATTGCAGAAATTCGTGATGGGGCCGTCAAAAGCGTCACACAGGTTGCCAAAGATACGGCCAAGGAATTGGTTGCATTGTTTGGTGGCACGGCTGATGCGAAAACGATCACAGCGGCTGTTGCTGCGCGCATGAAGGGTTAAGGACATGAAAAATCTGACCGCGACCCTATTTGTTGTGATGGCATCGCCCGCGTTTGCTGCAACTGGCCCGTTTGTATCGCTGCGCAACACGAACTTTATCGTGCTGCTCGCGTTCCTGCTGTTCATTGGCATCTTGGTATATTTCAAAGTGCCGTCCAAGATTGGTGAGATGCTTGATAGTCGCTCGACCGCGATTAAAGCGGATCTGGATGAAGCGCGTGCCTTGCGTGACGAAGCACAATCTCTGCTCGCCTCTTATGAGCGCAAGCAGAAGGAAGTGCAGGAGCAGGCGGCGCGTATCGTTGAGATGGCACGCGAAGAGGCTGCAAGTTCTGCGGTGACTGCGAAAGCCGAGATCGAGGCCTCTATTGTGCGTCGTCTTGCCGCCGCAGAGGACCAGATGAACAGCGCGCGCGATTCTGCGGTGAAGGCTGTGAAGGATCAGGCTGTTGTGGTGGCTGTTGCTGCTGCGAAAGACCTGATTGCGGCGCAGATGGACGCCAAGGGTGCAAACCAGTTGATTACAGACGCGATTGCGACTGTGGAAGCCAAGCTGCACTAAGATTTTAGGATGGGTTTTAACCTATCTTGAAGAGAGGCCCTCCGCATTGCGGCGGGCCTTTTTTGTGGCGAATATGTCAAAAGTGTTAACGGGATTGAGAGTCTCCCGATTTTTCCGCAGCTCGCGGTGCTGGGTCGGAGGCTTATGGTTTTCTGTACGTCCAACGACGACGTCGTTTGAGGCGATGGGGCTGTCGTAATTACCGGTTTGCTTCGTGTTCAAACCGCTTTTGTGCGTAGATTTCGTTGCGTTCCGCTTTGTGTTGGTCCGAGAGTGCGGTGTCGACAAAATCCATATGGGCGTGAATTGCGGCTCTGGCTGCGGGCGCATCGCGTGATTGCAGTGCTGTGTTGATTGCGCGGTGTTGTTCCAGCAGGATATCGCGCGTGGACCGCTGTTTGAACATGACCGTCCGGTTGTAGAACACCCCTTCGCGCAGCAATTCGTACATCGCCCGCATCATATGGAGCATGATTACGTTGTGGCTGGCCTCGATGATCGCGAGGTGGAATTCCGCGTCGAGCCGTGCTTCTTCGGCGGGGGTGCGTTTGGTATGAGCCACTTCCATTTTTCCAAAGATCGAATCGATGACTTTGAGGTCGGTGTCTGAACCGAGTTTCGCGGCCCGTTCTGCTGCCACGCCCTCCATGTCCCGCCGGAAGCTGATGTAGTCGAACACCGCGACCTTATGTGAAGCGAAAAGCGCGAGCAGGGCGGGGGAGAACGCGCTGCCAAGCACATTCGCCACGAACACCCCTGCGCCCGCTTTGCTGGCCAAAAGCCCGCGCGTTTGCAGATCGCTGAGTGCTTCGCGCAAGGATGGCCGAGACACGCCCATGCGTTCCGAGAGTTCCCGCTCGGACGGGAGTCGTTCGCCCGGCCGTAGGATGCCGCGCAGGATGAGCTCTTCGATTTGCCGCACGACGCCCATCGAGAGTTTTTCTTGTTGGA
>RCMY010001154.1_pt1 | contig 25137 bp, 20 predicted proteins | sample 2041341 | NCBI WGS metagenome assembly RCMY01 (sample SAMN09708234, study PRJNA481090) | Marine sediment metagenome, whole genome shotgun sequencing project.
GGGTTCAGATATATCTTTTCATACTTGATCGATTTCCAGAAACGTTCGATATAGATGTTGTCCAGTGCCCTTCCCTTGCCGTCCATCGATATTCGGACCTCATGCTCCTTGAGCACTTCGATATATTGGGTGCTCGTATATTGGGATTCTGAATACTACACAAGATATTCTCAACGATGTACAACAAGCAGATTTTGAAAGCTATATACAGGCGGGCGGTGGCTTTGTGGGTATACATGCCGCGACCGATACCGAATATGATTGGCCTTGGTACAATAAGTTGGTCGGGGCGGTTTTTGATGGCCATCCTCGGGTACAGGATGCCAAACTGCAAATTGTAGATAAAGACCATCCGGCTACAAAAGGTCTGGATTCGGTATGGACCAAAAGCGACGAATGGTACAACTTCAAAAATATAAATCCGGACATTAATGTCCTAATAAAAATTGATGAAACTAGTTATGAAGGGGGAACGAACGGCGATGACCATCCGATTTCTTGGTGCCACAAATACGATGGCGGGCGAGCGTTTTACACCGAGATGGGGCATACCGATGAGACTTTTGAAAATGCTGTATTTCTAAAACATTTGCTCGGCGGTATTTATTATGCTATGGGCGATGGCAAGTTAGAATATGATTTGGCAAAAACGGAACGTGTTCCGCCAGAAGACCGGTTCGTAAAAAAGGTTTTGGATTTTAACCTTAACGAACCTATGGAGCTAGACGAACTGCCGGGCAGGGGAATACTGTTCGTAGAGCGTAGGGGAGTTTTAAAACTTTATGATTTCGTAAAGGAGGAAACCGAGACTATCGCCCAACTAAATCTTTTCTATGGCAATGAAGATGGTCTATTGGGCCTTGCCGTCGACCCGAATTATCAAGAAAATAATTGGATATATCTTTTTTATTCAAAGGCCGGAGAAACCTCGCAACAACATATTTCTAGATTCACTTTAACTGGGAATAAACTTGAGCTTGAATCGGAGAAAATCCTACTAACAATCCCTACCGACCGTCACTGTTGTCATAGCGGTGGAGCATTGGAGTTTGGTCCGGATGGAAATCTCTTTATTACCGTCGGCGATAACACGAATCCTTTTGAGTCTTCCGGCTTTGCGCCTATTGACGAACGTGCGGGCAGAAAGGCGTTCGATGCGCAACGTTCCGCGGCGAACACGAACGATCTGCGAGGCAAGATTCTACGCATAAGACCCGAGGCCGATGGCAGCTATTCCATTCCCCTAGGCAATCTTTTTCCCGTTGGCACCCCGAAAGCACGGCCCGAAATTTATGTCATGGGCAATCGTAATCCGTTCCGGCATTCCATAGACAGCGAGACTGGCTATCTCTACTGGGGCGATATCGGACCCGATGCGGGCAAGGCGGACCCCGAACGCGGCCCGAGCGGTATGGGTGAATACGATCAGGCACGAAAAGCGGGCTTTTGGGGTTGGCCCTACACCCGCGGCGCCAACGAACCATACAACGATTTTGATTTCGTTACCGAAACCTCGGGGCCGAAATTCGATCCGCAAAAGTTGGTCAACAATTCGCCCAACAATACGGGGTTGCAAGAACTTCCGCCAGCTCAGGCTTCGATGATTCCCATGACGTATTATCGCTCCGAGGAATTTCCTTGGATGGGAGATGGGGGTATCAATCCCATGGCCGGACCAGTTTTTCACGCTTCCGACCATCCCGACGCCAAAAATGGTTTTCCGACTTATTTTGAAGGAAAACTGTTTTTATACGAATGGATGCGTGATTGGATCTATGTGATTACTTTGGATGAAGACCAAAACTACGTGAAAGCGGATGCCTTTATGCCGAACACCGAATTTTCGCATCCGATGGATATGGTTTTCGCTTCTGATGGAAAATTGTATGTATTGGAGTACGGCCAAAAATGGAATTCCCAAAACTTGGATGCTCGTCTGAGTAGTATTTCCTTTTTATCCGGCAATAGAAGGCCTGTGGCCAAGATGACGAACGACAAAACGGTAGGTGCTGCGCCGCTGGTAGTGCAATTTTCCGGCGATAAATCCTTGGATTATGAAAATGATACACTTACCTACGCGTGGTACTTTACGGATGATAACGTGCAATCATCCGAAGTGAACCCCGAATTTATTTTTAAAATGGACGGCATTTATGATGTACGCCTAAAAGTTACCGACGCTGAAGGGAACAGTTCCACCGCAAACACAAAGATTATGGTAGGCAACGATGCGCCGACCTTGACGGTACAGGTCGCCGAAAACGATTCGGTCTATTGGAACGGCAAATAAATAGACTACAAAATACAGGTCACTGATAAACAAGATGGTACTACCGTTGACGGCTCTATTTCCGCGGAAGATGTACAAGTGACTTTCGACTACATCCCCGAGGGAAGAGATATGGTAAAAGCGACCGTTGGACATCAAAGAAATACGGTTTCCGAAGGCAAATCAGCTATCGCAGGCTCCGACTGTAAAGCATGCCATGCCGTCGATGAAAAAGTAAATGGCCCGAGTTATACCGACATTGCCAAAAGGTACGGCAAGGACGATACCGGCTATTTGGTGTCAAAGATTATTAAAGGAGGTGGCGGTGTCTGGGGCGAAAGTGCCATGTCGGCCCATCCACAATTGAATGTCGATGAGGTCGCCTTAATGGTCGACTATATGCTGTCCCTTAAACCCGAGGATCGGAAAGAAGTGAAATCACTTCCCTTGGAAGGCACCTTGACTTTTGACCAACATTTAAATTCAAAGAGTGAAGGCACCTATATTTTAATGGCATCCTATAGGGATAAAGGCAATCCCGACCAACCCGATTCACAGCTAACGGCCAATGAACAATTTATGTTCAACAGCCAAAAAATACAAGCCGAAAACGCCAACGAGATTAGCGAGGGCATAAATACATGGAGTACGAATTATTCAAGGGTAGTGGGCAGCCTCGTTCACAATTCATACTTACGATTCGATAACCTGGACCTAAAGAATCTCAAAGGGCTGAAATATGCGACATTCTATAATTCGGGCTACGATTTTAAAGGTATCCTGGAAATTAGACAAGGTGCTTTGGACGGCCCGATTATAGGTAAGCAAGCCTTAAGTTATAAGGGCAAGGAAAAAACGAAATATTATGAAATTCCCGTAAAACCGCTCGTCGAAAAAGGAACACTTTACTTGGTTTTTAAAAACCCGAAAAACAAATTGCACAGTATTGGACATGCCGATTGGATTTCCTTTAACTACTTGCGTTAATCGCTAACAAAACAGGGCTTGATTGAACCCTAAGAGTAAAGCAGTAGAAAAGTGGAAACAAACAAGCACAATACATATTTTAAAATCTAATATGGGAAAGTGATGTTCCGAAATGGAGCTATAATAGCACTATAACGGTCAACCTTCATATCCGTAAGTATTTTACCTATATTTAAACCACCAATTCCAATATCTGATTTATGTATAAAAAATTACTCATCCTGGTTCTCTTATGCACCTCCACAACCTTCGGGCAGGACTATTTTCTGAAAAAATATGCTCCTTATAAACAAGACATCCCCTCTCCTGAACAGTTTCTGGGCTACGGCATTGGCGAGCACCACACCCGGCACGACCGAATCGTATCCTATTTGCAGCAATTGGCAGATGTATCCGACAGGGCGTCCCTTCATACCTATGGGGAGACGCATGAGGGACGCAAGTTGGTCATGTTGACGGTAACGACTCCCGAAAATCTATCCAATCTTGCATCCTTAAAACAACAACATCTAGCGTTTACGGATCCCTCGCAAAATGTTTCGAATTATGGGGATGTCCCCGTTTTCATTAATCTGGCCTATAATGTACACGGCAATGAACCTTCCAGTTCGGAAGCGGCCCTGTTGAGTGCCTATACCTTGGTCGCCTCGGAGAATCCCGAGATTATGGGATACCTTTCCAATGCGGTGATTATGATCGATCCGACCATCAATCCCGATGGGCGTGACCGCCATACTCAATGGGCCAATAGCTATCAGGGAGACCCCAACGTTAGCGACCCACAAGATGCGGAGCACAACGAGTATTGGCCGGGCGGGCGAACCAACCACTATTGGTTCGATCTGAACCGCGATTGGTTGCTCGCCATCAATCCTGAAAGTAGGGGGAAATTGGATTGGTACCACGAATGGTATCCGAACGTGGTTACCGATTTTCACGAGATGGGTACCCAGAGCAGCTACTTTTTCGAACCTATGAAGGATAACGGCAGCTTGAATCCCATCATGCCGAAGGAGAACTACGAGGACCTCAATACCATGTTCGGCCTGGCATTCGCCAAGGCGTTGGATAGTATCGGTTCTTTTTATTTTACCAAGGAGGTTTTCGATGGCACATATCCGGGGTATGGCTCTTCGTATCCCGATGTTCAAGGGGGGCTGGGGCTGCTTTTCGAACAGGCCAGCTCACGGGGGCATGAACAGACGACCGCTTTTGGCAAGATTACTTTCCCATTTACCATCCGCAACCAATTTGTTTCCAGTATGGCTACGGTGAAAGCGGCCGTGACAAACAAGGCTTATCTCAGAAAATATCAACAGGATTTCTTCAAGAGTGCGCTAAGCCGAGCCGTAAAGCCCAAGTTAAAAGGTTATACTTTTGGCGATGTCAAGGATCAAAACCGCACTAAGGCCTTTATCGATAAGCTGTTATTGCATAGAATTAAGGTATACCGTTCGGGAGACGCCTTCACGGTACCCACAGAGCAGCCCCAATATCGGATGGTTCAGACCATGTTCGAAACCTATAACCAATACCGCGATAGCGTTTTCTACGATGCTTCGGCCTGGTCTCTGGCGAATTTCTACAATATGCCCTACCGATCGGTCAACTCGCTTGACCTGGGAACGCAAGTAACTACTGTCGACAGTTTGATCAAAGTGGCCCCGGTCACCCGTTCGGAATATGCCTATATTATAGATTGGGACGATTACAACGCCCCGGCGGTGCTGAACTACCTTCAAGAAAAGAAATTGGTGATTTCCTCCGCCTTCAAGCCGTTTGAGATAAAGGCGGGCGATGCGACCCGAAAGATGAACTATGGTAGCCTGGTGGTGCCGGTAGCCCTACAAAAGAAAAGTGCCGATGAGGTCTTCCAAATACTGGGGGAAGCGCAAAAACGTTTTCAGGTGCCGATGTATACTTTGTCGACCGGTTATAGCACAAAGGGAATCGATTTGGGAAGTCCTTTCGTTCGGCCGTTGAAAAAACCGAAAGCGGCCATGCTCATCGGAACCGGAACCCGCTCCTACGAGGCAGGGGAGGTGTGGCATTTGTTGGATACCCGGGTACACATGCCGATTACCAAACTGCCGATGCGGACTTTCACCAAGGCCGATTTCAGCAAGTACAACACCTTGGTCATGGTATCGGGAGACTACGATTTAACGGATAAACAGTTCGAAAAACTAAAATCTTGGGTCAGTGGTGGAAATACCTTGATTACGATAGGAACCGCCACCAAGTGGGCCGTTGATAAAAAATTGGTCGCGGAAAGGCTTACGGATCAGATAAAGGATTCGTTGGAGCAGCAGCAAGATTCCCTGAAAAAGGATGCCCTGGAAACGGTGGTACGCAAGCCCTACGTGGAATCCGCTGAAAATCTGGGTAAAGAAGGTGTGGGCGGCATCATTGTCAAGGTAGATTTGGATACGAGCCACCCGCTTGCCTTTGGCTATACCGATACTTCGATTCCCGTTTACAAGAACAATACCGTTTGGCTGGCCCCGAGCAAGAATGAATATGCCACCGTTGCGAAGTACAGCAGCGACCCGCATATTGATGGTTTTATCACCCAAAAAAACCTAGAAGAAAACTTAAAGCCCTCAGCCTCCCTGGTGGTCAGTAAACTGGGCAGTGGCCGGGTGGTTTTGTTCGCCGACAATCCGAACTTCAGGGGAAGTTGGTACGGTACGAACCGTCTGTTCTTGAATGCCTTATTTTTGGGGGACGAAATTGAGGTTCCTTCGCGGGACATCCAAAAAAAATCTGACTGATGAAATCAAATGCTATCTTAATAACCACGCTCCTTTTACTGATAGGGATATTTCAAGCCGTATCGCAATCCGCGCAGGGCGACGGCCCTCACGACCAACTTATTATACGCGGGGTGATGCTGATCAATGGTACCGGCGCGCCTCCGCAGGGGCCCATCGATATTGTGGTTGAAAACAATATTATCAAGAAAATCGAGGTAGTCGGCTACCCTGGGGTGGCCATCGACGAGACCAAGCGCCCCCAATTAAAACCGGGAGGTAAGGAACTGGATTGCAATGGTATGTATCTGCTACCCGGATTTATCGATATGCACGGACATATCGGCGGAGAGGCGCAAGGGGCAGAACCCGATTATGTGTTTAAACTCTGGATGGGCCATGGCATCACAACGGTAAGGGAGCCTAGTGGTCGTGGCGTGGATTTTACGATGGACCTTAAACGGAAGAGCGCAAAAAATGAAATTGTAGCCCCTCGCATCTATGCGTATACCGGCTTCGGACAGACCAGCGAATCCTTCAATCCCCTGAACGATATTCCCATTTCCACACCCGAACAGGCGCGGGAATGGGTACGTGCCAACGCCAAAAAGGGAGCGGATGGCATTAAATTCTTCGGTGCCGAGCCGGAAATCATGAAGGCCGCGCTGGAGGAAAACAAAAAACTGGGCCTGGGCTCCGCCTGCCACCATGCGCAATTGAGCGTGGCACGTTGGAACGTGCTGCACTCCGCCCGAGCGGGACTCACCTCCTTAGAGCATTGGTACGGACTTCCGGAAGCACTCTTTGATGACCGCACGGTGCAGGACTATCCCTTGGATTACAATTACCAAAACGAGCAGCATCGTTTCGAAAATGCCGGGCAATTATGGGAACAGGCAGCCGAACCCTATTCCGAACATTGGGAAAAAGTCATCACCGAACTGTTGGAACTCGATTTCACCCTAGACCCAACCTTCAATATCTACGAGGCAAGTCGCGACCTGCAACGCGCGAGAAGGGCCGAATGGCACGAAGACTATACCCTGCCCTCACTCTGGGAGTTCTATCAACCCAGTAAAATATCGCATGGCAGCTACTGGCACGATTGGGGCACGGAGCAGGAAGTGGCCTGGAAACACAATTATAAGTTATGGATGACTTTTGTCAACGAGTACAAAAACCGGGGAGGTCGAGTAACCACCGGATCTGATTCAGGCTTTATTTTTCAGCTTTATGGTTTTGCCTACATCCGGGAGCTGGAGCTGTTACGGGAAGCCGGTTTTCACCCATTGGAAATCATCCGGTCGGCTACCTTGAACGGGGCGGAAGCATTGGGAGCTGCCAATCAAATAGGCAGTGTAGCCCTAGGAAAGTTGGCTGATTTTGTCGTGGTCGAGGAAAATCCCCTGAAAAACCTCAAAGTGCTCTACGGTACGGGCGCTATAAAACTAACGGAGGACAATGAGGTCGTACGCGTCGGCGGGGTAAAATATACCATTAAAGACGGAATCATCTACGATGCCAAAGCCCTGTTAGAGGATGTAAAGAAGCAGGTCGATGCGGCAAAAGAAAAGGATAACTATCGAATTTTACAGCCTGGGATTAAAGGCAAATAATAGATAGAGTCAAAGCCTAGCCGAAACCCCTCATGGACGCTAGGTAATCAAACCTCCTTACGAATACTTTCCTTGTACTCTTTGGCGAACACGTCTAAGGTCGCTTAGGCATTTATACAAAGGTTCAAAGCTTATCATAACCCTTAAATTTAGGACTGACAATCCGCTTCCATTCCGGATGCTTCTTTATGTACGCAAAAACAAAAGGACAAAAAGGGAGTAGTGTTATATCATTATCATCAAGAAACTGCAATGTTTTCTCAACTACAGCACTTGCGGCGCCTTTTCCTTTTAGTTCGGGGTCGGTTTCGGTGTGCACGAGTGCAATATCATTGCCAGGCTCTTTATAATCGATGAAAGCGTAACGGCCATCAATCTCGATTTCAAAGCGTTTTTTATCCTCGTTTTTAACTAATGGGATGTCTTTATATTCTGTTTTCATATCTTAATATACTTATTTGTTTCTATTTACGAAGGGCTTTTAAGCCCCTGTTGATCATAGCACCCATACAACCAATACGGGCTGAAAAAATTGGGATTGATTTATCTTTATAAATCAATCCCGGCAACACCTAAATATATCGAAAGACTGACTTTTCGGAAAAAGAATGACATAACAATACCTGCCAGATATAAAAAGAGCGAGAGATTCATTCTCTTATCCGTGCTGTATACGTTGCCAACGCTTGATTCTTTCTAGGCTTCCTATAGATGGTATTTTTGAAGTCCGGTGTACGCCAGGACGTCTTAAAGTGGAGATTTACAATTCATCGAGGTCGGGGACCCTGAACTTTTCAATGTCCCAATCGGCTTTTTTTGCTCCTGCAAGATAGGTCGATTCAAGAAATGCGAGCAGTTCTTCCCTTGGATTGTCTGCATCCAATAGATTTTTATAGGTAAGGAGTGCCATGGGGCTGCCGTTACTATCGACCCATTCGGCGGAAGAAGGTTTTATGGCTTCTTCCTTCACACCATCGGGCGAAGGATAGGTGTAGGAATAAAAGGCCGGTTCGGGAACGTTTTCATCGCCGGGCCAGAAGCCAAAGCTTATGCATTCGTGGGTATAGGCGTCCTTATCCGAAATTCGAGCGTCTTTTGGCATAGGGGGTGCTTCATTGCCGGAGAAGCGTGTTACGACCAGATCCATAGAATGCCAATAAAGATGAACCGGACAGGTCTTGCCATAAAAACGACCGCTGAATTCCTTGAATACATTATTAATCCAAACCATCGACCTCCATAAATCGCTGGCGTAAGTTTTGTCGTAATGGTGGTATTCTGTGATTTCTTCAAACGCTTGTTCAACGCCCAAGTCAAACGGTACATCCACAATAGAAACTGAAACATCCATTGTTTGAAGGGTTTCCATAAGCTTTTGATAAAAATCTGCGACGGTAAGATTGTCGTCAATAGGGAAGCTCCCTGATTCTCCTTGGCTGCTGCTGACCTCTAACCGATGGTCTATAACGTTTATGGTAATTTCAAATTGGTCCGTACCCGAGTTATAGGGGATCGGGCCGGTGGTAAATCCGTTTGTCCCGATATATTCGGTGATGTACCACCAATGATTTTTTCTGGGCGTCATTTTCAGCCTAATTTTTCCTAGGACTTGCAAAAACAAGTGCAGTGTCATTTTCTTTTTTTCGTTCCCCTTGTAATCAAGGCTGGGCAATTTAATTTGTTTATCCATGTTCTCTGGTTTTAATATGAAATTCGTTTTTTCTTTTTCCGATTCGGTTAAAAGCAGTGCCGAGTTCAGAATTTAATTTTAAAAAAGTCCTGCGTTACTATTTTTAACCCATGCCGGTTGACTTGGTGATAACAGACCGGCTTTTAGGGCACTGAAATTACTAATCTTTTTCCCGATGCTATATCTTGTTCCCATAGACTTTCAATATCCTCAAGCTTGCCTTTGAACAAATCGAGGTCTAAATTGCCGTCGGCGGTCAATTGAAACATTTCGGGAAGTATATTTTTAACCGCTGCCGCTTTCACTTCCAACACTAATTGGTCATCGTTTTGGGTTTCTGGATCCTTAAAATCTTTATATTTAGGTGTCTCTCCCAACTTCTCTATGACTGCTGCTTTCATTTTTTTTGATTTTTTACTGAGCTTCGACATGATTTGGGTATTACCTTGACATTTGTTTTGTTAGTTCATAGTTAGATGCTAGTTCCCCTTGAGCTTTATTACCGTTATTATCCAATTGTATCAGTTTGTTTTCCCCGACCAAGTAAGAGGAGCTTTCGTCATTTTCACTATTCCTCAGCGTGATTTTATTTCCTCCATCGTTCCATTTGAAAGTCCCCTTCTCGCTAAAGGTACCATCTTCTTTTCCCAGGTATTTGGATTCTTTTTCATATTTCAGATCCTCCTTTAAAATTAATTCTGTTTGGATACCACTACAATCCGCGCAGGGCAAACCCCCCTGGTAAACGCCTTGCCAATCCAACGAATTTTTACTCGTGTGGGCTGGGGTTGTTTCGCTGGTTTCGTGTTCAAGTTCAAGGGGTTTGTTCTGCTTCTTGTCCGGTTTGCAAGCGGTAATCATCAGCATTAAAACCAAAGTTGTATGAAAGTAAGTTTTCATAATAGTAAATTTTCTAGTGTGGTTTATCCTTCTAATCAAAACCTTGATGGGGATGAACGCCGACCCCCTTTTGGTTTGTCGGAAGGTGGGGAATTATAGTCCAATAGTATAAAAGGACTCATCCGTTCCAATCTTAACGAAACCCGCTGGGAATGAAAGTATGCACCCGAAATCCATCGCCAGCAAAGTGCGGTTCTCTTGGCTTTCTGTCAATTCTACAGCTCTCGTTTTCATTTAACGCATGTTTAAAGGCAACATATAAAGGTCGGTAGTCGGTTTCATATCGAATATTCGATGTATGATGTTTTCTGCTACCGACCTTTGATGAATCTTGTGCTACTGAATTCTGGTGATTTGCTACTGCTTGATAAATTGAAGATTAGCTACCAACTTAACTTTTTCACTCACTACAATATTACCAGCTTCGGTTACCGCGCTCCAGTTTAAATTGAAGTCCTTACGGTTAATAGTTCCGGTAGCTTCAAAACCTGCTTTGGTCTGTCCGTATTGGTCATCGGCTATCCCGTTGAAATCCACTTGCAGGGAAACTTCCTTGGTTACGTCCCTAATCGTCATATCGCCTACCATGGTTTCTCCGTCAAAAGATTTTGATTTGAAAGAAAGATTGGGATATTTTTCGGCATTGAAAAAATCATCTGACTTTAAATGGGTGTCCCTGTCTTTGTTTTTTGTGCTGATCGAATCGATTTTTGCGCTAAAACTGAATTTAGCGTCCTTAAAGGTTTCATCGGCTGATTCAATGGCTGCATCAAATTCGCTGAAACTACCTGATACCGTTGAAATCATCATATGTTTTACTTTGAATTCGATATCAGAATGACCTTGATCTACTTTCCAATTTGTTTTTCCTGTTGTTTCCATTTTTTAAGATTTTTATGTTAAACATTTTAATTTGACACAAAGCTACACTGTAGTATGATGCTGTGCATTGATGTATGATAAGAAGATATATATGTGGCAATCCATTTTAAGATTGGCATAGACGCCATTTCAGCTTTGCCTTGGCACTAGCATTTCAATTTCTAAATTGGTTTTAAGGGTTGAAATTGCATCACCCCTTACCGATCCCGAGACACTCATGGTATTGCGATAATTAGCACTTGAACAAACCGGAAAATACATGTTGGTGGTCCGGATACCGTTACTGGGGTCAAAACCTATCCATCCGGCACCGGGCAAGAATACTTCCGTCCAACCATGAAGTTCAAATTTTGGGTCTTCTGCCTCAATATAAAAATAGCCGCTTGCAAAGCGTGAGGCAATGCCAAAGTGCCTCAATAATTGAATTTGCATCCAAGCAAAATCCCTGCAGGAACCTCTTTTTAGTTTAAATGTTTCATCGGGTAGGTAAGGTTCTCCTATTTCACGTATTTCAAGGACAAAATCTTTATGAATTCGAATGGTCAGCTCACTGAGAAAAGCAAGTGTATCGCCATTTGTCTCTGACAATATTTTCTCACCATATTTCTTTAAAGATGTAGAAATGGTTATCGTATCTAGACAGGGTTTTAATAGATTTTTTAAATTATCCGAATAGGAAAAAGGCAGGTGGTTATGGCTTGGGGGGGACAAAAGAAAATTAAATGGATTGTATGGTGTTATAACTAATACGGATACTGCCCTGATACTTAGTTGGGTATACATGCCATTATACCAGCTAAAATGAACGGTATTGTTCTCGACATCGGTCTGTTCAGTAATTCCGGTGGGCTCTGGAGATACTTGCAACCTGAAGCTTTTCAGTGCTGTATAGGGAGTTTCTTTGGGCTTGAACCTAAAGTAATGCGGTTCTAAAAAAACTTCGGATTGATAGGTATATTCCGTTTCGTGTGTGATTTTAATTTCCATAGGTACTATTGCCAGGCTGTGACTTTTGTTTCTCTTAGGATATCCTTTTCCGGGACATTTCTAAATGTTCTTTAAGCTTAAGCGACTGCGTTGGCAAAGAAAGAATCATAAACGGCGGTCGATACGCCATTAAGGTCTTTCTGGAAAGTGTCTATGTACTCGTGTAGCCCACTATCAAAAATATCTTCGATATCGGCGAATTCGAGTTGGGCCTTGAGTTTGCCTAGCTGTTTTTCGGCAGTATTGGTATATCCGCTTTCATTACCGGTGATTGCGCTTAAGGACTTTTCGGTCTCGATCAAACAGAAATTCATCGAGCGAGGGAAAACCTCATCCAGAATCAAAAATTCCGAAATGTTCAAGGCGGTAAGTTTCCCGTATTTTTTTCGGTACATATCATAGGCCGATACCGATTTAAGCAACGCCGCCCATTGCGAGAGATCTAGGGGAGTGCCGACAGCTTGCTGATCGGGGAGCAGGATATGGTATTTTACATCCAAAACCCGTGATGTCTTGTCCGCACGTTCAATCAATTGGCCCATCTTACCAAAATGCCATCCATCGTTACGGGAAATACTGATGGCGAATATGCCGTATAGCAGTTGACAACCTTCCTTGATTTTTTTGAAAAAAACACGTGGGTCGGTGTCTTTCCACATCTTTTTTTCCAGGCCTTCCTTCATCATGAAATAGACCGAGTTTATTTGCTCCCATACTTCCTTAGTTAATTCGGGCCGGATCGCCCGGGCGTTTTCCCTAGCGTTGCAAACGGAGTTGTAGACCGAATTTGGGTTTTTGGGATCAAATCCTAAAAAATAAATAACCTGTTCTTTTTTCACCTTTTCGTAAAGGGACTCGTACAAATTCCAATCCCCTGTAATTACTACCAGAGGTTTCCATTGCTGCTCGGCATCGGGTGCCGATTCTAAAGAAAGATTGAAATTTACATCCATAAAACGGGCATAATTTTCAGCCCGCTCCACGTATCTATTCATCCAATACATGGTATCCGCAATTCTACTTAACATAGTTGTATTTTAGTTATTACCCAAGACCCAGGTATCTTTGCTACCCCCACCTTGAGAAGAATTTACGACCAAAGACCCTTTTTTAAGTGCTACTCTCGTCAATGCACCGGGTATGACCTTAATATCCTTTCCATATAGAATGTAGGGCCTTAAATCTACATGTCTTCCCTCTATGGTATTATCGCAAAGTGTTGGCACCCTTGACAGGTTTATCATAGGTTGGGCAATATAATTCCTTGGATTATTTTTGATTTTAACGACAAATTCGTCCTGTTCTTTTTTTGTGGCATGAGGACCGATCAACATACCATATCCTCCGGAACCATCGGTTTGCTTTACTACTAATTGAGAAATGTTTTCAATAACGTAATTGCAATCTTGTTTTTCGGCACAGATGTATGTCTTAATATTGGGTATCAGTGCTTCTTCGCCGAGGTAATACTTAATTAACCTTGGAATATAGGCATAAACGGCCTTGTCATCCGCCACTCCTGCACCGGGAGCATTGACCAAGACTACATTTCGTTTGAGATAGGCGTCAAAAAGTCCGGGGGTACCTAAAAGGGAATCTTTGTTAAATACTTTGGGGTCTATAAACTCATCATCGACCCGACGATAGATGACATCTACTTTTCGTAGTCCCTTTGTGGTCTTCATAAATACATAATCGTCTTTGACTACCAAATCCCTTCCTTCCACCAATTCAGCACCTAATTGTTGCGCTAAATAGGCATGTTCAAAATAAGCCGAATTATAGATGCCGGGGGTTAATACTACAATCGAAGGCTTGTCAACTTCGGTGAGGGACTCTAACATATCCCTTAAATAATGGGAGTAATCATGAACCGGCCTCACATGTAACTGTTCGAACATTTCTGGGAAAGTACGTTTTAAAATCTCCCGGTTCTCCAACATATAGGATACACCGGACGGGCATCTCAAATTATCTTCGAGCACATAAAATTTTCCATCGGCGCCTCTAATGAGATCGGTGCCTGAAATATGGCTCCACACATTTTCCGGGGGTTTAAGCCCAAGACATTCCTTAAGGTAACTGGCACTGGAAAGCACCAGTTCTTTAGGGATGATCTTATCCTTTAAAACTTTTTGGTCGTTATAAACATCATCGATAAATAGATTCAGCGCCACGATGCGCTGTTCAAGCCCTTTGGCCAGAAAGTCCCAATCTTCTCCACTAACGATTCTTGGGATAATGTCTAAATGAAGAATACGCTCAACACCTTGGTTATCGCTGTATACATTGAATGTCATACCTAGGGATAGTTGCGCCCTGTCGGTGGAATGTTGAAGTAAATTAAGCCTGTTCCAACTTACTTGCTCCAAGCGTTCCTTGAAAAGTTCATAACTGGGGCGCACGTTACTATCCTCATCGAACATCTCATCATAAAACCCCTTTATTTCATATTCGCTAAAATCTATTTTGGCCATGCTGTTGGTATCGTAGTTGTTAGGTTTCAGGGTGGAAATGCATCTGATCGGTAGGAATGCCGATGGTTTTAAAGATAATAATAATACCTCAGTTTTGACCTGTTTAATGCTTTTAAATGAGAAGGATAGTCCACATAACTCAAGATGGTCACGGTAAGGGGGATGCACTATCTCGGTAAGCCTGATGGACTATCGGTGCGGCCTAAGCAACTCATGAATGAACGCCATTTTTTTCACCACGGCCGGAGTAATTACAAATGGATACACATCGGGGATTCCCATGGCCCTATTCATACTATTGACTGCAAAGGATAATGGCACACAGGTGTTGACTATCGCCTCAAAATCTTTTTTCGAATAAGGGTCGAATGATGATGCGATCTTCATGTTTTTAGAAATCTTCGCCGGGTTTACCCTCAAACGAAAAAAGTGGGCCGTCTCTACCATATCCATAATATGCAGATAATGCGCCCAAGTCTCCGCCCAATCTTCCCATGGGTGTGAGGTGGCATATTTGCTGATGTGGGATTCCCTCCAATTTGCAGGTGCGCCTTGCTTGTAATAGGCTTGCAAAGCATCGGCATAACCCACCTCCTCATTTCCGAATATATCCCGGAATTCTTTTAAAACGTCTTTTTTGTTAAAAACCAATCGATCCCAGAAGTAATGGCCGACTTCGTGCCTTAGGTGCCCGATTAGCGTCCGGTAAGGCTCCTGTAACTGTGTTCTTATCTGCTCTCTCAGTACGGAATCTGCCTCTCGCAGCAGGATGGTAATGACGCCGTTCGCGTGCCCCGTCATGATGCTGGCATCGTGTTTTTTTGAAATAAAGTCGAAGCATAACCCCTCCGGATCAACCATTTTACTCGGCAAATCAAGACCTATTTTTTGAAGCTGATAAATAAGCCGATGCTTGGCGACTTCCAGATTTTTCCATTTCGGAAAGTTCTCTTTGTCGGTAAGATCAGGTATCGTTCGATTGAGCTGGCAAGCGGGACAAAAATCGTGATTATCGGCCTTTTCGAGCAGCCAATTGCAGACCTCGTATTCTTTGTTTTTACAGTATTTGTACTCGATTTTTTCGCGGTCGGACATCAAAGAAGAGCCCAAGGGGTCAAAGGTGAGCATTTTGTGGTCACGGTCTCGAAAACCGGACAAATGTCCACAATTTTCGCAATGGTTGTTTTCGAAAAACAACGGATAATCACAATGACCACATTGAAAAACCTTCATAGCTAATAAGTAAGGACGCCTATGGGATCCACATATTTTACGGAAACAAAGATGGTGTAAATTTTTAAAGGAAACGTTCAAAAAAAGAAACACGAAAGGCAAGAATTTTCACCTCACCCTGATCTGCACCGCCTCACAGCTTTTCAAATCCGAATTCAATATAATCTTTTCTGAAGTACTGCCATCCGTGAGTTCTATAGAAACGGTGTTTGGGGGGGAGTCTCCCAGATTGTGGGCATAGAGAAAAAGATCGTTCGTTTTGGAGGCGTCCAGCTTAAAATTGACTTTTTTCCTCTTATAGGTAAGATTGTGTTTTGAAACGACGGTCTCTCCGTTCAAATAAATCGATACGATATCGCCATCTTGCCGGCCATGGTCCCAAAGGCTGACACTTATATTTTCGTTGGTAAAGCTCAATTCCTTGATATAGGAAATTTTTCTGCCTTCGAACTCGTTGTTTGAAGCATTCTTGACGTAAGATATTTTTCGACCTTCCAACTCGTTTCTCGAAACATCCCCATCAGGACTGCTTCGTTTTGCCAAGGCCGCTTTTTTACGGGCATCGGCCACCGGATTACGAATGTTAAAGTAGGGCGTTGCATACTTGGCCACCTGAAATTTGTTATCGGGAAAGAGTTCGATGCCTACGACCTGATATTGGTCTCCCGAACCGACATTTTTGGCCAATGTTATCCCCTCGGCGAGGGAATTGTTCTTGAAGCTGCCCAATTCTTGTACCACCATATCATCCTTGGCCAAGAAAAATCGTATGGATTTACTGGAATCGATATTCTCCGTTTCCCATCGTATTTTCGCCGTTTCGGAAACGGTCCATACCGTACCCTGGGCGGGATCGGATATTTCAATGGTCGATTTCGGTGGTGTTGATTGCTGTACTTCGGAAGTTTCTTCGGACACATCCCCGGTAATTGAAGATTGAAACGATTGTTGCACCGTCGCACCGCATAGGACATGGCAGAATAGGATAAAAATTATCCCGAAAACGAGAATTGTTCGATTTAGGATAGCGAAATGGTAATGCCCGGCTGCCATAATTCTGATTATCGGTATATTAACAACGTATGTTTTTTGCAAATGTTGGATGGGATAAGCTTTTTTTCCTGTTCTCTTTGAAGTTTCCCATAGTATCCTTATTTATAGGTAGTGCTAGCTCAATAAATTCGTAATTTTAAAAGGAAATCCAAGCGTTTATAACATGCAAAAAGAAACACTGCTGCAATGTCACCAAAATATTCTCCCTTACATCCACAAAACTCCTGTTTTAACCTCCAAAGCTATAAATAGGATGTCTCAGGCGGATATCCATTTCAAATGCGAAAACTTCCAAAAAGGGGGCGCCTATAAAATAAGAGGGGCTACCAACGCGGTTTTGCAGTTGCCGGATGGCCAAAAGGTTAGGGGAGTAGTCACCCATTCTTCCGGAAATTTTGCCCAGGCCCTTTCCCTTGCCGCAAAAAATGTCGGTATCGAGGCCTTTATCGTAATGCCGTCGACCGCCCCGCAGGTAAAAAAGGATGCCGTTGCTGAATATGGTGGGAAAATCATCGAATGCGAGCCTACCCTCGCCGCAAGGGAAGCGGCTGCCAAAAAAATCGAACAAGAAACCGGGGCGACGTTTATTCACCCCTCCAACGATGAAAACGTAATAATAGGACAGGGCACCGCAGGTATGGAATTGCTGGAAGAACAGCCCGATCTGGATTTTATAGTCGTCCCTGTCGGAGGTGGCGGGCTAATCGCCGGAACAAGCCTGGCCGCTTATTATTTTGGGAAGGGTTGCAAGGTTATCGGTGGGGAGCCTTTGGAGGTCGACGATGCCTATCGTTCCTTAAAAAGCGGCAAAATTGAATCCAACGAAACGACCAACACCATCGCAGACGGACTCAAAACACAACTCGGCGATAAAAGTTTTCCCATCATAAAGCAATATGTCGATAGTATTATCAGGGTTACTGAAGACGAAATCGTTTATGCCATGCGCCTGATTTGGGAGCGTATGAAAATCATTATCGAACCTTCTAGTGCCGTGGCCCTGGCAGCGGTACTTTCGGAAAAAGATCGATTCAAGGGAAAAAAAGTCGGAATTATCATTTCTGGAGGGAATGTCGATTTGAAGACGCTTCCTTTTTATCGGTCGAAGCAGGCAATAATAAATTCAAACCTATGATGTGGTTTATGCTGAGCGCAGTCGAAGTATTGAGTTCTTAGTGAATACTTATAAATAGATTTCACATCATTTGGTTAAAAAATGTATTTTTAAACAAAATCAGATACATCATGGGAACAAGAAGGAATTTTCTAGAAAAAATTACGATTTCAGCCGTTGGACTTCCACTTTTATACCATCCGACAAGCCTTTTTGCAGCATCCGGGAAGCCCTATGAAGGGCCCATCCTAAAAGTCGCCATTATGGGCCTAGGCAGCTATGGCGGTCGAGTGGCGAAAGCTATGGAAGACTGTAAACGGGCCAAGATTACGGGACTCATAAGCGGTACGCCCTCAAAGCTGGTCGACTGGGGCGCGAAATACGATGTGCCGGAAAAGAACCGCTACAATTATGAAAATTTTGATGAAATAAAAGATAATCCCGATATCGACGCCGTATACGTCATCACGCCGAACGGACTCCACAAAGACCAATCCATCCGTGTGGCCAAGGCAGGGAAACACGTTATCTGTGAAAAGCCGATGGGTATAAATGCAGAAGAAGGCCAAGCCATGGTCGATGCCTGTAAGGCGGCCAACGTAAAACTGTTGATCGGCTACCGCATGCACTTCGAGCCGAAAACCGTCGCCGTCATTCAAATGCGTAAGGACGGGGAATTTGGGCAACCAAAATTCTTTCAGGGACAATCGGGTTTTACCATCGGCGACCCCACACAATGGCGGCTCGACAAAAAACTCGCCGGCGGCGGTGCTATGATGGATATCGGTATCTATTCCATTAACGGAGCGCGTTATATGTTAGGAGAAGAACCGAGTTGGGTAACGGCACAAGAAACCAAAACAGATCCGGAGAAATTCAAGGAAGGTGTCGACGAGACCATACAATTTCAAATGGGCTTCCCGAGCGGGGCGGTGGCCAACTGCCTATCTACTTATAATATGAGCAGCCTCGACCGTTTTTTCATGACCGGATCCGATGGCTTTGTCGAAATGCAGCCCTCCACCGGTTATGGCCCTATAGAAGGCCGCACACACAAAGGTGCGTTAAACCAACCTCACGTCACGCACCAAACCTTACAAATGGACGGTATGGCAGAGTTGATTTTTGAGGGTAAAGAACCTATTGTTCCTGTCAACGGTGAAGAAGGCGTGAAGGATATGAAGATTATTGATGCGATTTATAAGGCGATAGAAACCGGGGGAAAGGTAGAATTATAGGAGGTTTAAATCAAATTCTGCTCCACGGCAACTTTAATTAACGAGGCGGCATTCGAGACCTCCAACTTCTGCATCAGGTTACGGCGATGGGTCTCGACAGTAAGTGGACTGATAAAAAGCTCCTCGGCTATGATGTTCGTGGTCTTGCCCTCGGCTATCAACGAAAGAATATGTTTTTCGCGTCGGGTCAATTTGGGCAGATCCTTATGATCGTTGCTTACCGAATCGGCCAATATTTTCTGCACCTCGCTCCCGAAATAAAAATTCCCGTTATGCGCTTGGGTAATAGCGTTCACCAATTCGTCGGAGGTGGCGTTTTTCAACAGATAGCCTTTTACCCCGTTCTTGATCATTTGGTTAATGATGCTGGGTTCGCTGTAGGTACTTAAACCGAGAATGTTGATGGTAGCGCGTTTGTTCAAAATCTTGGTCACCATTTCCACGCCGTTGATATCGGGCAGGTTGACATCCAAAAGAATGACATCGACGGTTTCTTTTTCCAAAAAGGCCAAGGTATCCTTGCCGTTCGTGAAAAAGGTTTTCACATGAACGCGTTCGTTGTCGCTCAAAAGGGTCTTTAGACCTTCGATAACCATCGGGTGGTCGTCGACGATCAATACGGTAATTGGTTTATGCAGCATGGTCTACGGTTAGGTGTACGTTTACGGTGGTTCCTTCGTTTTCTTGTGATTGAAAATCAAGGTCACCTTTCAAATAAGCGACCCGGGTACGTAGGTTCGATAGCCCCATACCCGATTCTTTGTTTTCAACGGCCTCTTTTTTAAAACCGACCCCGTTGTCTTCAACGGTAATATCCACTTGATTGCCTTCACGCATAAACTGTACCAATACTTCAGATGCTTTGGCATGCTTTATGGCGTTGTTGATCAGTTCTTGAATTACTCGGTAAATAGTGACTTGTTGGCCTATGGCAATGTCATTTTCCGCGCCATAAAACTGTAAGGTGACTTTGGTGTCCTTATCGGTCATACTGCTGCAATAATCCTTTAGCGCTGCCTGAAGTCCGAAACGCACCAAGGTCTCGGGCATGAGGTTTCTGGCAATGGACCGTAATTCGGACAAAGAATCGTTGAGGTCTTTCATTACTTTTTGCAATTGTGTTTTCGGATATTCCTTCGGCTCATCCTTATCCAATTTTGATAGGTTCATGCTTATGCCGGAGAGCCTTCCACCTAGGCCGTCATGTAAGTCGATGGCCAAACGTTTGCGCTCTTTCTCTTGCCCTTCGATCATAGCAGAGAATATTTTGTTCTGTTGTTCTTGTTTCATAAGATCCACCTCGGCTTGTCGCAAATGTTCTCTTTTTTTGGCTTTTTGCAGTTTGTTCTGGTAAAACATATAGCCTGCAAAGAGAATAAGCCCTAAAAGACTAATAATACCACCTAAAAGATAGGCTTGCGATCTTTTCTTTTCCAGGGAAAGTGCTGCTTCGTTTTTTTCGTTTCTAAGCGCTAATATTTCTTTTTCCTTTGTAGCAATATTGTATTGTGCTTCTAGGTTTTGCATATCGGAACCTAAATTTTCCAATTGCATACTATCCTTGGTAATAACATAATCTTTTAGGTAGGTATAGGCCTTTTCAAAATTGTTCAAATTCGCCTCGTATTTTGCCAAAAGAAAATAGGCCTGATCGATATCACCAGCAGTAGGATTCTCTCCCTTGAAATTAACGTACATTAAGGTGTATTCCCGGGCCTTATCATAATCCCCTGTCTTTTGATAGATATGAGCATACCGCTGATACAAATTTTTGAGAACGTAACTTTTTGAGTTTTTGTCAAAATAACTGCGCCCTTTGTCGAGTGCTTCCAAGCCTTTGTCATATTCTTTGATACCGCTATAATAAAGACCAAGTTCACTGTAATAACTTGCCTGATAAAAGGAGTTGGGAATCTCATCAAGATTTATTTTGGCTACCTCCAATACCTCTTTCATTTTGGGCAACGAGTCTATGCTGAACAAACAGGTCACAAATGCAAGACTATGGTAGACCATATCTTCCGGGCCTCCGATTTCCTCGAACTGTTTTTGGCTCAACACAAATAATTCATAAGCTTTGTCAAATGCTTTCAGGTTGTTGTATTTGATGGCCAGATTGGTATTGCCGTTGGCTACGAACATTTTATCGCCCATAAGCTCGGCAATGGGGATGGTCAAGGTTGCCATCTCAATTTCTTTTTCCACATTACCTTCAAGGCCATAAGCAACACCGAGATTATAGTGCCCGCGAAGCCATATTTTCATGTTGTCTTTCGTAGAATCTTTTTTGATGAGTTTGTTTGCGAACTGATTTCCTTGATAGAAATATTTCTTCGCATTTTCAGTGTCGGCATAATCCAGGTAACCGCCGGCCAAATCAATGCTTGACCTAGCCATTCCCTTTAAATATCCCATTTCTTCGCTACGTCTTAGGGCCGCAAAACCGTTTTGAAAACATTTTAAAGAATCTACTCTGCCATAGGTTCTGGCAAGTTCTGACAACACATGCACGCGTGTGGTGTCATGTATGTTTGTTTTAAGCATGTTCTCTAAACTGTCGATATGACTTTCACGTCCGGTTTGCGCAGAGGCAAAACATACGAAAAGTAAGGTGCAGATGAAGAATACCGATTTCATGGTTGTGGTGTATTAACTTTGATGAAGCCAATATACTACAACAATACGGCACTTTAATTACCTGTACTTCAATATACAGGAAAACCAGTAGAAAAATATACAACCTTGTTGGTATTTCCCTAGACTACCTTATTACATACCTTGGTCGCAGATTAAATGTGGTTATTTCCACCATTGGACCTAAGCCCTATTAAAAACGCCAACCATGCATAAAATTAAAGTATCCCTGGTATTTCTTTTTTGTCTCGCATCCGGTTGTAAATCACAACAGTATACCTACGAGACCCTACCACATGACCAAATAGTTTTCGGGCAAGGTGGTGGTATGGCCGGTGAGATCAAGACCTATACATTGTTGGAAAACGGACAATTATTTGTACATAGCTCCATTACCAAACAATCCGAAGAACTAAAGCCACAAGAATCCGAACGAGCGAAGGAGTTCTTTACGAAACTTGACGGTATGTCGTTCAACAATATCCTATTTAAACATCCCGGAAACCGCTATTATTTCTTGGGTCGAAAAACAGAACAGGGCGAACACAAAATAATCTGGGGTAGTGAGGATCATAATGCTCCCGATCCGATCAAGGATATTTATAAACAACTAATTGCAACCCTAAAATAGAACCGCTATGAAAAAAGCACTACTCCTGATTTTTCTCTTTGGATGTGTAGGCCTTAAGGCACAATCGACCTTTGCCGACAAAAAGAGACCCGCCGCCGAGGCTAGGGTTACACCGGATACCAGTTTGATTAACTATCCGAAAATCGATAAGACTAAAAAACAACGGGCCAACTTGACGAACAAAGGGAGTTTTCAGCTAAAGGCCGGCCTTTCTTCTTCCGTTTTAAACGATGGGTACAGCCATGAAAAAATAACAAAGGGAGCTAACGGAGTCCCTGTTTTTATGCGAAGCAAGGCAAAATCAAAAACCGCCAAAATGAGCGCCCGGTTAGGCACCGCCATGATCGTTGACGGTTATTTAAAGGATATTTCAGGGATGTTGCGTATCAGTAAACCCGAAGAGGAGTTTTCGACGATTAGCACCGATATTGATAAGATAGGCCAGACCCATATTAAAATGCAACAGGTGTTCAAGGGCGTAAAAGTATATGGCAGCGAGCTAGCCGTGCATCTCGACAAAAGAAATCAAGTTAACGTATTCAACGGTCGGAGCATACCGACGCCAAAATTGGCTGACGTAGATCCAACTATCAGTGCTGAAAGAGCTATTGACCGTGCTGCCGCGGATTTGGGAACGAACATTGAAAAAATATTGGCCAAAACCGCTACGTTTAAACATTTGGCTGATTTTTCACCAGAATCGGAATTGGTCATTTATACGAAAACTGGAGATAATGAATCAAAGTTGGCCTGGCATTTGACCATATACCCTAGCACAATGGAGCGTTGGGAGTATTTTGTGGATGCCAAGAACGGGTCCATCATCCATAAATACAACCATACCTGTAACTTTTATGGAGATATCGGTACGCATGCAGACCATGCCACCACCCCTTTGAAAGAAAAACGCGAAACGGTCGAAAGTTTTGACCTATTGCCACCGGAAACCACCAACGCCATAGACCTAAATGGGATAAACCGACAAATAAATACCTATAGTATCAACGGTAAGCACTATATGATCGATGCGTCACAGCCTATGTTCGATGGGGCAAAATCTGAATTTCCCGATAATACGGTAGGGGTGATACAGACTTGGGATTTCGACAATCAGGCCACCAATACCGAAAGTCCCAAATTGTATCACGTTACCTCTGAATCTGGCAATTGGAACAATCCAACAGCCGTATCGGCGCAATACAATGCCCAGGTTTCCTATGAATATTTTAGAACGACGTTCAACCGGAGTTCCTTTGATGGACAGGGCGGTAGCATAATTTCGCTCATAAATGTTGCCGACGAAGATGGCGAAGGCCTTGATAATGCATTTTGGAACGGAAAGGCCATGTTCTATGGCAACGGTAGAACAGCCTTCAAACCAATTGCCGGTGCTTTAGACGTAGGTGGCCATGAAATTTCGCACGGTGTAATCCGCAACACGGCCAATCTAATCTATGAAGGTGAATCCGGTGCCATCAATGAATCCTTCGCCGATATTTTTGGAGTCATGATCGATCGTGACGATTGGCTGTTGGCCGAAGATGTCGTAAACACCGATGTTTTTACTTCAGGGGCCATGCGCAACATACAGGACCCGCATAACGGGGTCAACGCGGGGGATGCAGGATGGCAGCCAAAAAACGTTTCGGAGCAATATACGGGTGAGCAAGATAATGGTGGGGTACATAGAAACAGCGGTATCGCCAACTACGCCTACTATCTGTTCGCAACGGCTTCGGAAGTAGGTAAAGACAAGGCCGAGCAGGTCTATTATCGCGCCTTGACCACGTACCTCACGGCATCTTCGCAATTTGTTGACCTGCGCTTGGCGGTATTGCAATCGGCTACCGACCTTCACGGCGAGAATTCTTCGGAGCTAGAGGCGGCCCGGGCTGCTTTCGACGCGGCAGGTATTCTCGACGGGGAACCGACACGTACCGACGACCCCCTGCCGCCTAGCACAGGGGAAGATTTTATATTGAGCTACGACCTGCGCTCCGACGACCCCAACACCTTATATATTTCGGATCCGCAACCTACGAACTATACCCCGATAACCACTACCGGGGTATCACAAGTACCTACGGTGGCCGGCGATGGCAGCCTTGTCATTTTCGTTACCGAGGATAATACGGTAAACGGCATAACATTGAGCGGTGATTATAAAGAGGAGGTGATATCGCCCGAACCTATTTGGGGCGGTGTAGCCCTCTCTAGAGACGGTACCAAGCTGGCGACTTTTTTTAACGATCAGACCCCTAGGATTTTCATCTTGGATTTGGTGGGCGGTACGGATAAAGAATTTGAACTCTACAATCCCACCACCGCCGATGGGGTAAGAACCGGTGACGTTCGTTATCCGGATGCCCTGGCATGGGATCCTACCGGACAGTATTTAATGTACGATGCACTTAACGGAATCGCCAACGATGAAGGTGATGATTTTGAATATTGGGACGTGGGTTTTATAAAAGTATGGGACAACCAAACGAACACTTTCGGCGACGGTTCGATACAAAAACTTTTTGCCAACCTGCCGGACGGTGTAAGTATCGGCAACCCTACTTTTGCCAAGACTTCGGCGAATGTGGTCGCCTTCGATCTTATGAACGCCAATGACGATAGCTATGAGGTTATGGCGGCCAATATCGAGACCGGTGAGGTCAAAACGGT